>Ga0326514_10001217_pt1 | contig 16861 bp, 30 predicted proteins | sample 3_2548_0518_D_FD_203653 | JGI IMG/M metagenome (GOLD analysis project Ga0326514, IMG submission 203653) | Bovine rumen microbial communities from UC Davis, California, United States - 3_2548_0518 | ecosystem: Host-associated > Mammals > Digestive system > Stomach > Rumen | place: USA...
CGGACTTCAAGGACGGCGAAATCTACAAGCAGGGCAACGGCTACGCCCTGACCCGCAAGGGCCTCCTGAAGCTGATGCGGGCGGCGGGCATCCGCATCGTGGATTCTCGCTCCGAGCTTCCGTCCAAGTGCCTCAAGTGCGCGGAGGTCAATCGCGCCATCGGACGCCCGGTCAACTGCGGCTCCTGCAACAACAAGGACGTCAAGTACACCGTCACGATCAGCGCCCCGCAGCTCACCGGGCAGGACATTCTCTATAAGGCCAGCCGCGAGATGAACATCGAGGAAGAAACGGCAGGCATGACGACCGCGCAGAAGGCGCAGTTCATGAAATTCCGCGCCGAGCACTGCGAGAGCAAGGCACTCAACCGTGCCATCCGGGCGGCGCTGATGATCAAGCCAACCTACACGCTGGAAGAGCTCAAGAAGCCCTTCGTCGTGGCCTACCTCGTGCCGAACCTCAATAACCCGGATGTCAAGGCGCGGGCCATTGACGGCTTCTTCGCCGGTGCGCAGGCGCTCTACGGCCACGACACCGCGAACATCAGTCAGGCGCGCGTGATCGACGTCAGCGGCGACGACGATGACGTCCCGCCGATGGTTCCTGACGAGATCGGTGACCCGCAGGACGGCGCGCCCACAGACTATTCCGGCGAGGAACCCGACTTTATGCAGGACGACCCGGCTCCTGCGCAGCCGAGCAGCAGCCCGTGCTGCGATGAATGCAGCGCTGAAATCAGCGAGAAGGTCTACAACTACAGCATAGACAAGTTTGGAAGGCCGCTCTGCTACTCCTGCCAGCAGGCGGCACGGAAGCAGAAGTAATCACAAAGGAGGAACTTCACCATGAAGATTTTGCATCTCGCAGATACCCACATCGGCCCCTTTCCGGGGCCGGTCGTGGGCGGCAAGAACGTCCGTGCGGACGATACACTGCGCTGCTTCGACGAGCTGATCGAGAAGGCGACGACGCTGCAGCCCGACCTCATCATCCATGCCGGTGACCTGTTCCACGCGGCGAAAACGTGGAGCGAGCGCGGTATCAGCGAAGTGGACGACGCCATCCAGCGCATCACCGAGCTTGCGGACATCGCGCCCGTTGTCATCGTGCGCGGCACGCCGAATCACGATGGCGACGCCCACTACCAGATGCTCAAGACGCACTTTGACAGTGCTGTACTCAGCGGGAACGTGACCATCATCACCGAACCGGGGCGCTATGGAATCGTGTGCAATCATCGAACCGCCATCAACCTGTGCGCGCTTCCGGGCTTCGACAAGGGCTACTGGCGCAGCAAGAATCCCGGCCTTGACCGCGAGCAGGAGACGCAGGCTTTCTCTGACGCGCTTGAGAAGATGATCGTCGGCATGAAGGCACAGTGCGAGGCGGGCTATCCGTCCGTGCTCGTCGGCCACTACACCGTGGAGGGTGCGAACACCGAGAGCGGCCAGACGATGATGTTCAGCCAGTTCGAGCCGATCATCACCCACCGTACCCTGACGACCGCCGGGTATGACCTGTGCTGCTTCGGGCACATCCACAAGCCGCAGGCGCTTGGCGCGAACGCCTTCTACAGCGGGAGCATCAACCGCCTGAACTTCAACGACGAGGGCGACCGGCGCGGCTTCTACATGCACACACTGGAAGGTAACAAGCTCGTCAACAGCGAGTTCATCGAGATAGAAAGCCCGCGCAAGTTCAAGACCGTGCGGCTGGACGACGCCGCCATCCATGACTTCAACCTGACCGGCATGCTGCCGCATCAGGACGTAGAGGACGCCATCGTGCGCGTGATCTACGACTGCACCGACGAGAACCAGAAGGCTCTCAACCGCCCACAGCTCGAACGGGCGATCATGGACATGGGCGCGTTCTGGGTGCAGGAAATCACCCCGCGCAACATCACGGTCACTGTGAACCGCAAGGAATTGTCCACGGAGAATGACCCGGTTCAGAACTTGCGCGAGTACCTCGCCGTAAGCGCGACCGCGCTCAGTGACGACGACATCGCCGAGCTGATGGACATGGGCGGCAAGATCATCGACCGCGTGCTTGCGGAAGGCCATACCGACAAGGCCAGCGGCCTTTTCGTGCCGGTTGAGATCAGCGTCACGAACTACCGCAACTACCGCGAGGAAACCTTCTCGTTCGACGACGTTCACTTTGCCACCATCAACGGCCAGAACGGCGTCGGCAAGTCCAGCCTGTTCATGGACGCTGTGTATGACGCCCTGTACGAGGAACCCCGCGAGGGCGACCTGACCGGGTGGATTTGCAACGACCCGGATGTGCGCTCCGGCTCCATCACCTTTGTGTTCCGCGTCGGCGACAAGCTGTGGCGCGTGGCGCGCACACGCGTCAAGAGCGGCAAGGCGACACTCAATCTTTCTGAGAAGGTAGACGGCGAGTGGGTTGATCGCTCCTGTGAGAAAATGCGCGACACCCAGAGCGCCATCGAGCGCGTGATCGGCATTGACGGGCAGACCCTCCGGGCCTGCGCGCTGATCATGCAAGATCAATACGGCCTATTCCTGCAGGCAGGCAAGGAAGAACGGATGCAGATTCTCTCCGACATCCTCGGCCTTTCCATCTATGACCAGATGGCCGATGAGGCTGCAGAGAAGGCCACGGAAGGCAACAGGTCGGTGCGGGCACTGCAGGCCCGGAAGGACGAGCTCACCCAGCAGTGCGGCGACGTGGACGCCCTCAACACCCGGTTTGCCGCCCTTGCCGCTGCCATCGCAGGCCATGACGCCCGGCTGGAAGCCCTCGACGCTGAACTGAATGCGCTGAACGCCGACCTCGGCAAGCTGCGCACGTCAGCGGAAGTCTACGCCATGTACCGCCGTCAGATCGACGAGCTGCGCGATGACATCACCCGACTGCAGGCCCAGAAGCGCAGCGCGGAAGCTGACCGCGACAGGTACGCGGCCATGCTGGCAGACCAGAGCGACATCGCCGCCGGTGCGGAGAAGTACCGCAAGGCCGTGACAGAGCGGGACGCCCTGCAGGACAAGGTGAATACCTTCACCGTCATGCAGGAGAAGCGAGCCAGTATCGAGGCTGCAATCAGAAGCGCCGAGGACAACCGGCGGCAGAATGACACGCGAATCCATGAGCTTGACGCACGCATTTATACCGTGAAGGAAGCGGTCGGTCGCCGGGAGCAGTACGAACGCGAGAAGCAGGAACACGATCAGATCACTGCGGCGATTGCGGCGGCAGAGAAAGTCAACACCCAGTGGAACGCCGCAAACAGCGCCGTCGCGGACGCATCCCTCAAGCTCACGAGCTACCGCGCCACCGCCCGCGCAGACTTCCGCGAACGCGCTGCTGAGATTGAAGGTGCACGGAAGCGCGTCGCCATGCTGCAGGAAAGCAACTGCCCGATAGTTGCAACAGCCACCTGCCGGTTCCTCGCTGACGCCATTGCCGCCCGCGACAGCCTGCCGGAGCTGGAAAAGAACCACGCAGAGGCAACGGAAGCAGCGCGCGTTGAGATCGAACGCCTTGACGCCGCCGTGAAGGCCGCTGAGGCAGCACGTGACGCGCTGCAGAAGGTAGACGATGCAATGCTCGTCCAGATGCGCGCGCGCCAGCGTGAGCTTGCCTCGGCCTCTGTCATGCTCGCCCAGATCGAAGGGTATGTCGCCGAGCTCGACGCGCTTGAAACGCGCAGAGACGAAGCCGATAAACGCGACAGCATCCTTGTCCTCGAGATCGAAACCCGCAGGAGCGAACTGGCACGTGTCGATGCCGACATCGCCGGGTACAGCGAGACCTATGACGCCTACTGCGCAGCCATCAACACCATCCAGCTTTTTAAGCCCTGCGTGGAGAAGGAGCAGCAGCTTATTGGCGCGAAAGACCGCATGGACGCCGCGCAGGAGCGCGTTGACGAGTGCCAGAGGAAGATCGACCAGACCAATGAGCATATCGCAGACCGCGAGAAGCTGCTGGAAGGCGAAACTGACACGGCACAGAAGATTCACGAGCTGAACGTTGCCATCATGGCCAAGAGCAGCGAGATCAGCACCGTCAAGGGCGACCGTGACCGCGCCGTTGGCAGCAAGGCGGCGGTGGAAGGCGAGATCAGGCGTGCCAATGCCCTGATGGAGCAGATCGGCATGATTGCCGCCCAGATCGACGATGCGGCTCGCATGGCGGCATTCTATGAGATTCTCAAGCAGGCGTTCGGCCCGAATGGAATCCCGCACAACGTGACCCGCAGCATCATCCCCGTGTTTGAAGCAACGGCGAGCACTATTCTCGGCCAGATGTCGCAGGGCCGCATGAGCGTGGAGCTGGTGACCGAGAAGGTGCTCAAGAGCAACAACAAGAAGGAAGTCACCACGCTGGACGTCATCATCAACGACGCCGACACCGGGCGCTTGCCGTACCTCTCCCGCTCCGGCGGTGAAAGGGTCAAGGCTGCGCTGAGCGTCATCCTCGCGCTGTCTGAGGTGATGAAGAACAAGCTCGGAGTGCAGCTTGGGTTCCTTGAGATCGACGAAGCACCGTTCCTCGACCAGACGGGCATACAAGCCTACTGCGACGCCCTTGAGACCATCCAGCGGCGCTACCCGGACATGAAGGTGCTGGCGATCACCCACGACGAGAGCTTCAAGGCCCGGTTCCCGCAGTCCATCACGGTGACAAAGGACGAGAACGGCAGCCACGCCACCATGGAGTAATCAAAAAAGTTTCTGTTGGTTGCATTATATGTATTGACAATGACACTGTTAGCGGCTATAATATTCCACAAAAGGCCGCTATTAGCGACTTTAGCCCGAATCATAATGACGCCGACGAGAGAAGGTGACAGAGGATGGCCCGCCCGGCAAAACGCGGAATCGACTATGCTGGATGGGACGTGGGATTGTTCGATAACGACGAGAAGATCATCCGGCTCCTTGCCGCACAAGGCTGGCTCGGATTCTCGGTGTTCTTCTACATCTGTCAGAAGGCGTATGCGACAGAAGGGTACTTCTACCAATGGAGCGATGCCAGCTCGGACATCATTGCATACAAGATGGGCGGTGGCATTCGATCTGAGACCGTTGAGCAGACGGTCAAGACATGCTTACGATTGGGGCTGTTTGACGACAGGCTATTCGCGGAGGGTGTTGTTACGGGTAGATGCATCCAAAGGCGGTATGCGGAGGCGATCAAGAAGCGAGACGACCGCACCGTCAGAAGGGATTACTGGCTTTTCGATGAAGGCGAAAAGGAATCGAAAGGCTTGACATTTATTACGCCCAAAGACGATTCCCGGCCCGGAAACCCCGGTTTCCGGGGAGAAAACCCCGATTTCCTCCCCGGTAATGCCACAAAGGAAAGTAAACCAAAAGAAATAAAGATAGATGAAGAGGAGGAAGCGCGTGCGCGCGAGGACGAGGCATACCTCAACTCCGACTGGGTGAAGTTCCTCAAACTGTACGAGCAGAATATCGGCATGATGCCGACCGGGTATGCGTTGGAAGAATTGCAGTCTTTCTTCGAGGACTTCGGTGTCGATGTGCTTGCGGTTGCGATCAGGGCCACGGCGAAGGCTCACGCATACAACCCGAAGAAGTACCTTGACAAGATTCTGCGCGGATGGCTCGGGTCTGGCGTCAGGACGGTCGATCAGGCTGAGGCCAGTATCCGAGAGCACGAGCGCGCCATGCAGGCGCAGAGCGCGCCGAGACGAGGACGCCAGCAGCCACCGCAGGCGCAGCCGACAGGGCCGCAGCTCAAGCCGGGCGTCAATCCGTTTGATTGAGAGGTGGGAACATGGATGAGACCAAACAGATACCCAGCGAGCCGTCACTCGTTACGGGCGCTGACGGGATGGCGAGGATATTTCTGAGCATCGCTCGCCAGGCAGAGGCAAGCAACCACAAGCCGGATGATTATCTGGACGAGAGCGACGGCTTCTACCATTGCGCGAAGTGCAATGGCAAGAAGCAGCGCATGTTGGACACAAAGCAGCCGGGTTTGGGCGTGATGAAGGTTTGGTGCACCTGCCATTGCGAGAGCGAGCGCATCCGCAAAGAGAAAGAGGCCAGACAGGAGGCTGAGGAACGCGCGAAGCGCGACGAGGCGCGACGGGAACTGGCCGTGAAGCTCAGACATGAGTACATGAAGGACGAGATGCTGTTGAGTGCATCCTTCGGCACATACTTCGAGAAGGTGTTCACCGGCGAGTTCGACACACCGGCATCACGACGCATCTACAAGATCGCAACACGCTACGTCCAGATGTTCGACCAGTTCCTCGCGGAAAACAAGGGCCTGATGTTCTTCGGCCCGACCGGCACCGGCAAAACCTACACGGCGGCATGCATCGCCAATGCGCTCTATGACAAGGGAATCCCGGTGGTGATGACGTCGCTGCCGAAGCTCACGGACAGCATCAAGTTTGATGACGACAAGAAAAGCGCGCAGGCCATCATCGACCGTTTTAACCGCGCCGACCTTCTGATCATCGACGACCTCGGCATTGAGCGCCTATCATCCTTCGCACAGGAAAAAGCCTATGAGTTCATCAACGGCAGGTACGAGGCGAAGAAGCCTCTGTTGATCACCACAAACCTGACGATTGACGAGTTGACCAAGACGCCCAGCCTTGAGCTGCGGCGCGTCTACGAGAGAATTACGGAGTTCTGCCACGCGGTGGAGTTTACCGGGCCGAGCATCAGACGGCAGAGGTCGCGGGAACTGTTCGCCTCCATGACGGCACTTCTGGAAGGAGATTGACAATGGACATCATTGGACGCTTGGCAAAAAGACACGCCTACTACACGCTCAAATCCGCGATGCACGGCATGACGCTGAACACCATCGGCAGGCTCTACGATGTGGAGCGCCAGAAGGACGAGGACAACCGAAGCTATGAGCGGCGCATCTTGAAGGTCGCCAGGAGGCGCGCGCCCGACTTCAAAAAGGCGACGACGGAGGTGAAAGCATGATCTGGGGAGACAAGAGGCTGCAGAACCTGATCGACATCGGCATGATCACCGGGACGTATGATGGCAGCGTGAATCCGGCCAGCATCAACCTGCGGTTGGGGCACACGTTCCTCAAGCCGAAGGCAGGCCAGATCATCCGGCTCGGCGAGGAGATGGAGTATCGCCGCTATGAGCGCAAGGACGGCCAGACCATCGCTCTCAAGGCGGGCGGCTTCATGCTGGCGACGACGATTGAAGCCATAGACCTCCCGATCAAGGCGGCGGCGTTCGTTCAAGGCCGCAGCTCCATCGGGCGGGCGGGATTGACGGTTCAGAACGCAGGATTCGTCGACCCCGGATTCAGGGGACACATCACGCTTGAACTCAAGAATGACAGCCCTTGCACAATTCTCCTGTTTCCGGGCTACCCGGTCACCCAGCTCGTCTACATGGACGCCGTGGACGTGTCCCGGCCCTACATGGGGAAGTACAACGGTCAGGTGGAGGCTACCGGCAGCAGGATGCAGTTGGACTACCTCAATCCGGAGAATGTGTTTATGAAGGAGGTGCGATGATGGGACAGACCACAAAGATAGACTGGTGCGACGCTTCGTGGAATCCGCTGACCGGCTGCGATCACGGCTGCGCCTACTGCTATGCGCGCGGCATGGCGCGCCGGTTCAAGGGCTTCCTGCCCGATCACAAGCCGGGCACATGGCATGAGGAGAACGGCCTGTACGTGCTCGACGAGATTCAGTACCGCGAGCAGAAGAACGGCCAGATCGTGCCGACGCCCTACCCATTCGGCTTCGCGCCGACCTTCCATCGCTACCGGCTGGACATTCCGCAGACGTGGAAGAATCCGAAGACAATCTTCGTAGGGTCAATGGCCGACCTTTTCGGGAAGTGGGTGCCGGACGAGTGGATTCAGGAAGTGTTCGCAGCTTGCGCAAAGGCTCCGCAGCATAGATACCTGTTCCTCACGAAAAACCCGAACCGCTACAACAAGCTGGCGGCAAAGGGGATGCTGCCGCAGGAGCACTGGTACGGGTACACGGCCACCAGCCAGAAGATGCTCTGGACGTTCCACCACGCCGACGAGTGCCTTGTGAAAAACCTGTTCGTGTCCATCGAGCCGATGCTCGCGCCGATGCAGCCTGGATTCTCCACCCACGTGCCTGCGGATTGGGTGATCGTCGGCGCTGAGACGGGCCGCCGGAGGAACAAGGTTCAGCCGAAGAAGGAATGGATTGACGCCATCCTGATGGAGTGCGAGTACAGCGGCAGGCCGATCTTTATGAAAGAGAGCATCAGAGAACTCATGGGAGACGAGTTCAAACAGGAGTTCCCGTGGGAGGTGACAGGCATTGCCGACGACTGACGGGACGAGATACCCGAGAATCTACGCGGTCGACTTCGACGGGACGCTCTGCGAGCGCGCGTGGCCGGACATCGGAGCACCGAAATGGCGTGTTATCGATCTTGTTAAGATGCTGCACCGACAAGGAGACAAGATCATTCTATGGACAAACCGTTCCGGCGAAAGTCTGGAAGCTGCGCTTGGATGGTGCAGGGAGCACGGGCTTAAGTTCGATGCCGTGAATGCAAACCTCCCAGAAGAAATCGAACGATGGAGCTCTGACCCACGAAAGATCGGTGCCGATGCCTATATCGACGACAAGGCTGTAAATTCTCAGGACATCGAGTATAGGCGCGGCGGCGATGCTGAGTGGATGGAGGACGGAGAAGGGATTTACTACTGCAGCACATGCGGAATGCCATGCGGGTGGTCGCACCCATCTCTGAGAATTCAGCACCGAGATCGCTGGTGTTCGTCGTGCGGAGCGAGGATGAAGAACCCGGACGAATCCAACCGAACGCCACGTGAAGCGGTACGCGCCAACTGGATAAGAAAAGAACCGAAGGCACACCGATACTTCTGCGAGGTGTGCGGAGTAAAGCAGAGTTACCCGAGCGTATGGTGTCCACAGTGTGGAACCCACATGGACAAGGACGCTTGGGAAAAGCGTTGGGGCGTTGTCGAGGCTTGGAAGAAAGAGCCGGAGACCGTGTGGCTGATACCGGCAGAAAGGAACGGAAGCAATGAACGCGATCAAGTTTAGAGGGAAGAACAAACAGCGCGGATGGGTGTATGGCAGCCTGGTGGAATCCAAGCACTCATACCGTCAATCGCTTCGCCCCCATAGGTACTGGATTATTGACCGTGCCATGTCGAACGGCGGATGGTTCACCGCCTGCAGGAGCTTCCCGGTTGATGAAAGTACGGTCGGACAATGCACTCTCGCACAGGACGAGGTTGGAATGGACATCTATGAGGGTGATGTCCTCGAACATCGCGGCGAGCGGTATGTGGTGAGATACCTCGACAAATACGCTCGGTTCGCCCTCACCAAACCCGGCGTTGTGTTTGCGGGCGTCGCGTTCTGCTGTTGCAGAGTAATCGGCAACATCCACGACAATCCCGAGCTGATGGGAGGAGAATAACTCATGACACGGAGGGAACAGATACGTCGCCAGCGACGGCGAGAGGACGCAGCGGTTACCGCACTGATCTGGGCGTTGATATTCGGAATCGTAGGGGTGACTGGCGCGATGTGGTATGTCGTAATCACCTTTATGAACAAGATTGATGTGCTGGCCTACTGCTTCACCGGCACCATGTGACAATGTAAACAAGAACCATATCAGGAGGTTACATATGACAGAGCATGTGAATCACCCGAATCACTACAACGTGGGCGGCATTGAGGTGATCGACGCCATAGAAGCGTGGGGCTTTGGAGAAGGCTTCAATCGCGGAGACGCGATCAAATACATTGCCCGTGCGGGCCGCAAGAACCCGGAAACGGAAGTAGAAGACCTGCAAAAGGCAAAGTGGTACATCGAGCGCGAGCTTCATCGCATGAAGAACGAAGACGATGACACGCCGGAAGAAACCGACGTCATGGCAAGAATAGCCGGTTACCTTGAGACCTACGCAAAGGAGGCGGCAATCAACGACGGCACAACCTGTGTTTGCCTCACTGAAGTCGTGCGCGACGCGGCAGCCGCACTCGGGGCCTGCCGCCAGATTGCACGGGAGCGCGATGTTGCCATCGAACAGCTTCACAGTATCGGGAAGGAGCTGGGCGAGCAGATGGACGACGTGAAGGCGCTGCTCGGACAGTTCGACAGCGCATGTGGCCATGATTACTGCGATATTCCCGTGAAAGACTGAGGAGGCGAACGTCGTGGCTGACGTGAACGAGGTCATCGAATGGTTGGGCTGCCTTGTAACCAAGCAACACAAGTGCAAAGGATGTCCATACAATCCGCGCCCCGGCATGACCTGGCCCTATGGTTGCATCAAGGGACAAGCCGACATCGTGGAAGAGGCGCGGACATTACTGGAAAAGCTCGGAGGATTCAAGACATATTTCGACCACCTGTACGGACAAGGCCTTGAAATAGCAAACTGGCACATGAACGGAGACACAGAGCCGTTCGACAACTTTTATGAAGCGGCGTCAGAGGAGCGCATCCAGCCACATGGACACAGGAAAGGAGAGCAAGCAAAATGAGTGAATTTCTGGAATTCCTGGACAAACTCGTGGAGCGCTTTCCGTTGCACGTGGAGATTTACTACTCGAAGATCATGGACTGGTGCATCCGCGTCACGAAGGTCGGCTGCGCCTCTGGCTACCCTGGCAGCCCTCGCGATGGCGATGACGCCATCCTGTGCAACGTTCAGGATTGCGATATGAATCTTGCGTTTGCGAAGGCGCAGGTCGAAGTCAAGGAGTGGCTGTCCAAATTCAATGGTGGGTATTAGGAGGAATCATGTCAGATCGAATCAGAACCATCAACAGTCTGCGGGCATTGCTTGGCCGGGCTGTGGAATCCGATAACTATGTCGTCATTCTCCGGGAATGCGACAGGGCAGCCATTGAGGACGCCGTTTCACTCCTGACTTCTGGCACATGGGTTCTCACGCTTGAAGAAGCGCTGAACGCCAAAGTGCCAGTGTATGTTCAATTACGCGGAGACCTATTAACAATGCAGGCCTTCCTCGAAGATAAAGGCGAAGTGATACGTGCAAATTCAAGGCAATGGTGGGGGTGCGATTGTCCTCGCGACAGCTACATGACGCAATGGCGATGCTGGAACACAAGGCCCACAGATCAACAGCTATACGAAGAACCCTGGAAGGAGATGAACGAGAGTGGCAATCAAGCCGATTGAATGTCTGCCGGGCAGCCAACAGGACGCCTTCAATGACGCAAAGCAGCAGATTGTTTCCGATATCATGCAGATCATCCAAGAGAATATTCCGCTGTGCGAAATCACGATAAAGAACTACTCGGAGAACTACTATCGCAGCGCCATCAGCCACGCGATTCGCAGCGCCTGCGCTCGTCACAACCAGATGGTGACCGATGCCGCTAACAGGGCATGGCCGGAAGACTTTGAAGTGGTTCGCCGAAAGGGTGAAGACGGAAAGAGGCACTGGTATATCAAGTTCAGGCGGCTTGTGCGGGGGTCTGAAAATGGAGAACACTAAGTATACCGTGAAGCTCGACGGGGATGTCGTAGCCGAGCATATCGAATTTGAGATCGCCATCATTCTGGTCGAAGGTATTTTCCAAAAGTACCATCAGCAGGCGGCTTGCAGCACGATGGAGGTCACAATCGCGTCCGAGGCCGTGCCCTGTCTGGATTCCTATAAGTTGTTATGAGGAGCGAGCAATCCAAACAGCACCAGCGGCAATTCAAGAAAAAAGAGTACTGGTGGTATCGAAGACACGGAATCTGCGTGTACTGTCATCAAAAGGATGCGGTTCCGGGAATGCAGGCCTGTGCAGATTGCTTCTATAAGCGCCAGATGCGGAGGATAGCAAAGAGCAGCGATGAAGAACGCGCCAAGCAGGCGGAACAGCGGCGTCAATGGCGGGCAAAGCACAAGGCAGAAGGGTTATGCAGCGAGTGCAATCAGCCCGTCATAGACGGCTTCTCGCGCTGCAAAAAGCACGCGATGCTCCACAGGATATATGACAGGCAATTGTCGGTTCACATCATCCCGGATTTGACCAAGTGCAGCCTCGTTGCCTGCAACGAGCCAGCCGTGCCGGGGAAGCGATTCTGCGAGAAGCACTACAAGAAAAAGTGCGCCGTCATCATATGGAACCAGCCAAAGAGCAACGCCAATCACATCTGGCGGAAGCTCGACCACGCCGTTTATGAAGGGAGGCGAAAGAGAAATCATGCCGGAGGAAGTGCTGATCAAGTCAAAGGAGCGGGTTCATAAGTTCGCCGAGGTATTCACCCCATCTCGCGTGGTGCGCGATATGTGCGACATGCTTGAGCGGGAATCGCCCGGCGCGTTCGACCCGGAGCGCACATTCTTAGAGCCGACGTGCGGCGAGGGCGCGTTCGTGCTGGAAATCCTTCGCAGGAAGTTTGCGAAGTGCAAGACGCCGCATGACTACAGAACGGCGCTCAAATCGGTCTACGCAATGGAGATTCAGGCTGACAACGTGCAGATCGCCATAGAGGCCGTAAAGGCGCTTTGCTCTGAACATTTCAGGCTAAACAAGGATGACATTCAGACCATCAACGACCACATCATCATGTGCGACAGCCTCAAGGTGATGCGGCTGCTGGCGGAGATGGAACTGATAAAGGATGCGCAGATCACCGTGCTTGAGCGTCGGAGCACAGATAAGCAGAGAATGGAGGCGAAATAGAGTGCTGTATGTCTTATGGGCGATAGTGTTACTGGTTTCACTGGCCGGTAGGTTCATGCTCGACTACAGAGAGAAGCGATCGCGCAAGAAATTCGACGAGGAAGCTGAAAGGCTGATGTTCGTTGCCATACGCGCCTGCGATTGTACCGGGAGCATCGCAATCCCGAAGTATGGCAGCCCGAGGGCGTGGAACGCAGAGACCGGCAAGGAGGAACTCATATATACAGAGGTGGATGACGATGGACGCACCAGAACGATCTTTGTCTCAAGGGACGGAGAAGATGTTCGGGCGTTTCCGTGGAGAGAGGCGAACGATGGAACGGAGGAGACATTATGATAGAGAACAATCATGATCATCAGAGAACCGCAAATGCAATCGTCATTTTCTCTGATAACGACGGGACATTCAAGTACTTTTCCGGCTGGTTGAAGAACCGGGACAGCCTGCCGGAGCAGCTTCGGAAAGAGCTCCTGGCGGATGGAATCGCCGACGGCGAATCTGTTCCCATGTTCAGTGATTCCCCGGATGCCGCGCTGCGCTTCGCTGACGATGGCATGGCAAAGCATACGGCGGAGAAGATCGCGATGACGAGCCCGGCGATGGCTGCCAACATTCACGCGACGACAGAGAATCTTCCATACAGCCCAGCCGGGCGCAGGATGATGGCTCTCCTATACGCACACCAGCCGGTGAGCCAGGAAGCGGAGGACGCGCCGGACGACGCCGAGGAACCGATGGATTTGAGCATGGAGGAATGATGCGATGAAAGAGACGTGGCCCGACGAGATCATCCATTTTATCAAGCAATTCAGCGCGGCCAAAGAGACATTCCTACACGGGTGCTGCTACTGGTTCGCGTGGATCCTGTATTGGCGATTCCGCGAAGCCGCTGCAAAAGCAGCGTGGGTTGCAAACATATTATATGAACCCGTACAGGGACACTTCATATTTGGCATATGTGATACGAAACTGCTCGATGGCAAAACAGACGACAACTTCATGTATTTTGACGTGCGTGGAGACGTAACAGATATGTATAAGGGCAAGGAACTATACACCATCCGTAAGATGATGGATGAGATGCCGGATTATTACAGGCGGCTCATGCGCGATTGCAGGGATTTCCTGCCTCCAGTTGACATGGAGGCGGGCAATGAATAGGTTCGGATGGCCGCAGGTTGCCATGATCGCCGTCATAGCGATCAACCTGTTTGATGAACTCGAAAGACACGGAGAGCCGAAGACCGGCTTCCACGATTTCTGGACAATGCTGATCGGCGCGTTCATCGAAGTCATTATACTCAAAGCGGGCGGATTTTTCTGACAGGAGGGTCAAGGACATGTCTATCACTGGAAAACTGGTAATCCTGGCAATCATGTTGTTTTGCCACATCGCCGACGACTACTACCTGCAAGGCATTTTGAGCCAGTTGAAGCAACGCGAATGGTGGGACAAGCACGCGCCATACGCGCTGTACAGGAACGATTACAGAATGGCGCTCTTTGAACACGCCTTCAGTTGGTCGTTCGTGACAACGGTGCCGCTTCTGGTGGCCGCCATGTGTACGGCAAATGGCCCGCTGGCCCGCGCTATCCTCGGCTCGTACATCGTCAACACGGTTGTCCACGCGATCATCGACGACTTGAAGGCGAACCAGCTAAAGATCAGCCTTGTCCTTGACCAGACGGTTCACTTCGCCCAGATCGCCGCCACATGGGGCGTGGCAATCCTGATGATGTGAAAGGAGTAAATTTCGCAATGAAGAAAAGCCGGGAAATGCTTGCGTATGTCATACTGAGCGGCCTCGCGGAAGTGTGCGCTGTCCTCGTATTCGGTGCTCTCGCCTATCACTTCAAGCACTGGTGGATAGCGCTGTTCTCGATTCTATACACCGTCACCTATAAAGAGAAAACGACAGCAACAAAGCAAGAAGACAAGGAGGACACCGAGCATGAATGACAGACCACCGCTCGGCGTAAAGCCGAGGCCCATTCACGATCAGAGCAGGATGTCCGATCTATTCAATGCCGTCCTCCGCTACATGACGTTCGGGCAGAAGATTCCGACCGAATGGATAGAGGAGATCGACGATTTGCTGGTACGTTACGAAAGAGAACAACCGCAGGATATTCGCTCTGGCGAATTCGACATCGAAGGAGGACAACATGGCAGCGAATGATTGTGTTTTTTCCATTCAACAGAAAGCGCCTCACCTGCGTCCGTGCACGGTAAACGGCGAAAAGGCGCTGTTTCACCGCTGGACGGACTACGCGGCGGTTCTGGAACCGAGCCCGATGCGCGGCGGCCATCCGGGCGGACAGATGCGGCAAACCTACGCCATCGTCGAGATGGAGGACGGCCAGGTCAAAGAAGTCCTGCCTTCCAAGGTCGTGTTCAGTGACACGAGAGATCACGTCGTGGCTGTGGTTTCAAATCTGGATGACGTCATCAAGGCCGGAGGTTTCCGCAATGAGACCGATTGACGCGGATGTGTTGAGAGAAGCGGCGGAGACGTGCATCGAGACGACTGACGCATTTCAGGCGCTGATCGACCGGCAGCCGACATTGAGGGCTGCCGAGGGTACCACCAGATTGATGCGCAAATATTCAAGGCCGAATGTGTACGCAGACTTGTGGCTTCACTGTGAGGCCTGCAGCGGAAGGGTGGACAAAAACCGGCGATATAATTTCTGCCCGGACTGTGGAGCGATGGTAATAGAGCAGGAAGGATGCGAATGATGGCAAACACACAGAATGACAATATATTCGGAGAGCGCCTCGCTGAATGCCTGGAGAAAAGAGGCGTGAAGCAGCGCACATTTGCAAAAGCCGTCGGGGTTACGGAAGTCAGCATGAGCCGATACATCAATGGAATGCGCAAGCCGAACACAAAAGTATTGACGAGGATTGCAAACGAGCTTCACGTGACATCAGACATGCTTCTTGGAAAGGACACGGCGAACGACCCTGAAACGGCTTTTAACCTCACAGCTTTGCTTGCGAATGATTATGCCAGCCGGTGGACACGCGAGCAAAGGCTTGAATTGATGAATATCATCTTTGGAAAGGACGAGGCGCGATGACGAATTCGAAGAAGCCTGATCTCATAGAACGCGAGGCTGTAACCATGCTGATCGAAGCGTTGATTGTGGCAGCCAAGGGTTCCGATCTGCCACCGGATATGCCGTTGCGTGCACTCGGCCTCAAGGTATGCGGGCTGCCGTCTGCCGGGCCGAAGGACGCCAAGTGGGAGAAGGTGAAAGAGCCGGATATGCAATTCCCCTACTGGCGCTGTTCGGCATGTAAGACGTGCTGTTACGCCGCGCCGAATGGTCTTGAGAAGGTTCATTATTGCCCGCTGTGCGGGGCGCACACAGGAGGGATAGTTGATGAAGGTTGAGAACAAGATTTTGCTGATTCCCAGCGATGAGGCTGACGATCTCGGCGCGATTCTGAATTGCGCCATCCGCTATTGCATCGGGCGGACGAGCTACATGCCGCGCCTCGTGATGGACTACATCCGCAAGCACCCGGAGTTGCTGAACCCGAAGACTGTCGGCACGATGATACGGGACATCAGGCAGGCGAGAGATGAACCGCAGACCGAGATCGAGAAGAAGTACAATCACACGGCGCTCGGCGTATATTACCAGCGGGATTACTGGCTGGACTTCCTGAAATGGCTCGAGGAACAGGAGGCGAAGATGAATGAGCAGTGAGAACATCAGAAACGTCAAGATCACCGATACCCGGCTTACGATGCGTGAAAATGGGTGCCTGGCGTTTCATATCTATTTCGAGGGCCAATGTTCCGGCGGCTTCGGCGGCTACGTCTTGGGGCACGGTTACCTCGGAGCAGACCATTTCGACGCCGACGGAAGCGGGCTGGTGGCGATGATGAAGATCATGGACGTGGTGGGCGTCGAGGATTGGGAAGCGCTGCCCGGCAAGTATCTCCGAATTGTTGACCCCGGCCTCGGCGGCGTCACAACCAAGATTGGCAACATCATCAAGGACAAGTGGTTCGACATCGATGCCTTTTTCAAGTATGAGCAGGCGAAGAAGGGAGCGCTGGTCAATGAAGACAGTGCTGACTAATATTGCATGGGCCTGCGTATGCCTGTTTATTGGAATGTGTACAGGCCGCCTGGCGTTCTTTCTGATAAGGCAAGGCAGCGTCTGG
>Ga0326514_10001218_pt1 | contig 16860 bp, 12 predicted proteins | sample 3_2548_0518_D_FD_203653 | JGI IMG/M metagenome (GOLD analysis project Ga0326514, IMG submission 203653) | Bovine rumen microbial communities from UC Davis, California, United States - 3_2548_0518 | ecosystem: Host-associated > Mammals > Digestive system > Stomach > Rumen | place: USA...
TGGCCGCCCTTTCAGCCAATACACAGGCCCGCCGTGCAGCTTTAGCCCACATGTTCTTCAATGTGTTCGGCGTCATCTGGATACTGTTCATCTTCCGGCCCTTTATAGATATGGTCTGCGGATGGGTGGGCTATGATGTAACCATGACCAAATCCGCCGGAACTGCGTCTTTCTTGGCAAATGCCGCCAAACTGAACTTCGTACTGGCTGCCTTCCACACCACATTCAATGTGGCCAACACCTTCATACTTATCTGGTTCATTCCACAGATTGAACGTTTCGTCTGCTGGGTCATCAAGCCCAAAAAGGTGGACGAGGAAGAGGATTTCCGTTTGCACTTCATCACCGCAGGTTTCATGAAGACCCCGGAACTTTCAGTACTCGAAGCCCAGAAAGAGATACAGTCTTTCTCCGACCGTATGCAGCGAATGTTTGGTATGGTCAAGGAACTTCTCGTACTATCCAGCAGCGATACTGCCACGAAGAAGGGGGCACAAACAGGTGATTTTAACAAGCTGTTCTCCCGCATAGAGAAATATGAAGGTATCTCAGACAACATGGAACTAGAGATAGCCAAATACCTAGAGTCGGTATCCGACGCTCACCTCTCGGATGACACGAAGGCGAAGATTCGCGCCATGCTGCGTGAGATTTCCGAATTGGAGTCTATCGGTGACGCCTGCTACAACATGGCCCGGACCATCAACCGCAAGTACAACGGCAAACAGGATCACTTCAATGAGCGGCAGTACGATCACATCCATCAGATGATGGGTCTGACGGACCAATCGTTGACTGAAATGAACCGCCTGATGGGTGGTCGCAAGGAGTCGTTCGACGTGAACCGCACTTTCAACATCGAAAATGAAATCAACAACTATCGCAATCAACTGAAGGCCCAGAACATCGTCGATATCAACAACCACGAATATTCTTATGCCGTAGGCACCATCTACATGGACCTCATCAACGAATGCGAAAAGTTAGGTGACTACGTTGTCAACGTCGTTGAGGCACGCATGGGTACCCGCCAGCGTGGTTACTAAAGAGCTTGTTACTTAATTTTTCAAATAAACACATTATGGAACCTACTCAAATAGAGTAGGTTCCATAATGTTACCTGTATAGGGATTACGGCCAAAATGGCGATATGCCAATTCTGTCACCATGCGACCACGGGGCGTACGCTTGATGAAGCCTTCCATGATAAGGAACGGTTCATAGACTTCCTCCACTGTGCCAGAGTCTTCACCAATAGCCGTAGCAATGGTGGTCAGGCCTACGGGGCCACCGCGGAACTTGTCGATGATGGTCAGCAGTATCTTGTTGTCTATCTCGTCCAGACCGTACTGGTCAATATTCAGGGCCGTCAGGGCCACCTGTGTAATCTTCGTGTCAATACGTCCGTTGCCCTTAACTTGAGCGAAGTCTCGTACTCGTCGAAGCAGGGCATTAGCAATACGAGGCGTACCACGGCTACGTCCTGCTATCTCCAATGCTGCATCTTCAGTAATAGGCACGCCCAGTATGTTGCTTGAGCGCTCAATGATGCGCTGCAGGACTTCTGGCTGGTAGTACTCTAAGTGCATGTTTATGCCGAAGCGGGCACGCAGTGGTGCCGTCAGCAGGCCGCTTCGTGTCGTGGCACCTACAAGAGTGAAAGGATTTAGGTCTATCTGGATGCTCCGGGCCGACGGTCCTTTGTCAATCATAATGTCTATTCGATAGTCTTCCATCGCTGAATATAGGTATTCCTCTACTACAGGCGACAGACGGTGTATCTCGTCTATGAACAAAACGTCGTTCTTCTCTAATGAAGTCAGGATTCCTGCCAAGTCACCTGGTTTATCTAATACCGGACCGCTCGTAATCTTGAATCCCACGCCCAACTCATTAGCAATGATATTCGACAGCGTCGTTTTGCCCAGTCCTGGCGGGCCGTGCAGAAGGGTGTGATCCAATGGCTCGCCACGATACTTGGCCGCCTCAACGAACACCTCAAGATTTTCCACAATCTTTTGCTGACCACTGAAATCACGGAAACTCAGCGGTCTCAGCGCATTCTCAAAGTCTTTCTCACCACCCGAGTAGCGCTCTTCACGTATATCAAAATCCTCGTCTGTCATCAGTCTGTCTATCTTCAATAATCAGTTTTCCACAGGACAGTCTCACCCCTGTACAACGAAGCCTGCACATCAATAATGCGCTGATTGCGACTCCCACAGAACAGCAAGTCATCATCGCGAAGTTCCTGCACAAAAGGGCCATCTACAAGTACGTCAGTCTCACCTAACAGGTCACGCTGATCCTCCTGTATCAGGCTCTCAAACGTAAAGCCCGTATAGCACCACACGTCCTTCTGCGTGCGACGGTGAATCTGCCGGGCCAGTTCAGCAAAACCCGCTGCCTGGTACATCGGGTCGCCACCACTGAAAGTCACACCGCGGGTATAAGGGTCAGCCTCCACTACCCGCATAATTTCTTCCACTGTCATCTCCCGTCCCTGGTCAAATGCCCACGATTGCGGATTATGACAGCCAGGACACTGGTGGCGACACCCTGCACAATAAATCGAGGTACGGAAACCCGGCCCATCCACCATCGTGTCCTCAACAATATCCAGTATCCTTAGTGTACTCTTCAATTTCTCAATCCTTCAATTTTTCAATTCTCTTCAAATGACAGAGCAATAATTTCCCGTCACCATCGCGGAGGTGCATGCCGTTGCCCAGACAATAACGGAAATACTTACAGTCCTTACACTCGTCACGATGCATCCACTCACGGTTGCGATATGGATGATATCGGTTTTCCCACACGTCCATAAAGTCATCCTCATAGATATTACCCTGATGATAGTCAGCACGCAAGCTCGTGCAAGCACTAATAGAACCGTCGCACAACACTGAGCCAACTGTCACACCCGCTTGACAGGAGAAAAGACGATGGCGTACCTCGCCCTCGTAATTGCCTAAAAAGCCCTCACAACCGTAGTCAGCCCTTATTCTCCCTTCCGCGCGCGTACATTTTATATAATCAAAGAGGCCACGGAATTCGTCATCCGACAGTCTCATCATCGGATCCTGGGCTGCACGCCCCACAGGAAATACCGTAAACAGCCGCCAGCGGCTAACGCCCTTCGCTATAAGGAACTCTTTGATATCATCCAATTTCGCATAATTCCGACGCGTAACACAGGTCACAATATCAAATGTAAAACCTTTCGTGGCCACCAGCAAATCTATTGCCTGACTCACCATTTGGAAACTCTGCGTATTGCCACGCATCCAATTATGATCATCCTCTAATCCGTCTAAGCTAATAGTCATCGAGTGCATCCCAGCCCTAAGCAACCCACGGTAACGTTCCGGTGTCAGATGCAGCGCGTTGGTCACCATTCCCCACGGGAACCCACGTTCGTAGATACCTGCACCACACTCCTCTAAATCACGTCTCATTAGAGGCTCGCCGCCGCTCACCACAACGAATACCTTGTGTGGATCAACCTTACGCGCCACACTGTCCAACACGCCGAAGAAGTCTTCCTTCGGCATATCGTGTTGCTCAGAAAGCATCTTACAGTCACTGCCACAATGACGACACTTCAGGTCACAACGCAACGTACACTCCCAAAACAGTTGTTGCAGGGGATGCTCACGGCGTATATTATTCTCATGTTGGCGCCACAGTTCCAAAGCCAGCTTCTTGCGCAGGGTTAACGGTGTTACTTTCATGTCATGCAAGTCTGCTGCAAAATTACTGCTTTTATTTCTATCTTCCAAAAATAAAACCAAAAATATTCGCCGGTTCCCTATCGTGAGTCAAGAGAGGCTACAGCCTTTTCTTCAGCTTGACAACAGGCTGCACCTCAAACTTTCCTTCGGACCAGCCATGCCCCTGTTCTGTCTGCTGCCGTTCCATGTCATCTATGGCGATTGTGTCGTTGATGTACTCACCCTTAGTGTCCCCAACGACAAGTTTGATGTCACGACAACCTAAATAGAACCTCGTTGTCATTTGGAATTTTCCACTCGAATCTGTTGTCGTAGAGTCTATGCCATAGACATACTCAGGATGGTCTTCAGGAATCTCCTTCAGAACAGCTTTTGCTCCATCAATGGGGACATCATCCTCGTCAGTAACCTGACCTTTGATTACGAAATCTGTGTATGGCGTACCATACTCCACCGGAATTACGCCATATTCGTCCTCACCAATAGAATTGCACGACCCGAAGCCCAACATCGTCAGTAATGTCATCAGAACATGGTTATACCAATGATAAAATCTTACTTTCATGACTTATCTAACTTTTAATTCTCTTTCTATAATAACTCCAAAACATAGAATTCTTGCATCACAAAGTGTTAATAAGCTTTAACCTATACCACACGGTCTGAATGAGTCCCCGCATGGCAAGATAGACGACCTGTGCCAACCAAAGACCATGATTACCCCAAAAACCGACGGTAACCGCATAGATGCAGAAGAACAGCAAGGCCGCTACAGCCGATGCGACGAGCATGCCACGAGTGGCAGTAAGTCCAACGAATACACCATCCCATATGAAGGCCATACAGCCAGCAGCAGGGATGAGCCAAGCCCACCCGATGTATTGACGTGCAGTCTGCGCCACCTGAAGTTCATCGGTCAACAGATTGATAATACCCATCCCGCACAGGATATATATTACGGTATAAGCAACAGTCACTACCGTCATCCAACCAAACAGCCGCCGTAAAGTCCCGCAGAACGCATCGCGATTATGGGCACCGTAAAGCCGTCCACAAAGAGCTTCACCAGCATATGCGAAACCATCCATGAAATATGAGAAAAAAAGGTAAAGCTGTAGCATGACCGTGTTCACTGACAGGATGACAGCCCCTTGACGAGCACCAGCTGAGGTAAAAAACAGGTTGACGGCCACAAGGAAGAGCGTACGGAGGAAAATGTCACGGTTAACAGAATAACCGTCTCCATATCCAATAGTTCTCTGCAAAGAGAAAAACTGTCGGACAGACCAAAATCTTCGAAATAAGCACCCGTAATACTTTACCAACAAGCCCACAGCCACCAACAGACCAGCATACTGAGCAATGACGGTGCCGAAAGCAACACCCTCGATTTTCATTCCAAACCCATAGACAAGCGTCAATGATGCCAGTATGTTCACGACATTCTGCATGATACTGACAAACATCGGAATGCGCGTATTTTGCATACCGACAAACCACCCCATGAGACAGAAAAGTCCTAACGAGGCTGGTGCGCCCCAGATTACAATATAATAATAAGTGGCGGCAATGGGCGCAACATCCGCAGTAGGCCCAATGAGCAAGAACATGAGCCACCTCAGCGGCACTTGCAAGACTATCAGCGCAATGGCCATTGTCAAAGCAAGTTTGGCCGAACGTACCAATATTTTTGTGACTTCGGCCAAATCGCGCCGTCCCAAAGCTTGCGACGTCATGCCGCTGGTTCCCATACGCAGGAAGCCAAATAGCCAATAGACAAGATTGAACACCATGGACCCGACGGCGACTGCACCAATGTAAATGGCGCTGCCCATATGTCCAACGATGGCCACGTCAATCATGCCCAACAGCGGAACTGTGATATTCGACACTATCGAGGGGAGGGCAATCTGTAGAATCTGGCGGTCACGTAGGTTCATTTATGACTGCAAAGATACAAACTTTCTGCCAATTACAGAAAGAAAGAAGGAAATAAAAAGACAGTGGAAATCGCTTGCTGATTCCAGAATAATTGCGGGCAAACGTTGGCTAAGGGGTGCCCGAAGGTAGAGAAAGGCGGTGGGTTGTAAATGAATTCTCGAGAGAATTCAGACGAAAGGCGGCACCTTTCGGGGTGAAAAGTGCCGGGTTCCACTCAAATTCTCTCGAGAATTAAAGAACAATCCTGCCGTTATTTGCTGATGATACCCGTGAAGATGCGGCCAGAATTGATGCCGAGGCGACGGGCGGAGAAATAGTCGGCTGATTGCCGGAATGTGCAGACGGGAGAAACAGTGATGGAGGACGCAGCGACGCCTGATGCCAGCAGCTGCTGACGGTTGCACTCAGGCAGGTCGATGTGCCACTTCTCTTGATGGCTTATAGGGTTTTCTTGTCGGCAGCTGATGGAGGACATCGCGAAGCCTGACTGCTCAAAAACTTGGTAAACCTCGTCGCCCACCTCGAAGCTGTCAAGATGGATGCCGGGACCTATCTGCGCCCTAATTTGCTCCGGACGTGTGCCGTAAGCTGCTGTCATCTCAGCGACAGCCTTCTCGGCTATACGTGCGACGGTGCCCCGCCAGCCGGCGTGGATGGCACAAACGGCATGACGGGCCTCATCGTAGAGCAATATGGGTATGCAGTCGGCTGTTGACACACCGATGCACACGCCCTTCACATCCGTCATCAGCGCATCACAGCCCTCCAGCGCTTCGCTTCTCTGTTCCCCGGTCATCGACAATAGTGCCTCGTCAACACGAACCGCCCTTGTCAGATGCACCTGATGGGGCATCAGCAGACAGTCGTCACTGATGCCTAACAGTGCGCATAAGGCCTCACGGTTCTTGCGGATACACGTCACGTCGTCGCCGCAATAGCGGTTGATATTGAAAGTCGCATAGCAGCCCGTGCTATAACCTCCGTGTCGCATTGTGCTGAAAGCCGTCACTTTTTCCCCCAAGTCGTAGAACTCCAGTTGCGGTATTTCCATATATAGCTGATTTGCATGCAAAATTACTAATTATTTTTGTTAATTAGAAAATAATACGTATCTTTGTCCCCAAAAGGTACGAAAAAACGTGTTATCAATGGATCAGAAGAGAATATTGAAGTTCCTGCGTCAGGTGATGGCCAACAACAACCGCGAGTGGTTTCAGCAGCACAAGAAGGAGTACGAGGCCGTCAGGGCCGAGTTTGAACGGGGTGTGCAGCAGGCACTGGAGCGGATTGTGACGTTCGACCCTGAGATTGCCCACGTGCAGGTGAAGGACTGCACCTACCGTTTCTATCGCGACACGAGATTCTCGGCCGACAAGTCGCCGTACAAAAACCACCTCGGTGCCTATATCAACGCCAAGAGCAAGAAGGCGCTGAGGGGCGGCTACTACATCCATCTGGAGCCCGACCACTGTCTGCTGGCTGTTGGCAACTACTGGTTGCCGACGAGCATTCTGACTTCGTGCCGCAACGAGATGATGGCGAACACGGCTGAGTGGCTCAAGTGCGTTGAGAGCGAGGAGTTCCTGAGATACTTCGGCAGCGACGAGGCCACAAGTATCGACTCTCCGACGGACATCGACAGCTGGGACCAACCGCAGGGTTTCGGACTGGCGAAGCTGAAGACATGCCCCTCAGGCTTCCCGAAAGACTGGCCGCACGTAAACTACCTGCGTCTGAAAGACTACTGCTGTTGGCACGCCGTCCCGGAGACATTCTTCGAGGGCGACGGCTGGTTGGACGAGATGGAGCGCATGTTCCGCGCCGCCAAGCCGATGATGGAATTTATGAACAGCGTGATAGACGACTACGAATAGACACTGTGGAGGCAGGCACGACAGGATGTCAGTAGCGTCCAAAATGATAGAAGAATCGTCTAAACCGTACGGTTTAGACGATTTTTCTTTGGTGTATTATAGATTAATTTGTACCTTTGCCTCATCGTTTGCAACAATAACCATTAACAATTTTATTCTCTAAAACTACATTACAATGATGAAAAATTACATGAGAAGTCTGCTTGCAACCTTGGTATGTCTCTTTGTCGGCATACAGGCACAGGCACAGTTCACGGGTACCGTCACTCAGTACCCTACGACAAACTACGCCAATTCGCCCGCCACATTCTCGTTGACGGAGGTGGCAAAGGCACTCGACACCGAAGCTGCCACACTGGCCGACACGTTCAACCAATGGCAGGAAGCTGAAGCATGGGAGGGCGAGAACCTCTTCTGGCTCATTGGCGGCGACGGCACTGCTACCGACGAGCCCACTGCCGACGGCAAGGGATTCTGGATGACAACCGACGGCGAGCGCATCGCGTATGGCGAGGGAGCAGTGTGGTTCGCCTTCGGCGTTGCCGATGCCGAGGCTGACGTGTTCAACATCAACTGCGGACAGATGCCTAACGCCATGCAACCCGGCGACAAAGGCAAGGCAAAGTTCCAGCTGCGGTTCAATGGCAAGACGGCTGACTTCGAGATTGAGCTCAGTGTCATCGCGAAGCCTACTTACGACATTCCCGAGCCCACATTGACTTGGAAGGAACTGGACATCGTAGCCGAGCTGACCGTTGACACCGACCTGAAACTCAGAGGAACGGCTAAGCCCGAGGTCAACCTTACCGAGGCGCTGGCGAAGTTGGGTATTGAGAGTATGGACTTCGTGGCCGATGAACTGGAGAACCTGCTTTATGCCACTCAGTACTATCTGACCGATGACGTGGCCTTAGGCGGCATGAAGAGCGACACGCTGACCAACACCTCTACGGCTTACGCACCTGGCTTCTGGCTGTGTGCAGTGAGCGACAGCGAGGGCAATCAGACTAATGAGTGCTGTGCAGCACCATACGACGGTTCCGACCACTTCTACGTGCAGCTCTTCAGCTTCAACGCCGAGAGCGGCGTCATGAGCTGCGAACTGGGTCAGATGGCCAATAACCTAAAGGAAGGCCAGCAGTATTACACCTACTTATATATAGTTTATGGCAACAAGGCCATCAGCATACGCTACAACCTGAACGTCATCGAGTCAAACTTAGGAACGCTGGAAGACTATGAGAAGGCGGGCGAGAAGACCATTGAAGTGGAGATGGAGGCAAAGACCGACGGTGACTACAGCACGAAGGACTTCACCATTGGCATCGATGACATCGTAGCCGCCCTGGGATGCGAGAAGAGCGAAATCGAGTTCTGGGCCTGCCGAGATGACATTACCTTCACCGACAAGAACCAGGAAAGCGTAGGCTACTGGTTCAATCGTGAGGGCTATGTCGTAGATTGGGGCGAGACAGCTATGGCTTACGTCACGCCGACTGAAGACGACTGGTCGAAGTTCGGCATCGGACAGTACCCCGGACACCTGACGGTTGGCGACGAGATGACTGCCAGCCTCTACTTCCTCGGCAACGGCAAGTACTATAAGCTGTCTGTACACCTGACAGTTGTGGAGAAAAAGATTGTTGAGGGTGGTTTCCAAAACGTAGCCCAGCGCTCGTACAGTGTCCAGCAGACACCCAAGGCATACGTATGGACCAGTGCCGAAGGCATGACCCACGAAATTCCAGAAGCATGGATTGAGGAGAATATAGGAACCTCAGACTGGGTAGTCTATGGACTGGACGCACTCAATGAGGACGGCACTGAAAAGGAAGGCAACGCCAAATATACCAAGACATACACCTGCACACCGAATCCCGGTTTCTGGCTGAGTGCTGACGGCCGCAACAACGGCTGGAACGCCAACGCACGCATCGGCATCACGGCCAAAGCCCCCGAGGGCGGCTTCGCACTGATGCAATACGAGGGCGACGTTTGCCAGATTGGCGATGTGTTCAAGACCCAGCTCTTCTTTGTCAACGAGGAGAACGGCAAGATGGTGACGTTCAACTTTACCTTCAGCATCGTAGCCGAGGTTATTGAGGCCGAGGTGGTGGGTACTGAAGAGCTTGTCCTGCCCGTGAGCGACAAGGATGCCAGTATTGCCATTGACCTGACAAAGGCTTCTGAGGCCTTGGGCGTCAGCGTGGAAGAACTGATAAACGGCAAATACTTGTGTGGCATGACCGAAGGCGGTGTTTACAGCGGAGCATCCTCCGGTGAAGAGGGGTTAGGATTCAACAAGGAGGGATTCTTCGATATGGCCAACGGTCCGATATTCATCAGCCTTGAGTACACCGATGGCGTTTCCACGATCGTAACCTTCAACAATGAGGCAGTAGCCGATGACTTCAACCTGAGTGTGCAGATGTGCTTCCAGGCAGACAACAAGCAGTACGTCTATAACGTGAAGTTCGTTGCGCCATCGGTCTATACCGGCATCAAGGACGTTCATGCTCCTGTTGACGGGCGTATCTACGACCTCAGTGGCCGTCAGGTTCGTAAGCCTGCGCACGGACTCTATATCGTGGGCGGCAAGAAGGTCATTATTGCAAAATAAAACAGCAGTTGCCATTGAAGGAACTGCTGCACTGGCGGTAAGGTGTCGAAGAGCATTCTTCGACACCTTATTTTATTCATTGGTAATCAGTGCCACGGCGTAGGCAGAGATACCTTCCTCACGACCGGTGAACCCCAACCGCTCGGTGGTGGTGGCCTTGATGCTGATATTGTCCGGGTCGGTGCCGACAACCTGAGCCAGACACGCCTGCATCGCCGGGATGTGGGGGTTCATCTTGGGCCGCTGAGCACAGATGGTAGCATCGATGTTGACCAGACGGTACCCCTTGGTGGCTATCAGCTCAATGGTCTTACGGAGTATAATCTTGCTGTCCATACCGAGCGTCTCTTCTGACGTGTCGGGGAAGTGGTAGCCGATGTCGCGCATATTGGCAGCCCCTAACAGGGCATCGCAGATGGCGTGTATCAGCACGTCGGCATCGCTGTGGCCAAGCAAGCCCAGCGAGTGTTCAATCTTGATGCCGCCCATCCATAGTTCCCGGTCTGGAACAAGCTGGTGGACGTCATATCCAAAACCTACTCTTGTCATAGCATTAGCAAATTATTCACTTTTCACCTTTCACTTCTTACTTAAACAAGTCCTTGATGCCGTCCATGTCAAAGGCAAGCGTGAAACGGAGGGTCTGGTCGAGCGGGTTGGAACGGGCGGTGGAGATGACGTAGCCCACATCTAAGGAGAACACGCTCATACGGAAACCGCCACCAACGGTGAAATACTTCAGGTTACCCTTTGACTCTGCCTGATGGTGATAGCCGGCACGCAGCGAGAACTGATCATGGTAGATGTACTCGGCACCCACCGACCACTGTATCTCGTCCATCTCCTCCTTGAAGCCACCCGGAGCGTCGCTGAAACTCTGGAACATGCCCTTGATGGAGCTGACATCGCTGTATTCGCGACGTACACGGTCCTGGTATTCCGAGTTGCTCTCACCCTCCTCCTGCTGCGGTACGGTGGGTACGAGAAGCTTGTTGGCATCGGCCGAGAAGGAGAAGCGGTTGTACTCATCGACGGGCACGACCAACGAGGCGCCGAGCCGCAGGTTAGTAGGTATGAACTGGCTCTCCTCGTCACCGTAGTAGGATATTTTTGAACCGATGTTACGAAGGTTCATGCCCAGTCCTAACTGGCACTCACGGCTGCCCAGCATCACATAGTTGTTGTAATACATAGCCAGGTCGGCGGCAAAGGCCGATGCAGGCTTGGAGTCCTCGCTGTAGTCGAAACGCAAGTCACTGTAAATCCAGCGGATGGCGGCAGCCAACGAGAAGGTCTCAGAGAGCATCAGCGAGTAGGCGGCATCGAGCGACATTTCGTATGGTTTGACGGTCATGTCACTGTTGCCGTAGTCTGTATAAACCTCGCCCAGCGAGAAGTAGCGCAGCGAGCCGGAGATAGCCGAGTAGTCACCGATGCGGTAGTAACCGGCGACGTAGGCCAGATCGATGTCGTTGACCAGTTGGCGCAGCCACGGCGTGTAGTTAAGCGCAATACCTGCACGGCTGATACAGAAAGGATACTTCGCGGGATTCCAGTACTGTGAGTTGACATCGGGGTCGGTGGCGGCACCGACATCGCCCATGCCGGCGGCACGGGCATCGGGAGCAATGGTCTCTGAGACCACGGCATGTTCCACGGGATTGAACGTAGTGAGCTTGTCGTCGTCAGGGTTGGCTGCAGCACTGCCGTAGCACAGCAGACAGGCGATAGCTAATAATAGTTTTCTTGTTTTCATTGTTGATGTCGTTATAACGTTATAACGCCAGAACGCCGTTATTTATTGCATAGGACAATCAGTTTCTTGGCTTTCGAGGCCTGTGTGCTGCCGTCGCAGCTCAGCATGACGCGGTACAGATAGACACCTGTCTGCAGGCGGTGGCCACCGCTGGTACAGAGGTCCCAGTCGATGGTGTAGGTCTGTCCGGAGGACACTCCCGTCTCTGTATGACGCCACAGCTGACGGCCAGAGGTGTCGAAGATGTCTATCTCGACATCAACCTGTGAGCCTGTGCGGTCGTGGGTAACGATGAACGTCGTCCCGGTAGTGGCGGGGTTCTTCGTACAGTCGATGCTCAGGATGTCAGGTTGCAGTCCTCTGACCACGTTAAACTGCAGTTCGGCGGTCGAGGAATTGTTAAGCACGTCCCAGGCACGGAACAGCAGACGGTGCGGGCCTACGGGCAGGGCAGGCAGACTGTAGCTGAGCGAACCACTGCGGTAGTCGCCGAAGTCGTACTGGAAGTAGTCGTTCACCACGTAGGTCGTGGCCATGCTGCCGTCGATGATCAGTTCCAGGTCGTGACCGATACCGCCACCGGAAGCGTTGATGCCGTCCTTGTCGTACAGCTCAGCATGGAACAGGGGCGTGGTGTTGACGTCGCCACCATTGACAAACGAACTGCTGTTCAAGTAGCAGTAAATGTTGGGGCCAATGCCGTCGGTGGCTGTCAGTGTGTCGCCCGACAGGGTGAAGTTGGTACACTGACCGTGAGCCTCGCGCTGTTTGTCGGTGGTCAAGGCGTAGAGGGTGATGAGACCCGTACCGTCGGTATAGCTGATGTCCTTTGGAAGGGCGAAATGCATGTTGAACCGTCCACCAATGATGCTGTCACTTCCCGTATAGAGGGTGTTCGGACGATCCTTGTAGGTAAAGGCCGAGGATGCTGCCGACTCGTCGTTCAGTCGGCAGGTCACCGTCTGCTCCACGTCTTTCACCTTCAGTGTCACCACGCCGTTGAAGTCTGGAGCTCCGATGACGTGACCGACAACGTTCACCGTCTGTCCCGCCGTCAGACTCACTGTCTCTGCTGCATCGGCAGCCTTGCCGCTGATACTATCGACGACAATCTGCATGGTGGGTGCGGCGAGTACCAGTGCCGGGTCACCAAGCAGGGTGAATTGCAGCTTGTTAGCCGTATAGTCCACGCCAATGTCGTTGCCATCCTTGGCAGGGGTCATCAGCAGGTTCTTGGCCAGCCGGGCGGCCTCGCCGATTGTGATGCGGCGCCCGTTGCTGTCAGTGCCTAAGACGTAGCGGGTGTAGGCACGGTTCATGTATCCGTTATAATGGGCATACACCGTGCGCGTCGTGCCGTAGAAGGCCACGGCTCCGCCGTTTTTGTTGCCCATGCAAGTCTCGCCGATGTTCTCTTCCTGTCCATCGAAGGGCATGATGTCGCACGAGGCTGTCAGCCACAGGGGCAGGCGCTGCGAGGTGGAAGCCCCGAAATCACTGAGGTGGAGCACCTGTTCGTGTGACAGGGTGTAGGCTGCCCCGTGGCCGCTGTAGTTCATCAGGAGGGCGCCCTGCTGCATCTGCTGGCGGATGAGCTGTGTCACGTCGGGGTAGCTGAAGCCCGTCGATGACGACTGCCGCTCATAGGCATCCCAGTAGATTTTCTTCACACTGAAGGCCGGGTGCAGGCCTTCTATGAGGGTGGCTGCTTGGTCGGCATCGTTCATGTGGCGGTTTGAGTCGCCATCGTCGCCCATATAGCAGAGGGTGTTCTGCCAGGCTCCCGCATTGTCATTCTGCATATAGCCCAAGGTCTTATCGACCATCACCTGTGCCTCGTCGGCGGTGCGTGCCGACAGGCGGCCCACAGCCACGTCGGACTTGTCGGTGGTGAGTATCGAGCCGCCCTCGCCGTCGTCCATCAGGCAGAAATAGTCGTCGGTGACGTAGCAGTCGGTCTCGCTGAACGAGTTCTCGCTCTCATAGCACAGCAGGAAGTCATCGGTCGAGCAACCTCGCCAGTTAGAGGTCAGCATACGGTTGTCCCAGGCACCGTCACCCATGAGCAGCAGGTAGCGAGGCATGTCGGCATCGGTCTCGGCACGGTCGTAGAGCATTTTCAGATAGCGCCGGTAGGCGTTGGCATCGGGTGTGCCGCTGCTGAATTCGTTAAACAGCTCGTCGGCGGGAACGATGCGGACGCGCAGCGAGTCTTTCTCCTCGTGGTATGCCTGGAGCCGCTGGGCCTGAGCCAGCAGTTTCTGAGAGGTGGGTATGATGATGACCATGTCGGCTGCCGTGTCGGCATGATGGTCCTGGTTGGTGATGTTGTAAACATACTCTGGCTGGGCAACGGCAACCGTTGTCAAGTCAGGCCAGGGCTGGGCAGTGTCGAAGCAGAGTGACAGGTGGTCGAGACGCACGTTTCCACCCGATGTCTGACGGATGGTCACGGTGTTGTCGGCCATCAGTGAGTCGGTCACGGTGAAGGTGCGTGTGGTCACGGCAGCCTTGCTGTAGCTGTCGGGCGACGAGGTGATGGTAACTGTTTCCAGCGGCTGGCCGTTCAGCAGCACGTCGGCGGCAAAGGGAGCATCGTAACTGAGTACTACCGTCAGCGAGCCTTTTGACCGGACAGGAGCCGACAGCGTGTAGCTGCGCTCTACGCCGGTGCCGAACAGCCGACTGTCGTACAGGTTGCGACCGCCATGATACCAGGCGTAGTCATCCACTTCGTAGAGTGTGTGATAGTCGGCGGCCAAAGGATAGTGGGCGGCCTTGAACTCCTCCTCGCTGACGGTGAGCGCCACGCTGTCGTTCTCGGTCAGGAAGTAGTAGCCGTAGTCACTGTAGGGGTTGCGTGTGCGGTTCGCGGCGGTGTTGCTGCTCCAGCTGACGGGACCGATGCCATAGAACAGCCGCCGTCCGCCGACGGTACAGGTAGGCACCTCGTGCAGGTCGTCGGTCGCGGCTAAGTAGTCGGCGGTGAGCTTCTCGGGCTGCATGGCTCCGCCGTAACCGTAGATCTTCACCTTGCTCATGTCCGCAAAGCCCGCTTTGCGTATCAGCGCGTCGGTCAGCTGGTAGATGCCTGACGACGGCACCCGTATCTTGGCCCATCGGCCAGTGGCAAGGACGGAGTGGGAGGCATATCTGCTCCCAGAGCTCTCAGAGCGGGACGAGCGGGAGCGGGCAGAGGATGGAGTTGCCTGTATGGTTAGCTTAAAGCTCACCAACTTCTGCAGCTTCCCGTCACGGCAGACGATGGGCACGAAGGCCACGAAGAGCGTACCTTGCTTGCGCGACACACCGATGTACTGCTGGATGTCGGGCAGGGCTGGGAAGGAGCGGTCAGTGATTTTCCGCAGCCGCACCGTATCGGTCGGCGTCATGTCGATAAACTCGGGGTAGTCTATGGTGACTGTATAGTCTGAGTCGGCGTAGCCGGCACCTAAGTCGCGGGTGTATGTGAAAAGCGGCAAAACAGAGTCAATCCTAACCTCCTGGGCGGTCAGGTCAAAGAACTCTTGCGCCTCTGCAGCCAGGCAAAGGGACAGGAGCATCATGCCGACAATCAGTCTGCGGACTTTTTCCATCTGTTAGTATAACGCTGACAGAAGCCGCTTTATTGTGCAATGCTCATAACTTGGACTGCAATATATAATAGAGGAGTGCTCCCGTTATCAGTCCGGCAAGCACATCAATGGCATAGTGTGCACGGATATAGACGGTGGCGAAGCACATCAGCAGGAAGAGGGGCAGCACAATCCACAGCAGGGGACGGCTGCGCGAACGCCAGGACAGCAGCAGCAGGACGGTGGTAACACCGACATGACTGCTGGGGAAGGCTGCCGTAGGACGTTCGCCGGCGGCATGGGCATATTCCATAAAGCGGTAGAACAGCCCGTCCTCATAACCAGGCATGTGCATCATCTCGTCATGTGTCAGGAAGTAGTCGCCGACATGGGGGAAGACACCTGCGGCGATGTTGTCGAGTCCGGCTGCCAGATAGTAGAACTGCGGTCCCGTGACAGGCAGGGCGACGAAGATGACATAATAGATAAAGAACGAGGTAAGGATGACGAACGCCGTACGCTCAAACTCCGCATAACGATTGAAGAAGTAATAGAACACGACGATAATCATCAGGAAGAAATAGCTGGAGTAGCCCAAATACATCAACTCACTGAAGACGGGGTTGGTCCAACAGCGGGCAAATTCCAAGGCCGGCTGGTAACCGAACACCGACTGCTCAAATGAGGCGAACACATGGTCAAGATTGGGGAAGATGCGGTTCAGGTCGAACGTGTCGGGATACCACCACGACAGCAGAGCCAGTTGCAGCACGACGCGGCAGAGCATGGTCAGACGGCAAGGCACCATGCGATAGACCGCCCACAAGGCCGCCGTCATGGCAGCGATGTGAAACCGTCCCCAGAGCATCGGCTCGGGATCGGGCAACTTTGTCCACGTGATGAGTATCAGCAGGAGCGTCAGCACGAGATAGGCCACCATAGCCCACTCTGCCCCTATCAGTCCCCGTCGCGGTTTCTTGTCAATCCTAACTAAATCCCGGATAATCTTCAATTCTCAATCTTCAATTCCCAAACCTCAATTCTCAATCTTCAATTCTCAATCAGAGCCATCCGTTCTCCTTATACCATTTGACAGCACGGCAGACACCTTCCTTGAGGTCAACCTCAGGGTGATAGTCCAGTTCACGAACGGCAGGCCCGATGTCGCACCGCCAGTTTCGCTGCTTCAGGATATTGTACTTGTCATTGTTCAAGGCGGATATCTTGCCTGTCATGCGCCCGATGTGCTCACCGAAGAAAGTGACGACACGCAGCACCCATACCGGGGCGGTGATGCGTATCCACCACGGACGGCCAAGTTCCTCGTGGATGAGGTCGCTGAAAGTCGTGGAGCGATATA
>Ga0326514_10001223_pt1 | contig 16843 bp, 12 predicted proteins | sample 3_2548_0518_D_FD_203653 | JGI IMG/M metagenome (GOLD analysis project Ga0326514, IMG submission 203653) | Bovine rumen microbial communities from UC Davis, California, United States - 3_2548_0518 | ecosystem: Host-associated > Mammals > Digestive system > Stomach > Rumen | place: USA...
TATCGTAGACCTCTTCCAACTTTTTTATACGATAGAAATCAAAATGATATAGGCTCTCCTCGTTGCCTGCCCGGTGAACCGTATAATCGTTTACGATGGAAAATGTCGGTGAAGTGATAGTATCTTCGACGTCCATTTCCTCACAGATAGCTTTGATAAAAGTAGTCTTACCAGCCCCCATCTTACCATAAAAGGCAAACACTTTATGATCACCAATGTGCTGGATGAACTCACGAGCCGCCTCGCGAATGTGTTCAATATCGTTTATCTTTATTTCCATTTTCTTCAATAATCTTTTTTCCTTATATCTCACCTTTTCTTCCCCGTCAGCGTGATAAGTGGGATAATCATCTCTTCCATCGAGATGCCACCATGCTGGAAGGTGTCTTTATAATAAGATACATAATAGTTATAGTTGTTGGGATAGGCAAAGAAGGAGTCTCCCGTTGCAAAGACATAGCTTGTAGAGAGATTGGGGGCAGGCAGTTGCGCCTGCTTAGGGTCACGAATGACGAAGAGGTCCTTCGAGTCATAGCCTAAGTTCTTGCCCAGTTTGTAGCGAAGGTTCGTGTTGGTGTTGCGATCTCCTACTATCTTGACAGGCTTGGTGCACCGGATAGAACCGTGATCGGTGGTGACGATGACTTTGTAATCTGTCTGAGCCAACAGACGGAAGAAATCGCTAATTACCGTATGGCGGAACCAAGACAAGGTGATGGAGCGGTAGGCCGACTCGTTATTAGCCAGTTCGCGAACCATACGGCTCTCTGTCCTGGCATGAGAAAGCATATCGATGAAGTTGAACACCACGACATTCAAGTCGTTCTTCTTGAGTGTGTTCAGCTGTTGCATCAGTTTATCGGCATCAGCCGAATTATTCACCTTGTGATAGGAAAAGGTGTTACGCCGGCGATAGCGTTCCAATTGAGTCTTAATGAGCGGTTCTTCATTCAGGTTCTTACCTTCTTCCTCTTCCTCGTCAACCCACAAGTCAGGAAACATCTCTGCAATCTTATTGGGCATCAACCCGCTAAAAATGGCATTACGAGCATACTGTGTAGCAGTGGGCAGAATGCTGAAATACAGGTCTTCGTCTATGTCGAAGAGATCTCCTATCTCCTGACTGAGCATACGCCACTGGTCATAGCGGAAGTTATCCATCACGACGAGGAACACCTTCTGCCCATCATTAAGCAAGGGGAACACCTTCGTCTTGAAAATGTCAGGAGAGAGGACGGGCTTCCCCACCCCACCTTTCACCCAATCCAGATAGTTGGCTTTGACAAACTTTGAGAAGCCCAAGTTAGCCTCCTCTTTCTGCATAGCCAGCATATCTGTCATCTGCGAATCGGTAGCACTTAGTTGCAATTCCCAATGAACGAGACGTTTATAAAGGTCTATCCAGTTCTGCCAAGTCCGGCAGTCCATGATTTGCATGCTGATTTGCTGGAAGTTCTGCTGATAATGGCTTTGCGTCACCTCAGTTTCTATCTCACGGCGATGGATATTCTTCTTGAGAGTCAGCAGTATCTGGTTAGGATTGACGGGTTTGATCAGATAATCGGCAATCTTCTGTCCAATGGCCTGCTCCATGATGTTCTCCTCTTCGCTTTTCGTCACCATAACGATAGGGGTAGCAGGTGAAGTCTCCTTTATCTGCTGAAGCGTCTCCAATCCACTGAGACCAGGCATTTGCTCATCGAGCAATACCAAGTCAAACGACCTCTCACGACAGAGATCGACGGCATCGGTGCCATTACTCACGGTGGTCACCTCATAGCCTTTCTTTTCGAGAAATATGATGTGGGCACGGAGAAGCTCAATCTCGTCATCGACCCAAAGTAGTTGTCCGTTAATCATATAAGACAATTAGTAACGCTCTACCATTAAGAGAAACTTGCTCCAAGTCTTGTTGGCCCGATAGGCATTCTTGGAACCCTTCGGAATAATCAGCTTGCAAGCATTGAGGGGGACTCCCTTGAAGGTACTGGTAGTGATGGAGGCAGGATGTGGGGAACTGCTGACAACCTCCGACAGCGACGAACACTTGGCGAAGGCATTGGTACCAATTTTCTTCAGTCCCGCTGGTAGTTCTATTCGTTTCACGCTACTGCATTCACGGAAGGAAGCACTACCGATGGTGGTACAGGTTGTCGGAACGATGATATTTTCCAGGCTAACACACTTCTCAAAGGCATTGTCGCCAATTTTCGTCACAGAGATAGGCAGCGTGATAGATTCGAGCATAGAGCACTGTTCGAAGGCATTGTTGCCAATACTCTTCACCGATACAGGCAATGAGATGTAACGCAACGAATGACAGTAGCGGAAGAGATGATCATCCACTTTCTCTATGAATCCTCTAATGACCACACTATCAAGGCTCATGCAGCCCTCAAAGGCATCTTGGCCTATTTTCTTCACCATATTGGGAATCACGAGTTGCTTTATGCTTGCACAGTTCTCAAAGGCATGTTCACCAATCTGAGACAGCGCCGAAGGCAATTCTATCATAGGGAGCAACTTACATCCTTTGAAAGCTTTGTCGTTGATGGTCTTGATGGAGGAAGGCAGGCGAACAGACATGAGGTTGACGCATTCAGAGAACGTCTCTTCGGCAATTTCCAATGGAACACCCTCAATCGTCACGGAGTCCAGGTTGGCACAATTGGCGAAGATGAGCTTTTCCATTCGGGCAACCCCACCCAACTTGACTTCTTTCAGCATCGTACAGCCTTTGAAGGCACTATTGTTGATTTGCCCCACATTATTGATGACGACACGCTCCAAAGCGGCACAACCCTCGAAAGCACTATCATCAATTTTGGTAATTGTCTCAGGAAACTTGACGGAAGTCATTGACTTGCAACCCAAGAAAGCCTCCGCACCGATATAGTTGACCGACGGCGGCAAATCGATACTTCCCAGACGTTCGCATCCTTCAAACACAGAACTGGCAATCTTGGTAATCAAGCCCTTGATTTCTATCTTCTCGAGGTTAACGCAATGGGCGAAAGCATAGTTGTCTATCAGGTTCACGCTCTCAGGCACTTCCAGTTCTGTCAGCGAGGCGCATCCATCAAAAGCATGATTCTCAATCTTTTGTAGCGCATTCGGCATACTGAAAGAGGTAAGTGACTTACAGCCGTTGAAGGCATAGTCGTCAATAAGCCTCACATTGTCAGGAACCGTCACTTCCTTCAGGTTGACGCAACCGCTGAAACAACTTTTGCTGATTGCTTCGAGATTTTCAGGAAGGAGGACCACTTCAAGCGATTTGCAGTTGGAAAAGACAGCAGGAGGAAACTGGTTGTCGCTATTACGGAAGAATCCCTTCGACTCCTCCAAGTCGGCTTCCGAGAGGTCCAGTTCTGTCAGCAGCACATCCTTGGGATTCTTGGGCTTCACACGGTTAGCTATCTGTTGCAACACCTTGAGGTCGTTGCTGTTCAGCGGGCCACACACCTTCAGCTCCGATATCTTAAACCGGATGCTGTCAGTCAGCTGCCCTGCAAGCTTACCTACGGAGTCCACCGTTACAGTCAGCTGTTGAGCAAACCCCAACAATACATGCAACAGGACAAATGCTAAACTTATCAACAGGCGTTTCTTGCTCATAGTCTTCATTATTTAATAAAAATCATTTACTGGTTTCCAGCGAACTACGCTTCGTGCGATGATAGCTACGATAATCGTCAAGCTCTATTTCAACATCCGGTTCTTGCAACATGATGTTGTGCGGCAAGCCAAACTTCATATATCTGATTTGGAGGCCGCGAGCCAGCCACATCTTCTCATAGTAGGTCTGGATGCTTGCTGCTGTGGCAAGACTGCTATCGGCAGGAGCGTTGGCAGCATCTCCATACAGGTCTTCGGTGCGCACGTCAAGGGGGAGCTGGTTCTTCTCAATAATATAAGTGGTGTAGGTGAAGAGGAAATTGGAATCGGTCTTCAGATGAATCGTACCACCATCAGTGAGGAAATGCCTATAGCGCTCCAGAAAAAAAGTCGACGTCAGTCGCTTTCTTGGATTCTTCATTTGCGGGTCGCTAAACGTAAGCCACAGCTCACTCACCTCGCCTTCACCAAAAAAGCGGTCAATAATCTCAATGTTCGTGCGAAGAAATGCCACATTCTTCATATTTTCCTTGAGGGCCAGCGTAGCACCTGTCCATATTCGCGCTCCCTTGATGTCAACGCCAATAAAATTCTTATTTGGATGCTGTTTGGCCAGCTCAACGGTATATTCACCTTTGCCACAACCCAATTCGAGCACGATAGGGTTATCATTGCCGAAGTACTGTTCGCCCCAATGTCCACGCATCTCGAATGTCACTTCCTCCATCACCCTGTATGGGTACTGAAAGACATTCCCATAGGTATCCAGATCAGCGAATTTTGCTAATTTACCTTTACTCATTATTCGACGAAAATAAGTATTTTGTGCAAAGATAGTGATTTGTTTCCAATCAGACAAAAAATGTTATTGATATTTTGGTTAAAATCGCCAGAATTCGTCGTTTTGTATGAATTTTTACTCAAAAGAAACGATTAACAAAGTCACTTCGCCACAACACCATAATGGCATGTTTTCAAACGCCTAACTACAAAAAATTAATTCCCCGACTGAGATTTTTATTTTTCCCAACTACGCTATTTTTCGCATCTTATTGCTTGCACAAAACTTGAAAAGGGACAATTTTTCAAAAGCGACAATTCATGTAAGAAAAATTCATTTATTGTGTTAAAGATATTGAATCGCCGCTAATTTCAACTGATTTTATTTACCTTTGCAAACGTTATAAGCATAAAAATTGAATGATATGAGTAAGAATCAGAGATGGGTCATTTCGTACTTATCGTTTATCATTTTCCATTTGTCAATTAGCACAGCATCCGCCCAGACGCAGTTAAGTGAATATCGTCCAGGCGTCACGACAGAAGGTGCCATCTACTATTTGCCGAAAACAGCAATCCGTCTAAAGGTGCAGGTCGAGAAAGCCCGCTATCAGCCAGGCGACTTCGCCCTCTATGCACAGCGTTTCCTGCGTCTCAATGACGTCAGTATGGAGCCAAAGACCACCTATCGCGTTGTGAGCGTTACGGCTGAAAGCGTTGGCGTACCCGATACTTCAAAGGTATTTGCGGTGCGATTCAATACAAAGACCGTCGCTACCAACATGGCCTTGAGTGAGGAGGGATTATTGTTGGCAATCAATGCCGATCCGCATACCCAAGAGCTGTCTCCTGCATTCAAGCCTGCCAAAAAGCCCGCAAAGGTGAATCCACGCCAGTTTATGAGTGAAGACATCCTGGCTGCTGGCAGTACTGCGAAGATGGCAGAGCTGAGTGCCCGGGAAATCTACGACCTGCGTGAGAACCGTAGTTTACTCATCAAGGGACAGGCCGACTTCATGCCCAATGATGGTGCACAGATGCAATTGATGCTGAGTCAGATTGAGCAACAAGACCGTGCGCTGACAGAGATGTTCCAGGGAACGACAGAATGCGATACTACCGAACACGTCATCACCGTCATCCCTACTGCTCCCGTCATCAGGGGCGTAGCATTCCGTCTGTCACAATTTGCAGGGCTTGTTCCTGAAGATGACCTCTCGGGCGTACCTTATTATATAAATATAGAAGACATCTCCAACTTGCCCTCTATCGACGAGGAGGCTGCCGCAAAGGCTAAGAAGAAGCAGGTGCAATCAGGCATCTACGTCAATGTGCCAGGAAAGATGCAGGTATCCATCTACAAGGACAACCAGCGCCTCTATTCATCTCAGATGCCAGCTCCACAGTTTGGTCGCGTGGAACTGCTCAGCGGAGAACTCTTCGACAAGCACTACACCACTCGGCTTTGGCTCAGTCCCATATCAGGAGCCGTAGAGCGACTGGAAGCGGAACTTCCCAAAAAGTAATCCTCAAAAAAAATTGGCTGCGCACCTCGTTGGTTACGCAGCCAATTTAATATTCAATTGCCGATCGATTAGATCTGAGCCAGTTTGCCGTCGGAACCGAGCACATTCACAATCTTGTGGATGTACATCTTCTTCATGTTCTCACGAGCGGGCTTCAGATACTGACGAGGATCGAAGTCTCCAGGATGCTCGGCGAGGTGCTTGCGGATAGCAGCAGTCATAGCCAGACGAGAGTCAGAGTCGATGTTGATCTTGCAGACAGCGCTCTTCGAAGCCTCACGCAGCTGCTCTTCGGGGATACCGATAGCGGCCTCGAGATGACCTCCGTACTGGTTGATGGTGTTCACCTCGTCCATAGGAACAGAAGAAGAACCGTGGAGCACGATGGGGAATCCGGGCAGCTTCTTCTCAATCTCGTGGAGGATGTCGAATGCCAAGGGAGGCGGAACGAGCACGCCGTTGACGAGGGTGCACTGCTCAGGAGTGAACTTGTGGGCACCGTGAGAAGTACCGATAGAGATAGCCAGCGAGTCGCAACCAGTGCGAGTAGAGAAGTCGATCACCTCCTCGGGCTTGGTGTAGTGAGACTCAGCAGCACTTACTTCATCCTCAACACCAGCGAGAACGCCGAGCTCAGCCTCAACGGTTACGTCGAACTGATGAGCATAGTCAACAACTTTCTTTGCGAGGGCGATATTCTCCTCATAGGGGAGGGACGAACCGTCGATCATCACCGAAGAGAAACCGTTGTCGATACAATCCTTACAGAGCTCGAAGGTGTCACCGTGATCGAGGTGCAGCACAATCTCAGGATGCTCACAACCCAATTCCTTTGCATACTCAACAGCACCTTTGGCCAGGTTGCGAAGAATTGTGCCGTTAGCATAGTTACGGGCACCCTTTGACACCTGCATGATGACAGGTGACTTTGTTTCTACTGCAGCCATTACGATGGCCTGCATCTGCTCCATTGTGTTGAAGTTGAAAGCGGGGATAGCATAGCCCCCGGCTACTGCTCTCTTGAACATCTCGCGAGTATTGACGAGACCCAAATCCTTGTAATTTACCATATAGTTAGAGAATTAAAAAATTACTGACCGCAAAGTTACAGAAATCTTTTGAAAAACGACAATAATAAGAGGGTGTTTTTATAAGTTTTTTCGGATTTTTTAAATCAATCCGTCATTTTAAAGGCATCATCTCCGACGAAATGCAACGCGAAGTTTGCAATTTCTATTTTTTTTATTACCTTTGCCCACAAAAGACAACATAAGCTTATGACAAGACGTTTCCTTTCGACCCTGCTTTTGCTGTGTCTCGTCAGTGGGATATTAGCCGTCAAAGTGAAAAAGCCGCAGCAATTCAAGCGACAGATTCCCGCAGGCAACTATAGTGGCATAGCCCCCTTAGGCGATGGCCGTTTTGCCGTAGTGAGCGACAAGTCGGCAGAGGACGGCTTCTACATCTTCCATCTGGACATCGACGCGCAGAAGGGCAAAATCAGGAGTGCCGAGAATGAAGGCTTCCGCTCCTCTGGCCTGAAGAACCGCGACGTGGAAGGCATTGTCTATCGCCCCTCCACCAATACCTTATTTATAAGTGGTGAAGCCGACAACGAGGTCTATGAATACCGGCTTGACGGAAGCAGGACGGGCCAGCGGCTGGAAATGCCTCAGGAGTTTCTCCAGCAAGCTCACCGCAATGTGGGCCTGGAAGCGCTGGCATACGACACGCAGGCACATCTTTTCTACACCACGACAGAGCAACCCTTGTCAGGCGAGGAGTGGCTACGCATCCAGACCTTTGGCGACGACCTGCAGCCTGGGCGGCAATATCTCTATCAGCCAGACGCCCCCAAGACCCGCAAATGGACAACAGGCGTCTCCGAGCTCTGTGCTATCGGCGACGGCAGGTTGCTCGTCCTGGAACGGCAGTACCGCATCCCCAAACTGAAGATTGGCGCCAAGACGCTCATCCGCATCTACGAAGTCAGGCCCTCAGAGAGCGATCATCTTGACAAGCAACTACTCGTCGAATTTACGACAAGCCTCAACCTCCTCTCCCTCCGCTTCGCCAACTACGAAGGACTCTGCATGCCGGCTGCTGGCTGGCTGCTGCTTGTAGCTGACTCACAAAACCAATATAAAGGGATCATGCGCGACTGGTGGCGACTGATAGACATGCGCTGACTAACAAGCCGAAAAGAAACGACAGCATGAAGAAATGTCTGATAGGACTCCTACTGGCAATACCCCTCATGACGATTGCGCAGCCAGCAGAGAAGCAGGACACCATCCGGCGCAACAGCTTTGGCAAGATGCTGCAGAAGCCGCTGAAATGGATACGCGAGCACTGGAACGTCTATGATCCGGCCTACTCCGTGCCTACCTTCTACGACTGGGCTGCACGGCTACAAAACACGACGACGATGGAATGGCTCGTCATGGAGTCGCCCGAAGGGATGGAAATCAAGATGCACTCAAACATGAGCAACCGCATTGGTCCCTACTTCGGCTACCGCTGGCTGTTCTATGGTGCTACGGTTGACCTGAACTCATTAGGTTCGTCAAGCAAAAGAAAGGATGAGTTTACCCTCTCCCTCAACTCCAACTTGGTGAACATCGACATCATCCGTAGGCGAACAGGCGGCGACTTCAGCATCAACAAACTGAAGTTCAACAACCCACAGACCGGACCTTTCGATATAGCTGAGTATGCCGAACAATTCAACATGGGTGACTATATCAAGAACAACCTTACCGGCGTCAACATCAACCTGTTCACCAACCCTCGGCGCTACTCCAACCCCGCAGCCTTCAGCAGAGGTGCCGTACAATTGCGCTCGGCGGGTTCTCCCATCGTAGGTATGGGTTACACACACCAGAAAGTAGAGAGTGACGTGTCCGAAATCTTTTCTACTTTTGCTATGACGTTGATGACCTTCTACATGGTTGGCCAGCCAGAGTTCGAACGGCTGTTTGAGGAATTCATGGCTATCGACAAGGATGACGAGGAAGCGCTGAATGCCAAAGCGCTTGAGATACTCGACACGAGCTGGGGCTATATGAAAGACGACGAACATGTCGGCAAAATCGCCACCTCCTTCATCACCAACCGCATCCCCACTTCCACACGCATCGACGACTGGCACCTGCAACTGGGCTATGCCTACAACCTGGTTTTCTCGCGACGGTTGCTCCTCGGCCTGTCTGCCGTCCTGTCCCCTGGATTCAAGCGCATCAGAGCCGACAACTATGGTAGCGTAGCCTATGAGCTGGCCGATGATTTCAGTCGGATGATAAAGAAGCACGAAGGTGTCGATGTTGACCCCAGCTACTTCTACTACAACTATGATCACCACCGATTCGACATCAACACCTTCATCCGTGCAAGCCTCACCTTCAACTACAATCGCTGGCAAGCCGGACTGAGAGCCTCCTACAGCAACTACAACTACAAGCGGCACGGATTGAAGGTGCGCAACAGTTTCGGCAGCCTCAACGCCTACGTAGGCTATTGCTTTGGACGCAAGAAAGCATACCGCTATCACGGCGACAGGCGACAAGAATACGTGACGGCGGCTCTGACAAAACGCCAGATTGAGGAAATGAAGGACACCTGCCCTGCAGGCAATCTGGACAAAGGGCCTACCTACCTGCCGACAGAGGGGCGGACGAAGAACTATCACGCAGACGCCTTCACGCTGAACATTCGCGGCTGCGACCTGGTACGCGGACCGGAGGGGAAGTTCGGCTGGTTGGATATTCAAGACGGATATGTCACCCCGGGCGAAGACACCGAGGGACGCCTAAGCAAAGGCCAACGGCTGGAGATTGACGCCAATGGCACCTTCGTCTGCGAGCTGGGCCACAACAGGAGCATCCGCTCAAGCAACTGGTGGAAATCGCAAGTGAGCATCGAGCAGGTCCCCAACACCTGGTATCCTGAGCTGCTGCACTACGCCCTGCGGGGAAAACTGACGCTCTACCTGCGAGGACGCATCTTCGGCACCCGCAAACCGGTAAAGATGGAGATTGACGACTTCTGCCTGAATCATGGGAAGGAGACGCAGAGCTTCGGACAGGTGGCGATCAAGTCCTTCACGTCAAACGCCCCCTATAGCATCGAAGGGCGGGTCATGGTGAACGACCGATTGTGCCGAGTCTATATCGAACAGAAGGGGAAGGGCAAGCAGCCGACCATGTATGTTTCCCGCGTCTATCCCTCCAACTCCAACTGGATGGCCAAGATTGACGACAGACAGCCCCTGAACAATATCTCGATTCCCGGCACTCACGATGCAGGGACTGCCGCACTCAACGAGTCGCCTGTGCTCAGCACCGCTCAAACACAGAACTTCTCCGTTCCCGACCAGTTGAACGACGGCATCCGAGCCTTCGACCTCAGGCTGAAGGAAGACCTGAGCTACGGCTATTTGCAGAACACAGGCGATTGTCTCGACAGCACAATGGTAGCCTGGGATCGTTTCCTTGACAAGCACCCGTCAGAAGTGTTGATAGCCATCGTCGGCAGCTACAAAGGCGGGAAATGGGACGAGGAAATGCAACGCAACTTCAACCGCATCATCCAGCGCTATCCCCATCGCTTCGTAGAGGACTTCGACGCGAAGACCACGCTGAAGGATGTACGAGGGAAGATCCTAATCATTCGTCGCGAGGAGGAGTGTCCTTTCGGCAAGCTACTCAAGTTTGAGGACGATGCCGTCTTCGACTATGACTGTTTCCACGTAGAAGACAGCTACAACGAGCACAAGACCTGGAAGAAGGCGAAGCTCGTGGAACAGAACATTCTCGAAGCGTATGAGAACGAGAATCCCGACAAGTGGTTCATCACCTTCAACTCCATTGCCTGGTCACCCCGTCGCCACACACCCTACAATTACGCCTGGGGAGAAAGGGCAAAGAACATCAGGAAGCCCATGAACAAGGCACTTCTCGAAGCCCTTGAGCTCAAGGACTACAGCAATTTCGGCATCGTGTTCATGGACTTCTACAACGATCACGGCGAACGTCCTCAGTTGGTAGATGCCATCATCGGCTCCAACTTCCATAAGGAGGAATAAAAATACCTGCGCATTACCTTGTCAGACAATGCGCAGGCATCCATAAAAGGGGAAACGGAATCACTTCATCAAGGCATTCACGTGGGCATAATCCTCCGGCGTGTCAATCTCGTAGGAGAAGTAGTTGGTCGTGTCAACCACCTGGAAGGTATGTCCTTGCGGAATGAGCCGCTCAAACGCCCGCTCATAGAAGATGTCAATCAGCCCCTCTTGCTCAATCATCTGGTCAAGCTCACGGAAGAGCGCATCGCCATAGTCAGCGGTGATCTTCTCGATACCCACCGACTCGCCCATAGCGTCCTCAGGCCTGCAGGTCTTGCTAATCTCAGTGATACGTCCCTCGGCGTTGACCACCACCTTCATCTCTTCCTCTCCCAACTCATGGCGGTTGACAGCCAAGGCAGCCTTCTCCTGCCCAGCCATGCAGACCACGGCCTCAGGGTCGCAGAGGATGTCGCTGTCCATCAGCAGGAAGTCCTGTCCACCGACAGCCTTTCCAGCCATCCAGAGCGAATAGATATTGTTGTTGTGCTCATAGTCGGCGTTATGCAAAAAGGAGAAGTGCAGCTCCTTGTATTTCTGGGCAAGAAACTCACGGATCTGCGGAGCCCGATAGCCCGTCACCACGACAAACTCATTGATACCAGCCTGGTGCATAGCATCGACAGTACGCTCCAACAGCGTACGTCCACCTACCTCCAGCAGGCACTTCGGCTTGTCGTCAGTAAGCGGGCGTAGCCTTTTGGCCATCCCCGCTGCTAATATTACACCTATCATAATAATATACTACGAACGATTCACCACTTTCAAGATAATGTCACAGACAGCCTTGGTCTGCTCCTTGCGGCCCAATGTGATACGGACACACGACTCCAGCCCCTTGTCAGTCATAAACTTGATCTTGTAGCTGTCGGCAGCCAGCGCCTTTTGCAGTTGCTCCTTCAGCTCATAGGGGTACTTGATGAGGATAAAGTTGGCCACCGACTTATACACCTTGAAGCCAGGCAGCGAGCCCAGCTCCTTCTTGTAGAGCTGGCGTCCCCAGTCCATATCGTTGGCCACTTGGCGGTAGTGCTCGTCACTCTCAAGGGCTGCCAGCGCCACAGCCTCGGAGAAGCGGTTGTAGCCCAGGTACTTGTTGACGTAGCTCAGGAACTGGTCGTGTCCTTTGCCAATAAAGCCGAAGCCTACACGCAGGCCAGGCAGGCCGTAGAACTTGGAGAGGGTACGCGAGATTATCAGGTTGCTGTACTTATTGACCAGCGGGGCGATGTAGTCGGTATCGCTGGTAATGAAGCTGGCATAAGCCTCATCGATCAGCACCATCGTGTCCTGGGGAATATTCTCCATAATGCGTCCAATCTCCTCCGACGACAGGCAGTTGCCCGTGGGGTTGTTGGGCGAAGCCAGCAGCAGCATGCGGGGATGTACGCGGTTGGTATATTCTATCACCTCATCAATATCGTAGGCAAAGGTCTCTTCCTGCTCGTGCAGGGGATACATCTCAAATGTACCGCCACACTCGCTTGCCACGCGATTGTAGTACCACCACGAGAACTCAGGGATCAGTATCTTCTTGTTCCCGCCGAGGGTCAGGAAATAGTGGATGGCATTCTTCAGCATGTCCTCGCCGCCATAGGTCAGCAGCACTTGCTCTTCAGGCACACCGTAGATCTCGCTCAGACGCACCGAAATGACACTCTTCTTGCCTTGATCATAGATGCGGGTATAGAAACACAATGTCTTAGGATCGAAGTTCTTGATGGCTTCGACAACTTTTGGACTGGGTTCGAAGTTGAACTCATTTCTGTCCAGAAAATTCATTTGTTCGTTCATTGCAATGATATTTTTTAAACTTTTCTTTCTTCTTTATTTTATCTTCATTAGTAATAGCCCTATGAGAATCCAGATAATCTCTCGCACTCGACAGATGATACTCACAAAGATGCCGAGAGCCGCCGAGAGACCTAACGCGGCGATAGAGAGTACGAAACCGCCCTCCTGCACACCCAACTGCATGGGAAGGAAGCCAATGAGATTGGCAAAAAGCGTGGTGAAGGAGACGATGAGGAAACTGTGCAGAAACGTCAGCGACAGCCCCGTGAACCCGCCTCCGCAGTCAATGCCAAAGAGCAGCAGCATAAACATCACCTCGCTGCTCTGGACCACCCGTGAGAGATACTCCAGCAGCAGACTCTTATAGAAAGTCCGCTTGTCCTCGCTATAGAGTGACGAAATCTGCGCATCCACATTATGCATCGCCTCAGCATGGTTGGCCTGAAACCTGGTGCTCCACCCCTTCAGGCCTGGAATAAAGCCTATCCAACGCACGGTACGCACCACGAGCCCCTTGCGGTAGCCCTTCGAGAAGACGTAGAAGGCGATCAGGCAGAACACTATCGCCATACCCAACAGCGTGCCTATCGCCACATTGATAGGCAGATCGCCCACGGCCACCAAGGCCAGATAAATGAAAATGCTCGTGAACCAATACCAGAAGTGGGCAAAGAAATGCATCATGGCATAAAGGATGACCGATGAGGTGGCATGCTGACGGCTTACGTTCTTTGACAGCTCCAGGATGCGGTAGGGCTCACCACCCAATCCGCCTACCGGCGTGGCATAGTTCAGCGCATAGCCAGTGATGGTCAGCCGATAGACACGCCAGAAGCCGACGTGCTCGCCTTCACCACAACGGCTCTTGATGATGGAGTACCACGACATCGCGTTGATGCCATAGATGATGACCCAGACCCCCAAAATCGGGATGAGCCAATAGCCAGCATGGCACAGGTGGTCCCATAATTCGACGAAGCTCACGTGAAACGTCAGCATCATCACCACCACGGCAACCACGCCGATGACGAAGAACAGGTTATTGAGCTGCTGCTTGGTCCACTTCATCTCAGCCTACAACTTATTGGCAACGCGAGAGCAGAACGACTCGTGGCGATGGTTCACATACACGGCCAGCAGACCCATCGCGAAAATTTCAAACAGGAAATTCATGGCGGGCACGTCAAGCAGGCAGAAGAGGAACAGCCAGAAGGAGCGGAAATTAAAGGTCAGCAGGCCATTCCAGGGCATCAGCGCCAGCGACTCCTTCCGCACGTCCTCACGGATTTCCTGAGGGACTTTCTCTATGCTGCCATACTTGCCCAACAGCTTGCCCATCAGCTTCTGAAACTGAGGGGTGACACGCTCTTGCTTCTTGGTGTAGTCAATATACTGCTTTTGGAAGATTCTCTCATACAGGGGAGCATCCTTGGGCATCTGGTCGTAGATTTCTTGCTGTTTCGCCGAATTATCCAGTTCGCTGCCCTTCTCACCCTTCTGGAAGAAGAGGTGCACCTGAATGTAGTAGTCTGCCAGGCGTTGCTGTCCAGCCAGTCCGTGGATACCAGAAATCAGGGCCAACACAAACACGACAGCCGTAGCAATCATCACGTTCTGCTCCGTATCGCTAATGCCCAGCCAGCCAAACTCAATGTCATGATGATGATAGAATCGCCATACCAAGGCCGTGTAAATCGGAGTGAACCACACAAAGCCAGCGGCACCGTCGAGGATACGTCCCAGGCGGCTCTTCTTGCCCGTCATGCGGGCCAACTGTCCATCGGTGCAATCCAGGATGTCTGCCACCATCAGAAGGAAAATGGCAAAGACGTTGCAGAGGATGCCAGTCGCTCCTTCATAATAAAAACAGCCGTGAGCAAAAAAGAAGCAACTTCCTGCTCCAAAAACCATCGACCAAATGGTCACCGTATTGGGATGAATGTCAAACTTGGCAAACACCTGCGCCCATAGATAGCAGAAAGGGCGTATTACATGGAAATCAAGCCAATCTTCCGTCTCTGTAGACTTCAGAGTCTTCGAAACATTGTTATTCATTTCTTCTTGTTTTTAATAATAAGCAAAAGTTAATTATCGTTCTATTGTGATTTTTCTCATTTAGGCAAATCCTCCTGATAATCGAAATACTCGAAATCGGCAAACGAATAGCCCGACTGGAACTTGGTATTATGCATGTGGGAATACATGCCAACAAGCAACCTGCCGTCGCCACCCACGATGTCGGCACCCAGCAAACGACGCTCCACATCCTCCATCCAGTGGAAGTCTTTCCCGTCAGTAGAGTAGTAGAACTTGAGTTTCGGACCTTCCGAGCGTACCCGCAGCCATACTTTCGCGCCAGAGCTCACATGCTTCTCTGCAATCTGAAACTGATGGCTCAGCAATCGCAGTTGCACCCTCAGCCGCCGTCCACCTTGATAGGTGTTCACGCAGCATTGCACATAGCCATTGTGCGAAGCAAACAGGCAAAGGCCTGCCTCGTCACCCGATTCAGTATCAAAATATGTCAATTTTGTCTCGGCAACGAAATCCTTGTCGTTAGCAGCGAGGCCGGTAAACGTGGCGGGTTGTTCCTCGAAAAGCTCAAACACGCTGCCTATCAATCGCAGTTTCCCCTCTGCAAAACAGTACTTCGATTGATCAGGCTCTCCCACATACTGCCATTCAGCCCCCAGTTGTCCTGACTCAAAGGTATAATGCTTCTGAGCGTTGACGCCCAAAGTCATTATCATTGCCATAAAACAGCAAAATATCAATCGCATAATCTCCTCTCTTTTTAATTATGGTGCAAAAGTACACATTTCTCTTTAAATTACCCCTCAAAATTATATTTTTTTATCCTCAAAGAAAAAAAGTTACGAAAAAATTTGCATAATCCACAAATACTCCTTACCTTTGCACCCGCAATTACAAAAACATTGCAAAGTTAGTAGAATCGGGATTTAGCGCAGTTGGTAGCGCACACGTCTGGGGGGCGCGAGGTCGCTGGTTCGAGTCCAGTAATCCCGACAGAAAAAGACTGAGTTTCGGAAGATTCTCAGTCTTTTCTGTTTTTATATCATAAAACTTGCTTTATATACCCGAATTGTTAAATAGTCACATCACGAAACTTTCGGAAGTAAAACAGGAAGTTAAAATGGAAGCTAACTCGCTACGCTCGTGGGAGTTATACAAGGACAATACCGTGTAGGCGGGCAGCATCCATAGCTATTGTCCCGCCAGCGTCGCTGGCTTAACTTCCTGCGCGAAGCGCATAACTTCCTATAAACTTCATTTATAACTTCCGAAGCTTAAATCACATTATTATTGGAAAAAATTTGTATCAAGTGAATTGCTATTTCAAATTATTATTGTAAATTTGCGAAACAAACGATAACTAAAAATTGATGATGAACAAATTACAAGAAAAGGCTGAGAATTATGCAGCTGAAAAGATGCACGAATTAATGGCGAAAGCTATTGCCCAGGCTTATGCTGAGGGTTATCGTGATGGATATAAAGAATGTGCAGAAGATTATGATATTGATCTTTATGAAGATGTGGACTTCGTTGATTTAGGATTACCAAGTGGATTGCTTTGGTCTTCTAAATATAGAAAAGATGAAGAAGGTACACCCCTATATCTTACTTACGAGGATGCTGCTGCGCTGGATATTCCTACAGAAGAGCAATTCTCTGAGTTGATAGAATGTTGCGAATGGAGACATCTTTGGGGATATGTGAATAGAGGAGGTTATGATTACAGGCAACCCGTTGGAAAAATCTGCGAAGGTGACAATGGAGGACAAATCTTGTTTGATGGTAATGGCATGAAATTTTTGGGGAGTGGTTTTGCTCCTCAAGGCATTCGTTTTTGGATACGTGATGATGAAGACGACACAGAAAAGAAATCAGTATTTATTGAATCCCAACTATCCGATGGGAAACCCATTGTAAAAATTGAGAAGGTGGATGCGGCAACGGCAATCATGCCAGTATTGTT
>Ga0326514_10001224_pt1 | contig 16838 bp, 34 predicted proteins | sample 3_2548_0518_D_FD_203653 | JGI IMG/M metagenome (GOLD analysis project Ga0326514, IMG submission 203653) | Bovine rumen microbial communities from UC Davis, California, United States - 3_2548_0518 | ecosystem: Host-associated > Mammals > Digestive system > Stomach > Rumen | place: USA...
GTGCTGTGGTTTACCGTTGCACAGATATGGAGTCTCCCTTATGGGCAGGAAATCCTCGGCACGATAACAGCCATCGATTGCTTCCTTGGGGCGATTCTCGGCATTAGCACGATGGCATACAACAAGAGGATAGGAGGAGCAGAAGATGGCAACCTACACAAGTAATTATGGGTGGACGAAACCGAGCGGAAACGACAACGTGGACATCAGCGTTCTGAACAATAACCTTGACGATCAGGACAGCACCATCCATGATGCCTTCCTGAACATGGCACCGCCCTTTTCAGAGTCTTCTACCTATGCCGTGGATGATATCGTGCTTTATGGCAGAGGACTGTACAAGTGTCACACAGCCGTGGTCACTCCCGGCTCATGGACAGGAAGCACCAACTGGCAGGTGCATAAGCTGTCCGAAGGTGGTGGTGGCACTACTGATTATGATGACCTTGATAACCATCCGAGCATCAACGATGTTGAGCTTTCCGGCAACAAGACAGGCGCACAGCTTGGGTTGCAGAATGCTCTGACATTTGACAACGTACCCACAGCCAACAGCAACAATCCCGTGAAGAGTGGTGGAGTGTATTCAGCAGATGAAGCGATAAGGCAATGGACAACAGCCGAGGCAAAGAGCGTTAGTGGCAATCCCATCACGCTGACAGACGGAAGTGCAAGGAAAGCAGAGGGACTTGTGGTTACGCTTGAGCCTAAGCAGAGCGGAAGCGGTACACCGTCACCCACGAACGTTAGACCCATCACAGGACTAACGGAGTGCGTGGTGGATGTAAAGGATGAGGACGAAACCACACAGGACACCGCCACAATCACCTTCGGTCAGACCGTGTACGGTGGAAGCGTGGACTTTAAGACGGGGAAGGTTACGGTGACGCATAAGTGTGTAAACCTGGGGGATTATGCTTGGAATAAGCTGAACGACAATTTTTATACAAACGTGATAGATGATTTTAGCTTAGATAATAATACCCCTATACATTACAACAGGACATATATATCATCACAATATGCACCACAATACGGAAGCTCTGATATAAATGTGGATGGGTGCATTTATCTTTTTGAAAATGATAATTATGCTACAAATAAATACCGTGTATTTATAAGAGATTTAAGCAAGGCATCACTTACAGCTGTACAATTCAAGACCGCAATGGATGGTGTACAGCTTTGCTACGAGCTTGCTACTCCCACAGAGCTTACCCTAACCCCTGCCGAGCTTGAGCTTCTCAAGGGATACAACTACATCAGCACTAACGGCACTACCATCGCACTTGACTACCTGCCTAATAGTCTGCTTGCAGAGGCGGAGAACTATGTGGATGCGAAGATACCACCTGTACCGTCATCTGATGGCACATATGTGCTTACATGTACTGTTGCAAGCGGAACACCTGCATATTCTTGGGAGAGTGCAACATGACAATAATCGCAATCATCCTCGCTCTGGCTGTCACATTGGTGGCAGCGGAGCTGATGGAGTGGTAAGGAGGGCAATTATGAACAAAAAATTTGGTATTGATATTTCAAAGTGGCAGAAAGGCATTAATCTTGAGCAGGTTAAGAAAGAAGGAGTAGAATTTGCCATATTAAAAATAGGCGGTTCTGATGCCGGCAGATATTCCGATAAGCAGTTTGAAACCTATTACAAGAAGTGTAAAGCTCTTGGAATACCGATTGGATGCTATTATTTTGGTAGGGATCTTGATGTTGCTTCTGCTATAGCTTCGGCCGATCATATGATAAGTCTTATGAAAGGTCATCAGTTTGAGTATCCTGTATATTATGATGTAGAGGGTGCTATGGTAACAAAAACAAGCAAAGAAAACCTTACCAAGATTGTAAAAACTTTCTGTGAACGTGTTGAGGCTGCTGGATATTGGGTTGGCATCTACGCTTCGCTTTCTGTATTTAATTCAGAGATGGATAGCAATGCTCTTTCGCATTTTTGTAAGTGGGTAGCTGCTTATCGCAAAACTAAACCAGCAAATTATGATATGTGGCAGTATGGCGGCGAAATAAATTTCATTCGCTCAAATAAAATAGCAGGTAAGGTTGTAGACCAGGACTACTGTTATGTGGATTATCCGAGTCAGATTAAAGAAAAAGGCTTGAATGGCTGGAACAATACACCGAAGCAGGTTATAAAGATACAGATAGCCAAGCCTATCATCCGGGCCGGTTCCACGGGAGCAAATGCAAAACTTTTGCAGATCAACCTCAATACACTTGGGGCAAAGCTCAAAGAAGATGGCATCTTCGGCAAGCTGTCAACGGCAGCTTTGGTCAGATGGCAACACGCAAATGGACTCTGCCCCGATGGAATATACGGAAAAAAGAGCGAAGCAAAGATGAAAGAGCTTTTATCATAAAACCAAAACAAGACATGAATGGGCGATATTTGGCAAAAATCTGCGAAAATCGGCATTTAAGAACCAAAAATGGATGCAAGAAAGAGGGACTGCTTCGGCAGTTCCTTTTTTTATTGCAAAAAATTTTTTGAAAAAAACATTAAATAAGTGTTGACATATGTGTACACCTATGATACTATAATATCAACAGGAACAGAACACCACCACAAAGGAGGACAACAAAATGAGAAAGGAAATCAGAACAATTCACACTTCAGATACTGATACCGATGTCGAGATCGAAATCATGACAAGAGCAAAAGATGTACTTGACTGGATGGACGAATACCTCGAAAACTTTGAAGAAGATTGGTTTGATCCTACAGATGACAGCTTCGAGATCCTCTACAAAGATGGAACAACAGATTCGGTGGACAGCTGGTATGACGGACATAAGATTCGCAGACAGGGCATCAAGTCAATAGTTTACAACAATCCCTGCACATACATCGTATATGGCGACTATGAAGTAAATGAATATGGAATAGTACATACAAGATAAGGGGGCAAAAGCCCCCAGAAAGGGAAAGGAGAAGAACATGAGGAAGCAGATTAACGCACTGACAGACAAGAGAGATGGCGAGGCACTGGCAGCAGCAGTGACCAGCATAAGAGCAGAGCAGGAAGCCAGAAAAGAGCAGAGAGAGGCTGAATGGCTTGCAAAGATGGAAGCTGACGAAAACATGATTCAGATAGATGGCAAATGGTTCGACAAGCGTTATCTCAAGCGAGAAACACCGCAGGAGCGATATGACAGAAATAACACCGTCAGAGTCGCCCTGAAGCTCAACAACAAGACGGATGCGGACATATTAAAGAGGCTGACGGAAGTCGGCAACAAGCAGGGATACATCAAGGAGCTGATAAGGAAGGACATCAGCCGATAAGTAAAAGAGCCATCCATTCCGGGTGGCTCTTTCAGTGAAAGGATTTTTGTTCTATGGAATATGAAACAAAAAGACAACACTTGAATTATAGCACAATTCGCAAATTGTAGCCACGAATAAAATCAAGGCTAAAATTTGCGAAAAAGAAAAGCATCACCCAAAAGTCCAGTAAATATCTACATTTTCATCGTCTATCACTATCTTGTGAATCAATGCCCGGACTAATATCCGCACCTGCTCCGTGTCGCCCTGTTCTAAAGCATCCGCAAAGGTCTCCACAAGGGCGGTGGCGTTCTTCTTGGTGGGTTCAGCCTGTATCCGCTCAAGCTCTGCTGCCAAACGCTCTTTCTGGTCATTGAGCGGTCTGATTTTAGCCTCAAGCTCATCCATTTCGAACAGTCCGGCTCCGTACAAGTCCATCAGCCTCGACTTCTGCCTGTCGGTCTTCTCTATTTCAGCCATAATATGGTCTCTTCGGTCATCCTGTTCGCTCTGATCAGGGACATTCAGAGGCTCATTCTGGAGCTTCTTGATCTCGCCAAGGACAAGCTCCTCAAGCTCTTCCTTCTTCCAGTTCTTATTCTTGCAATTCGGATCTTTAACCATGTGCGGAGAGATCTTCCTCCGGGAGTGGCAGCAGTAATATTGATATCGGCTGTTATGCCCTCCGTTTCGGCTTATTCCGTACCTTGCACCGCATCGACCGCAGAACAACAGCCCTCCGAGCATAGACCGCCCGATATGAGGCGATTTGAGGGTGTCTTTGCCCTCATATACGCTCATGGTGCGCTGAAAACATTCCTCCGAGATGATAGGCTCATGCTCGCCCTTGAAGACCTCGCCCTTGTAGGTGACATATCCGGCATACAAGGGGTTCTTGATTAGCCTGGCAATCCTGTAGACCTCCCAAGAACCGTACTTGTGCGTATATCCACGCTCATTGAATATCTTTGCGATGCTTCGGAAGGACTCACCCTGCTGATATAGCCTGTGAAGCTCCCTTATTTGCGCTGCCTCGGTCTCATTGACCGTGAGAGAGCCGTTAGCGTAGTCATATCCTATGGGAACATATCCTCCGCCTCTGTACTTGCCCTCTTTTGCACGACCTGCACGACCGAGGGAGCATCTCTCCTTTATTTGCTCACGCTCTAACTGTGCGAAGACCGACAGGATACCGATAGTCGCCTTCCCAAAGGGTGTGGACGTGTCGAAATTCTCCGTCATGCTCACGAAGTCCACGCCATTGTCAAGAAAGCCCTCAATTATGGTCAGAGTGTCTCGCTGTGACCTCGAAAGCCTGTCGAGCTTATAAACTACCACTGCGTCAATAAGATGGCTCTGTGCGGCTTCTATGAGGTCTGTAAGGGCAGGGCGGTTCATGTTGCCGCCTGAGTACCCTGCATCCGTGTATATCTTGACGATTCGCCAGTCCATAGCCTTGCAGTAGGCGGTCAGTCGCTCTATCTGTTCATCAATGGAGTAGCCTTGTTCGGCTTGGGTATCCGTTGACACCCTAACGTAGCAGGCGACACGCTCGATTAGTTTGTTTTTCATGATTCTTCTCCATACATATAATCCATCGTTTTGTTGTAATGCCTTGCCAGCTTGTAGAGAGTTACCACATCAGGGAGGGAAAGTCCCTGCTCCCAAGATGCGACAGCATTGGGACTCTTTCCGACAATGCTCCCAACATCGCTCTGGGTGAGTCCGCTCTCTGTTCTTAATTCGATTAAAATGCGTCTGATTTTGTCTCTCATCTCCTTATTATCTGCCTTCATGCGCTTCACCTCCTTCTGATGTCATTATATAACATTTATTTGCCAACTACTAAAAAATAATATTAAAAAACATAATTTTGTATTGACACCCTTAAATTTTAGTAGTAGTATTGCGAACGTGAGCTACTAAATTTTAGGAGTATCACACCGACAACTACTAAATTTTAGGAGATAAAGAAAGGAGGAAAAAATGGTAGGTCTAAAAATCAAGGAGTATCTGGAAGAGAACGGCATCAAACAGTCGTTCGTGGCGGAAAAGGTTGGCATTGCTCCGGCTCAGATGTCGGAAATCTGCAACAAGCAGAACAAAAACATCAACTGTGTTCTGTACTACAAAATCTGCAAAGTGCTGAATGTTCCACTTGAGCTGTTTTTGGAGGGTGAGGAATGATTCGACACATCTTGAAAGACGGAACGGTGGCAGCAGACATCACCGGGCATCTGGTGAAGAGGAAGGATTGCCCGGAAGCCTACGCAGCAATGGAAAGGATGACAACAAATGACAACAGCAGAAAGACGGCTACAAGAAAAGAAGCTGATGGACAGGTACAAGGCAAGAGCAAAGCGTGCCAAGTCTGACAACATGAAGAAAATGCTCAACTTCTGGGCGGACTACCACGAGGACATGATGGACGACCTGGGTGAGCTGATAGAGCTGAGAGCAAAGGCGGTGAGCGGATGAAGAAGATCATGGCAGCAGTCGCAATCGCTTTGATGCTCACGCCCCTCACCGTATCGGCAGAGGACGAGATCGAGGGCGCACTGCCACTCATCCGCACCACTGTCTACTACGCACACGAGGGAGCGAAGACAGCCACAGGGAAGGAGGCAAGGTACGGAATAATCGCATACAAACCCGAATACTATGGGAAGACCTGCATTCTTTACACGCAGGACATGGAATACATCGGGGTGTTTGAATGTGAGGACACAGGCGGTCACAGGGTCAAGACCGGGAAGGTATTGGATGTATACACAGGTACAACGCTGGAGAGCTGTTACGAATGGGTGGAGCAGAACGGCACTCACTGCTATGTGCAGTGGGTAGAAAGCGAGGGATAACGATGTTAGACGAGCAAAAGATACTTGATGCAATTAAGAGCGCACTGGCTGACGGAGGAATTGAGACTGTCAAGGAAACGTGCAATGAGCAGGAAGGATGCGAAGAGTGCCGATTTCACCAGAATGGCAACCATAAGCTCTGCATTTTTAACGTCTGCCCGATGGAGTGGGAAGAATGAAATACGAAAAACCATATGTTGTCAGCCGAGATAAAAGCGGAGCATGGTACTGCCACATGAGAGGATATCCGTATGTACCAGTCTTCGGCAGCATTGGCGACAAGAAAAAAGCAGATAGCGTATGCAAAACGATGAATGAAAGCGTAGGGAAAGCGAGGGGTGAAAATGTTCAAGATTGATGTTGGATGGTGGCTGTTAATCATCGGAATGCTTGACCTGTGGGCGGTCTCCATGCTCGTGGATGCCGGGAAAGCGATCAAGCTCTGCGTGAAGGGCAAGGACTGGAGAATGCCAGCTTATGAGCTGTGCGGAAAGGTTTTCCTAACGCTCTTCGCTGTGGTAGCAGGATTTTTCATGATAACGAGGTGAGAGAGCATGGCACAGATGGGAAAGAGCTTATTGGATTGGAAAGACAAGGAATGGGTGTACGAACAGTGGTGCAACGGATACACGCAGGCAGAGATTGCAGATGCTATCGGATGCAACCCCAAGACGATACAACGATTCCTTTGCAAGAAGCAAAAAATCAAGAAACCATTAGTTTACGAGAGAAAGGAGAAAACAAAATGACTATTTATGAAATCGAAGCGGAAATCATGGAATGCATAGACCAGGAGACAGGAGAGGTCATCGACATTGACCGCCTGAACGCTCTGGAGATGGAGCGAGACAAGAAAATCAGCAACGTGGCGTGTTGGATAAAGGACTTGAAAGCCGAGGCAGAGGCTATCAAGGCAGAGAAACAGGCACTCGACAAGAGACAGAAGGCAGCAGAGAACAAGGCAGAATCACTCAAGACATGGCTTCAGAGCATCCTTCAGGGCGAAAAGTTCAAGGATTCAAGATGCTCTATCAGCTACAGAAAGAGCGAGCGTGTCGATTTTTCTGACAGCTTCGACCTCAACGCTCTGCCGGATTACATGAAAAAAGTCACGATCGAGCCGAGGAAAACCGAAATCAAGGACTACCTGAAGACCGGGGCGACCATTGAGGGCGTGGAGTTAGTGGAGTCAAGCAATATTCAGATCAGATAAGAAAGGAGGAAAACATATGGCACGAGTCATCGGAATAATGGGCGAGTCAGGGAGCGGAAAAACCACATCCATGCGGAATCTCGACCCGAAGACAACCTTCTACATCGACTGTGATAAGAAAGGACTGTCATGGAAGGGATGGCGCAATCAGTACAACGAAAAGGCGAAAAACTACTTTCGCACGAACATGGTCGGAACGGTGGCGACTCTTCTCGACAAGATCAACAAGCAGGACAACATGAAGCATATCAAGGTAGTGGTCATCGACACGCTGAACGGCTTAATGGTGGCTGATGAGATGCGCAGGAGCAAGGAGAAAGGCTTCGACAAATGGGTGGATTTGGCACAGTGCATTTGGGATTTGGTCGATAACTCGCTGGAGATGCGTGAAAACTTGACGATTATCTTCGTCTGCCATAGCCAGACACAGAAAGAGGATGACGGATACACATTCACAAGGATCAAGACATCCGGCAAGAAGCTCGACAAGCTCAGTATCGAGAGCAAGCTCACAACAGTTTTGCACGCAGTCTGTGAGGGTGGTGAGTACAAATTCTGGGTACACGCCAACAACAGCACCGCAAAGACTCCCCTCGGAGCTTTCGAGGATGATGAGGTCGAGAACGACATCGTTAAAGTATTGGAAGTATTAAAAGATTATTAAGCATAAGGAGGACAAAACAATGCAGAAACCTAACAGTTATGACGAAGTGAAGGCAGGTGGAGAGTTTACACCTATCAATTTAGGCGGTCACCACATGGTGATCAAGAATGTAGAGGAGACCACCAGCAAGGCAGGAAAACCGATGCTCAAGGTCAGCTTCGACTTTGCGAAGAATGACAGCCAGCCGGAGTACATGATGAACGAGTACAAGAACGACATTCGCCCGGACAAGAAATGGCCGCACTCTGGCACACAGTACATTCTGACCGAGGACAAGGAAGGCAAATGCTCAAGGAGCTTCAAGAGCTTCATCACAGCCTTTGAAGCATCCAACAAGTGCGAGGCTATATGGGGCGAGAAGTTCGCTGCACAGTTTAAAAACAAGAAGATCGGAGGCGTTTTCGGCAAGGTAGAGAACGAATACAACGGCAAGGTTACAATGCGTCATGAGCTTCGGTGGTTCTGTGCAGACGACAAGGTAGATGGTGCCGACATTCCTGCGGACAAGCTCCTGCCTGTTAACAATGGAGCGACAAGCAGCGCAATGATACCTGATGACATCGTAAACAATGGCAACGAAGCAGACGAAGTGATTCCGTTTTGAGGTGACCGATGCAGATACAAATCGATTCAAGAGAACATAAGAGCGAGCTTTCTCGAATAAAGAAGCAGTTTGACCATCTGGGAGTCGATTATTTCATCTCGAAGCTATATGTGGGAGATTACATGAGCCTTGATAATCCAAGGCTCGTAATCGACCGCAAAAAGGACTTACAGGAGCTGATCGGGAATGTCACGCAACAGCATGAACGCTTCCGGGATGAGCTTATCAGGGCGCAGGAGCACGGTATTCACATCATCATCCTCTGTGAGCATGGCGAGGACATCACCACGATGGACGACATCATATTCTGGCAGAATCCAAGGCTTGCCAAGGGCGAATGGAGAATGCAGGACGGTCACCCGGTCAAAGTGCTGAAATATCCGAAGGCGACAACAGGAGAACAGCTGTTCAAATCTCTCACCACTATCTCGGAGCGGTACGGAGTCGAGTTTAGATTCTGCGAGAAGCGGAACACAGGCGCAGAAATAGTGAGGATTTTGGGAGGTGAAGGGAATGGCTAAGGGGAAAATTGGCTGGATAAAGCTCCAGCGAGACATCGTAGACAGTCCTGTGTGGCAGACAGATGAGCCATTTGGGATCCGAGATGCATACATCGACCTCATACTGATGGCAAATTATGAAGATAAGCAGTTCGTCCCCCGGTACAGCCGGAAGGCAATCACCATCCGAAGAGGTCAAGTGTTCACCAGCTTGGAACACTTGGCGGTACGGTGGAAGTGGGGAAAACGCAGAGTTACGACATACCTAAATCTACTCGAAGAGGTGGGGTTAATCACCAAAAACGGCACTACACATGGCACCACTATAACCCTCATGGATTATAACGAAAGTGGAAATCGAGGGTACACGGATGACACCGCAGATGACACCGCAAACGACACTGCACATGACACCGCAAACGCAACATCGGATGACGCCGACCATGACACCGCAAACGTAACACGACTAAAGAAGGATAAGAAATATAAGAACAGAAAGAAAGAAAAAGAAATAAAGAACACTGCTTCGCAGTCGGGAGTTTTTCTCTGGGAAGGGGAGCCAGAATGAGCATAAGCACAAATATAGACCAACAAAAGATAATAGATGCCCTACGGCTCCTGAAGCCTGATGGCAGACTATTCGAGATCAGGATCCTGCAAGGCAAGCAAACAATCAGCGGATACTTCACCGATGGCGAAAAGCTCCTGAAAGAATTGAACAAGGTCAGCCTCAAAGGGGCGAATGTGTTTTACACGCTCAACCAGATTGATGAGTCATGCTATAGCAGAGAACAACACGACTGTTTCCGATCGTGTAAGGTGACCACAAGCGATGCCGACATCGTAGCATACAATTGGATGCTTGTTGACCTTGATCCTGTGCGCAGGACTGGCATCAGCAGTACGGCAGCAGAATTGACTGAAGCATATTACAGAGGCTTGAAGATTGCCGAGTACCTTCGGGAGCTTGGCTTCTCTGCCCCGGTAATGGCTTGTAGTGGTAACGGTATCCATCTTCTGTATCAGGTAAACTTGGCGAACAATAAGGATAACATAAGCCTGATCGAGCGATGCCTGAAGGCCCTGGCATTCCTCTTCAGTGATGAAAAGGTAGAGGTTGATACCTCGGTATTCAATCCGGCACGCATCAGCAAACTGTATGGCACGATGGCGCAGAAAGGCTCGAGCACCAAGGAAAGACCGCACAGGATGAGTCGGATTATATCCGCACCGCCCACAGCAGAGGTGGTGAAGAAGGACATCCTTGAAAGATTGGCAGCAGAGCTACCGCAGGAGACGACCACGACACGCATCAGCAAGAAGAATGCGTTCGATGTTGAGGATTGGCTGGCACATTACGGAATCCGAGTAAAAGATATCAAAAGCTGGAAGGACACGACCAAATATGTGCTTGAGGAATGTCCGTTCGATGGAAGCCACAAGGCACCAGACAGCGCAGTGATCAAGATGCCGAGCGGAGCAATTTGCTTCAAGTGTCTGCACAACAGCTGTCGAGGACATGATTGGCGAGAGCTTCGGCTAAAGTTTGAGCCGGATGCATATGATGACAAGACCTTGGCAGATGATGAGCGAATCAATGAGGGATGGAAGCAGTACAAGGCATACAACCGTAATCGGCAGGACATAGCATACACTAACGCCCCTGCAGAGCAGGAACATCCCGAAAAGATGTTCGAGACGGCAAGGGACATCCTAAGTAAGCCAAGAGAGGAACGCATATACATCAAGACAGGCTTGGTACAGTTTGACAAGAAGGCAGGAGGATTGGCAAAGGGCGAGATCACGCTTGTGAGCGGTCTCAGAGCATCGGGAAAGTCTTCGCTCTTATCACAATGGGTGCTGAATGCCATAGATCAGGATTACACCACAGTAGTCTACTCGGGCGAGTTAAAGGACACACGCTTCATGAATTGGATGTACCAGCAGGCAGCAGGCGAGGACTGGGTGGCAGAATCGAAAAAGTATGAGGATTGTTGGTTCTGCAAGGATGAGGCCAAGGGCAAGGTGGCAGAGTGGCTTGGCGATAGGTTCTGGCTCTACAACAACGACTTCGGAAGCAACTTCAATAAGTTGGCAATAGGGCTGAACGAGATAATTAAACGACTGCAGGCAGACTTGGTGGTGCTGGACAATATGAGCATCTTGGACTTGTCGGACATCACGACAGATCGTAGGGCAGACAAATGGGATCAACAGAAACTCTTCGTGGAGACTCTCAAGAACCTGGCAATGGTCTGCAACTGCCACATCATCTTCGTGGCACATCCGAGAAAGGCAGCAGGATTTCTCCGGCTGGACGATGTTGGAGGGAGCGGTTCGCTCGGGAATCTCGTGGACAATGCCCTAATCGTTCACAGGGTTAATCGGGATTTTCTGAGAGGTTATAGGCAGGACATCCTCGGACTTCCTGCAATCAGTTCAAAGAAGAAGGACGAAGACGAAGAGAATGGATACGACTTGGGCGGTGACAACTGCATTGAGATCGTGAAGGAGCGAGAGAACGGACTGCAAGACCTATTCATTCCGCTCTGGTACGAAAAGTCCACCAGAAGGCTGAAAAACAGCCCTCTTGAGAAAATGGTATATGGCTGGGACTTTGATGGATTCATAGGCAGGCAGGCGGACGAGATACCGCCATTCTGAGGAAGGAGAACAGATGGAAGAGCTACATGGAGAAGAGTTAGACCTCGCCTTGCACGACTGCATGGCGATGATCTGGAAGGCATATAGGGAGTCATTGGCAAAAGGCGACTTTGACATCTATCAGGACAGTTTTGAAGTTTTAAGAGCCAAATACAAGGATGAAGCGGTCAACGCTTACATCACAGGCATGGGAACAGGGTTAATCAAAGCATTAAGCAGAAGAGCAAGAGAGGAGAAGGTATGAAAGCAGACCCATTGTTAGCGCAGTTTGTCAAAGAGCGTGACGAAGCTGTAAAGGCATCAATCAAGGCAAATGACCTGCGAGTGTTCAAGAGATTTTATGCAAGGTGGAAAGCTAAAGGATTTTACCAGATAGGTTTACCGAGTGATGAGGTGTTATGGGTGAGCCTATACAAGATGCTCTATCACACAAATAGTGCAACAGCAGAGGAAAAGACAACAGCCGAAATGTGGCTGGTAGCACATGGCAGCAGTACAAAGATTTGAAAGGAGAAAGGAATGAAAGTAGATATCAAGATAAACAATATGCCGGAGGAAATACACCATCCGTACATCGTAGTACGCAGGATAGAGGATACCACTCTTTGGTACTGGGGAGCATATGATGACGAGAGCAGCGCAACGGCAGCAGCGGTGGCGATCAGGAATGGATTTGTGGTGGAGGCACTTGACCATGATGAAGCAGATGACGGTCGATGAATTGGTGGAGGGAATATGATCAAAAAGGAAATCAAGCCGTGTCCGTTCTGCGGATCTTCCGCATCAGTCGGTATGAAGAACGGATTCTACAAGGTTATATGCAACAACCCGGAATGCTCAACCAGATACGCAGGATGGCTTGGCAGGGATAGAGCAATCAAGGAATGGAACACAAGGAGAAAGGGGAAAAAGAATGACGAACAGAGAGAAGTTTGAAGAGGTATTTCAGCCTATCACAGACCAAATCCTGCAGGGCTGTCTTGTATGCCCTGATGATGTATGCAAGGTTCACCCGGACTGCAAGGATTGCCCATATGATGATTGGTGGGAGCAGGAGTACAAGGAAAAGGCAATGACAAGGACAGAAGCGGAGCTGGCAATCGTGGAGAAGATAAAGGAGATCAAGGAAATCGCCCTCAAGTATGACAAGGACATCGAGTCACTGTCGATGGCGGTCAGGTACTATGACGGAACAGAGGAAGACTTCGACAACGAGTGGGTGATTAACTTCCATGCTGACAACCACTCCCTTGATGCCTTTGTGCAGGGCGGTGAGGTCTACAGCGGAAGAGTCGGCAGTGCAGGCGAGATAATCGCAGAGGGGGTGACGGTATGAAACGAGTATTTGCAATATGTGTTCCTGATGATTGCTATCTGAAAATGGCAAATATTGTGGCATTAGTGGAGAAGAATGACCACAGCGAAAATGGCCTTACAATATTTACAGCAGATAACAATGACGAGGGGCAGGAATGGTTATTCATTACAAACGGCAAAGCGAAAAAGGTAAATGAGGTGACAACATGATGGATTTAGACGAAGCTATCCAGCATTGCAAGGAGCAAGTGCAGGAACAGGCAAAAAAGGGGTGCTATAGCTGCGCAGAGGAACATCAGCAGCTTGCCGAGTGGCTGAAGGAGCTGAAAGAGTACAGGGAGCAGAGAGATGATAAAGAATTGGATTTTGTGCCGGAACATAAGAAGATTCCTTGTACTTTGATTATAAAGAAAGAATGAGGGGTGTAGAAGAAAAAATGAAAATTGGGCTAATTGATGTTGATGGACATAATTATCCTAATCTTCCGTTGATGAAACTGTCTGCGTGGCACAAGGCAAAGGAAGATGAAGTCAATTGGTACGATGCCTTTGATGGACTTATGGAAGAGTATGACAAGGTGTATATGTCGAAAGTATTTTCATTTTCCCCGGATTATCAGAATCCTGTGTATGCAAAAGAGGTGATAAAAGGAGGTACCGGGTACTGTATAGAGGTTGTTAATGGCAGGGAGGTGTTTCATAAAGAAAGGAACATAAATCTACCAAGCGAAATAGAGCATATATATCCTGACTACTCCATCTATCCCGATCTCACCAAAGACAGGGCATATGGTTTTCTAACAAGGGGATGTCCCAGAGGATGCGATTTCTGCATAGTCAAAACAAAAGAGGGGTTATGTAGCAGAAAGGTGGCTGATTTAAAAGAGTTTTGGAATGGGCAGAAAAACATTGTTCTATACGATCCGAACATTTTGGCTTGTAAAGAGTGGGAAGATTTGTTGCAACAGTTAATAGACAGTAAGGCTAAAGTTAATTTCAATCAAGGTTTGGATATAAGGATGATGACCGAGAAAAAGGCGGAGATGCTGTCACAGATCCCTATAGATGCCATCCATTTTGCTTGGGATAAATACGAAGATAAACAAATAATCCAACCAAAGTTTAAGGTGTTCAGAAAAAAGTCAAAGGTTAATCCACATAATCTTCAAGTGTATGTATTAGTCGGAGACAGGGAAAGGAGAGTGCTTGATACTGATCTGGAAAGAATATATTGGCTTCGTGAAAACGGATATGCTCCATATGTGATGATTTATAAAAAGTACGAGTTACCAAAGGGGCATGAATTGATTAAGCTTCAGAGATGGGTTAACAACAGATTTATATTTTGGTCGTGCGAAACATTTGAAGAATACAAAAGGAGGTTTTGAGAAATGTACAGGGAGCAGAGAGGTGAAAGAATGAATGTAGAAGAAAAAGAACGACTCATCAAAAAAGACATTGAAAGCGTAGAGAACAGAGTCCGTCATGCTTTTAATCAAGGATTTGAAATGGGGCTGAAAGCGAGCAGTTCGGAAATTCCGAACACCTGCGGTGATGCTATTAGCAGGCAGGCGGTGCTTGATGCCATGTATGCGTTATGTGGTACAGGGGAGACTCTTAAAGAGAATCCGTGGCGAGATAATCCACATATTGATGCTATTACAGATGCGATTGATGATTTGCCATCCGTCACACCACAGCAAAAGATGGGAAAATGGGTAGATGATAAGTGTTCAGAATGTGGATGGGAACACACAGGCGATGAGGAAAGTTTGACGGCATTCTGCCCTAACTGCGGAGCAAGGATGGAAAGCGAGGAATAAGGAATGAGAATAGAACACAGTTTTGATTATGATGCGACTTATGATGAATTATCCGATGAATTTTGCACACACGATTCTTGCTATCAAGCGGAAACAATCAATGAGATAGGATTGCAGTTTAAGATATGGTCGAAGGATAAGAAAAGAACCGCAACATATGTGCAGATGTTAGAGATTGCAGAACAGCTAAACGATGACGGCAAGTGGTTTATCAGAACAATCTGTGAATACATGGATGGCAAGCCAGAAAGCGAGGGTAAGAAAGAAGGACTTAAATACTGCGACCGCAACATCTGTGTCTCAAATGAATATAGTGGTATAGGATGTGATGAATGTATGGTTAATGCAGAAAGCGAGGGACAGGAATGAGTAACAAGCTGAAGCCGTGTCCTTTTTGTGGGGCAGAAGCCCATATGTGGTCGTGGAATTACGGAACGGCAATCCAGTGCAGTAAATTCAACAGCAACACCCATGTGATACAGGTTAGTGCCGAGACAAGCACAGAGGCTATTGAGAGGTGGAATGCAAGGGCAGAAGGGAGCAAAGAATGAGCTGGGGCGATAAAGAGCAGGGCAAGCTTTATTCAAAGGACTACTACCAACAGCACAAGGAAAAATTCAAGGAATACAACAGGAAATACCGAGCGGAACACCGGGAAGAGCTTCATGCAAAGCGCAAGGAGTATGTCAGGCGGTATGAGGAGAAGCTGAAAGCCAAAAAGGAAGAAGAGGGAAAGCATCTCTCCGATGCCGAAAAGGAACAGCGAGAAAATATGAGGGCAGTCTCCAAGGAAGAATGGCTTGAAAGGTACGGCTACCCAATGGGCGATACTTCCGGCTGGGAAAACTGGGCAGGATGGGACAGAAGAATCAGGAGAGGGGAGGACAACATATGAGGATAGAAGAATGGCTTCACAAACCCGAACGGCTCAAGCTCAAGATGATGCAGCTCAAGAATGCCCGGGACGAGTACGAGATGTGCCTGCTCCCCGGTGCCATCACCTACGACAAGGACAAGATCGACAGGACACCCACAGACAGGGTGACAGAGATCATGGCGAAGATATCGGATATCGACCTTGAGATTGAGAAGCTCGGCAGGATCCGGGCAGAAGCTCTGGACGAGTGTCTGGCAGTCCTTGCCACTCTCCCCGAGCGTGAGGAGTACATCCTCACCGCCTACGACATCAGAGGAGAGCGCATGGAGGATGTGGCGAGGGCAATCAGTTACTCGGTCGGCTATTGCTTCAAGATCAGGCGGAAAGCCCTCAAAGCCCTTGCAAATGCAAGAAAAGAAAAGAGGACACAAAAGACACAAAAAGGAGTGCTATAATAGTATTGTGAAAGTGAGGACAAAGGGAGCGCAGGGATGCGTTCCCTTTTTCCTTTGCTGCGTTTTGCATTAGCTTTCTCCGTAACGATGCTCCACGTCTCCTCCCCCAATGATACCGTGGGGCATTGTTATGCAGAAAGGTGAAGAAAAAAAGAATCCCCACCCCTGCTGCCACACAGACTGCATGGGGAAGGGGGTAGGGGTGATATATGCGTGAAGAAGTGACAAGACCCTTCCGCCCCCAGTACGAGGCTAACAGGAAGATTATACTGGCAACGAGAGACATCTGTGCTATCTGCGGAAAGCCTGTCGACAAGACTCTCAAGAGTCCGCATCCTTGGAGTGCTACAATCGATCACATTATACCGATTGCAAAAGGCGGACATCCAAGCGATATGGAGAACCTCCAGCTGGCTCACAGATGTTGCAACCGTCAGAAAGGAACGCAGATTGCTCCTGACATTCCGAAGGCGGACGTTGACCCGAACAGAGACCTCCCACAGTCAATGGATTGGCGAACAGCCTGAGGGTATGGGGGGAAGCTCTCCCGGTCGGGGGTACAAGCGTTG
>Ga0326514_10001226_pt1 | contig 16829 bp, 24 predicted proteins | sample 3_2548_0518_D_FD_203653 | JGI IMG/M metagenome (GOLD analysis project Ga0326514, IMG submission 203653) | Bovine rumen microbial communities from UC Davis, California, United States - 3_2548_0518 | ecosystem: Host-associated > Mammals > Digestive system > Stomach > Rumen | place: USA...
TTCTGCTTCTGTTGCTTCATCTGACTTTCTTGAGAATGCAACTAATGCAGCACCTACACCAAGTATTGCTGTTGCTAATAATACATAAGGATTAGCTTTTGCAACAGCGTTAAATATTCTTTGAGCAACTGTAGCGGATTTAGTTACCACCACACCTTTACCTTCAGCAGCAGTTTTAATATTTATAGCAACAGCTGCAGCCTTATCTTGTATTGCCCTTACTTTTAACATTATAGCAGAAGATGATTGAAGTGCATTTGTTACTTTTGTTAATAAATTTGCTGCACTTTGAACAGCCATAACAGTAGCAATTGCATCTTTAAGAGATTTTTCGTCACCGGTTACTTTTGCTATAATAGAAGAATATGTTGATAAAGCATCAGCACTTAAACCAACCAAATCATTAAACACATCTAAATTTGGTGTATCTGATGCTAATGTTTTTATTTCTTGTTGAACATCCCCAACTGTATCTTTTAGTGAACCTGCTCTTTCTCTTAAATCAGATAATTTTTGTGCTAATTCTTGTCCTGCTGCACTTTGTTTTTCTGCATCACTCATAGCACGATATTGAGCAGTTAAATTGGTTAGATTTTTAGTTAAATCCATCAATTGGCGTTTAACATTTCCACCACTGAAATTTCCTAATTCTGATTCTGCTTGTTTAATTTGAGTAGTTAATTGACCTAATGCTGATTGTGATTCAACTAATGTAGAACTGAGCATCTTACCAAATTCACCTGACTTAGCAGTATTTGATAAGTTTGCCCATTGTATTTTTAATTCTTTTACTGATGAAGATAGTGCCGCTTGTTGTTGCTTAGTATTCATTGTACCACTTACAACTTGTTCAAGAGTCTTTACGACCTTTTTGTATGCATTAACTTGTTCATTTGTCACTGAAACATTATCTTCAACAGATTCTTTAGCATTCTTCGTTTTATCAACAAATTTTTCAAGCATATATTTCGCAGATTTTATTTCCTCTACGAGTTTTGAGGTATTCGCCCCAATCACAGCTGTTAAATTTGGCATATCTTTAATCTTATCTTAATTTTCTAAAACATTATTTATAAATGTAGTCAATGTATTTTCTGCTTGTGAAAATCCTATATCAACTGCATTATTTGCTTGTATATATCCTTTTGAATAAGGTTTTATATTTTTACCATTTCTTTTTGTTTGAGTTCTTGGAATAGTGCCACCTACAAAGAATCTGGTCTTATAAGTATCATATTTATCTTTTGTTCCTAATGAATGAATCTTAACTTGACTGTTATTTAATTTACCTACTTCAATACCTTCTGCTAAATGAGAATAATTACTTGTTTTATGTTTATATATTGATGAATTTGATAAGAAAGCTTGTCTCATATTGTCTCTAATTTTATATGCAGCAGCCATAACAGCTTTATCGATATTTTTAAGCATTTCATCTGATAATGTTGTCAAATCACGAGAATCATATATCATCTTATTTACTCCCATTGTTTAGCTAAGTTCTTTAATCTATTTATATCATCATCAGTTATTGCTGTTACAGATTCCTCTTTTATAAATTCTTCGATATTTTTTTCATCCCACTTAAATTTACATATATCTTGTTGGGTTAATTTTTTCTTTGAATTAACCTGAGCAGTAATATAAGCATTAAGTCTTTGAGAATCCCATAAATTTCTATCAAGATAAGGTATATTATCAATCAAGTCATTTATTTCCCAATCTGTACACTTATCCATAAAATACTCATGAGAAATTACCCTAAATTCAAAAACTAATATCCTAAATATATAATGAAATAACAACTTAGGTTCTTCTCCATCATTGTCATTCTTTAATTTTTTTTTAATATCGCATTAGAATTAGCTACTTTTGCTAACCATTCACCAAATTCATCAAAAATATCTTGATGAAGGTCTATATATTCAATAAATTCATCAAGTGTTATTGAATAGTCTTGTGAAGAAGCAACAACAACGCAGTACATATATATGATAATATCAGTTACTGATTGTGGATTAAATGTCTTCTCAGTGATATTCTCATACATAATCATACTACGCATGGTATTCTTTAATTCTATGTCTTTTTCATGTAAATTGATTTTCATAATGATATTTTGATATTTTTTATAAATGAGGGTGTAATTTCAGGTTACACCCTCATAATATATTTTTGTTTTAATGTTCTTCTGGGTCACCAGAAGGTGCTGGAGTGGTTTTCTTAATTGAACCATTACCAGTAAGTGTTACTGAGAATGTTGCATTTTCACCGTTATTTGCATTAGCAACAAGTGAAGTAATAACAACTTTTCCTTCATAGAATGTATTTTGTGAAGTCCAGAATGGAAGTGCTGTATTACCATCAGCAACATTCATAGAAGGGTCTGTAGGAGTTTGTTTAAGACCGAAACGAACAGTAATAGGTTCTCCAGCTAACATTGCGTCGAACATGCCATCATAAGCTTCAGTTGTATAAAGATTTTCTGAAGTAATTTCCCAAGTATAACGAGAAATTTCTGAACCACCCCATACACCGTGGTCTTTTGAACTAATATCTGTAGTTTCAGCAGTGATTGTTAATGTGTGATTTGTGGCATAAGCATAAGAGTGACCGTCACTATTAAAAAGCATTAAATCACGACCTTTAATAATTTGATTTGCCATAGTATTTTAATTCTAATTTATTTTTAAGGTTAATTGCATTATTTGTATAAATGCGTTTTCTATAAAGTCCTCAGATGCATAATCTATAGTCACATCATTTATTTCAAAATCTCCATATTGCATGTAAGGTCTTTGTAAAAGTGAACGAACTATATTTGCTAATTGGACTCCAACTGAATATTTGTCTGATACAATCTTTATTTCAACAGTAACATTATCTTGATAAGTACCATCTTTACTAATTTGTGATACCAAACCAACTCTTTTATAAATAATAAATGGAAATTTAGCATCATTATCAGCAATCAAAGGGTAAACCTTTGCATACAAATTTTTTATATCCTGATTATTTGCTAATATATTATTTATGTATTTTCCTATTTCTAATGTGTTAATCATAGTTTAATTTATGAATAGTAAATTTAATCATTTACTAATTCAACTCGTATTATTTTTTTCATTTGTGCTTCGTCTGGTTCAATATCTAAGATTCTGTATTGTTTTTCATTCCATATTATTCTATCAAAATCATCAACAGGAACATAATCTCTAATTTCAAGTGTCTTCGTATATGAATAAAATATTTCTCCATTTGGTTCTATACGATTTCCACTTGTATGTATCAATCTTGCTCTGGTTGAATATTTTAATGACCATTCAGTTGTTTGTTCACCATAATCATTTGTTGTGAGTTCTGGTGTAATTATATCTATTTTCTCTTTCAAAAGTCCTGCTCTCATAACCTAATTTATTATATATTTGCGTTCTCATAGTCTCTATACATGTTTAATATATAAGTTAATGATTGTGGAACTTCTGAAGGATTTGCAAATGCTACCGATTCTCTATTATCGTACATATTGCCTATGAAAAGAAGTATTGCATGAAGAAGGGCATTTGGAAGTGCTCCTTCTTCTGCAATTATATCATCAAATTTCTTATCAATATGCTTTTGAACCAAATCTTCGGCAACACTTTCCAAAAATTCGATATATTCATCATCTTCTGTAAAATCTGCGTCAATATTTAAGTGTTTTTTGATTCTATCTAATTCTAATAACATATTGATTCATCAGTATAAATTTCTATAGTTGAATATCTAGTTGTCAGTTATTCACCAACTGTACCAAATGCTAATCCTTCTGGACGTACAAGAGCACCATCAACGTATGCATTTACAACAATAGTAACTTGACCATTACCTACTGATTGAACATCACGAACAACATCAATTTGTACATTATCCCAAGCTGCGATAACTACATTAGAGAAATCACCATAGATGAATTTCTTACCGGCAACATGAGAAGTAGATAATACTTCTGTACCATCAATAGTACCATTTTCCATTACTAATTGAGTTGACTTAGTTGATTTAGGCATAGCACGGAATTCACCTTTAGCAGATGGAGACATAACATATTTCATATCACCAAATACGTTGTTAGTTTCAACACCAGCTTCAAGAGCAGTAATTCCTTTGAAGTCAGTTACAGCTGTTGGAGTTTGACCATTGAATAAACCTGCAGGAATAGTTGTTGAACCAGCACCATCACCTAAAAGTACTTCTTCAAGTTTAGCATTAACTGCTGCGATAATATCTTCACGAACTTTAGCTTCTACACCAATTGAATCTTGAGCTAAAAGTTGAAGTGAAATTGGGTATTTAGCTGTGATACGTTTTGGAGTTAAAACTTTATTTGCAAATACTCCAGAACCATCTTTTGCTTCATCAGTTTCACCTTCAAAAGTACAAGATACTTTACCCATTAAAGGAATTTGAATGTTGTTCTTGATACCACTGATATATTGAGCACCAGCAGCTACAAGTACGTTCTTAGCACGAAGTGGACCCCAAATATCATAAATATCAGTTTGTACTACGTCTTCACCTTCTGAATTAACAGTATAGGCACGTACTTCGTTAAGGTTAAATGATTTACCTGTTTCAAGAGAGTTACGTAACTCTTTCATTAAATTAAATTTTTGTTCCATTGTAATATTACGATTATTTTTATTTTTATCTTCTTTTTCTGTATCTTCCTTTTCAGATTCAGACTCTTTATTTTCTTCTTTATCTTCTTTTTCTTCGCCTTCAGGTTCTTTATTATCTTCGCCTTCCTTTGGTTCTTCATCACTTCTATCTTCCTCTTCATCTTTAGGGAGTTCTTTTTCATATTCATCTAACTTGTCTTGAAGTGATTTGACCTCTTCTTTTAATGATTTGATTTCCTCTTTATTGGCATCAAATTCTTTCTTTTCATCTTCGGTCATTTCTCGAACCTCTGTTTTACAAAGTTCAACAATTTCCTTACAGCGTTGAATAAGTTGATTTTGTTTTTCTTTGAGTTCGGTTAATTTCATAATAAATCTATTTGTTTATATATTTAATAATAATAATTTTTTGAAATTAGATTAAAAAATCATTCAAATCTGTTATCATTTTATCATATTCTTGTTCTCTTTCATTGATTTTTTCAACTTCTTCCATACTACGTTTATCAACAGAAGTTGCTAAATATGCTGGTTGCCATACTGGAGAGACATCAAATATATATGCAATCTTATTTATAGTTCTGTATAGCTTACCATTTCTCTTTTCCCATTTTTGTGAATCCTTATCATCAGATGCTAATGCAAATGCAAAACTTGATTGATAAATTTCACCTCGTCTTATGTTTTCAAGTAAAGTATCACCTAAATCTGTATTAGGTGCTTCAAATTCATATTTAAGACCTCTTTCATCAACAGTTAATTTTAATGAACCTTTACCTTGATTTGAACGTGCTAAAACTTTATTATCATCATGATTGAACTTAGCAAATACATCACAACTATCAACTAATTCTTGAGTTATTGCACCTCTTTTTATTGTCTCAATAAAACCCATATCTTGCGATTCTGATTCAAATACAACAGCATAACCAGTAATAGTTCTTGATTCTGGTGATTCTAATGCTCTAAGTTCAACATTACCTATATTACGAATTATCTTTTCCATCTTCATTTTCATCTTTATTTTTATCACCTGTTAAAGTGTTATTAGCAACATTAGTGTAAGGAATAACTATATCATCTAATCCATCAAGTGGGTTAAGTCCTAATCCAATACGAGCTTCATTTCTTGTTATTATACCAGATTCAACTAATGTTTTATAATATGTTGCAGTTGAGTTCTTATCACCTCTAATTAAATATTTCTCATCTAAGTCAATTGTAAATCCTTCTTCATTAGGTAATATGAGTTTTCTATTAAACTCACATTCAACCATAGATATATAAGGCATTAAAGTATGTGTAACGAACTCGATATTTGCAGCCTCTATAGTATTATAACTTGATTTTGATAAGTCACCTAAAAGTACTGGGTTAATATTAAAAAATCGTGCTATTTCACTAACATTAAACAAACGAGTTTCTAACATTTGTGATTCATTTGCATTACTTGATAATGGTTTGTAGTCCATATCATCATCCAAAATAACAAGACCTGATGAGTTATTACCACTGTGAACATCTGCAAATGCCTGTCTTGCCTTTTCTTTTGAATCTTTACGTGAACCCTTTATAGTCAATGCACCGGTAATGGCACAACCTGAACTATAATAATTCTTTGCTGCTTTATCAGTTGACTTTGCTAATTCCAATATTGAATTTGCATAACCAACCAAACTACGGCCTTGAACTCCATTAGCTTGATTGTTCTTAAATAAATGAATTACATCTTTAGGTTCAACAAATCTTTGAAGGAAATTTATTTTATACTTTAACTTTCGTGTTGTTTCATTATACTCAATACTATATGAACCTCTTGGACAATATATCAAGTTTACAGGTGTACCATCTTCTGCTCTTTCGATATAACATAATGCATCACCCCAATCAATAACATCTTGTGTCATTTCCTTCATCAAATTGAACTTAGAAATGAGATTATGTTTGAATAGCTGATTGAGTTTATGCGATGTGTTTATTTCGTTGTTGAATTTAACTTCTATAGGTAATTGAGCAACTGAGTTTGAAATTAACTCTCTTGCAGCAAAAAATGCAGATAATGATGTAGCACTTGCATCTAATCTGAATTGCCCAAATATTACAGATGTTGCACTACTTCCTTCTGCTTGTTGTATTTCTCTATATTCTGTGTTTCTCTTAAAGATATTAGATATTTTCATAAGTTAACTATACTTTTATATTTAAAAATAATATTTTTTCTAATGAATGAACAATATTTTTTAAAAATTTACGCTCAATACTTCTCCATCAGAATATTTGTTTTTATCAAGATAACCTCCTAAAGCCTGTATCATTGAAATTACAGGGTCAATTTTCTTAGAGCGGTCTCCACCAGTTTTTGTTGGCTTGCAATTTTCATTTGAATCTATTTTTAATGATACATTACCGAAACACCATTTTACTAACGAATTACTATCAATAACAACTTTACCTTGACGAATAAGCATTTCAAGATATTTTGTAGGTTTGTTGAAATTACCTACTGCTTGTGAATATGGAACCAATGGTAAACCTTCTTCTGTCGCATTTATACTCCATTGTGAACTATTCCATTGGTCGAAAGCAACATTTATCATATAAGTCTTTTCATATAGTTTAATTTGGTCTGCTAATATAAAATCATAATCTACAACATTGCCTGATGTAAGAATAAGTTGCTTATTTCTTTTCCACATTTTATATAATTCTGCATTAGTGTTTTCTTCTAAGCAAGTCTCTGGTAAATATATGTAAGTCTTGAACACAAACTTGTCTGGATAAACTTTTCTATTTGAGTTTGGTGGAAACATTATTGATGTTGAAGTCAAGTCAGATACAGCAGACAAGTCAACTCCTAAGAAACTTTCTTCATCTATAAAGTCATCTATATTAACTTTATGCATTACAGGTAATAAATATTTATCTGGGATCCAAACATCCTTGCTTTGACACCAAAGATTTAAGTTCTTTGTTTTAATAGATACTTCATTAGCTGAAGTTTGTACCGCTGTTCTTATTTGGTCTCTCATATATTTATAAGAAACAGTAGTTCCTAATGATGGATTTGCTTTTATCCAAACATTTTCGTCTTGCCAATCATCATCAGGGTCTAATTGAAATATAGCAGAGAACCATGTATCATCTTCATAATTACCTTTTAATATATTACAATTATATTCCCATTGATTATAAAGTGGATATTCTGAACCTATATTAAATCCTGCTGTTGAAATAGAAATAGCAAGAGCATTTCGTCTTGCCCCTTGACCAGTTTTTAATACATTCCATATTTCAAATGTTTTAGCTTCATGACCTTCATCTTGTATAAATAATGAATCTGAACGACCATCAAGTTTTGAAGTGTCTGATGAAAGAACATCAATTTGGCCATCACATACTGGAATACGAATACATGAACGAAGTCTTTTGAATATTTTATTTTTAGGGTCAATAGAATTACATAATCTTGTACAATATTTAAAAAGCAAACTTGCTTGTTTTGCAGAGTTTGCTATAAATGCTATTTCTGGGGATTTCTCATTATCAGCTAAGGCGTGAGCAATAGCAATAGCTGATGCAAATGTAGATTTTCCTGACTTTCTTGCTGTTAATAGAAGAACATTATTTATTACTCGTAGATTTTCTTCATTTGTATAATAGAATCCAAATATTCCACTAATTATCCATGCTTGATATGGTAAAAGAATAAAATTACCACCTTCTTGTAATTTAAGTTTTTGTATTAACCTTATTTTTTTATCAACAGAATCATAATCAAAATATATATCATCACGAGAAAACCAATCAAGATAACGTTTACATGCAAGTTTTATATAATTACCTGCTGTTATTTTTTCTGATAATACATCTTGTGCATATTTTATATATATTTTTGATTCATCTAATTTGGTCATTTTTTATTCTAATAGTTTTTCTAATATATCTGAATCGTCAGTTTCATTTTCTGACAATTTTTTTATTTTTGCTTTTGATAATGGGTTTGATGGGAAACTATTTAAGAGTTTAATTATTGTTTGTTGGCAATTATTTAATGTTTGGACTGCGTGATTCTTAACTGTGCGTTCTTTAAAGTCCAATTTTTCAAATCCATCTTTCTTTATACTATCAACACTTTCAAATAACATATCATAATTAAGTGCCAATAAATCAAGAATAGTAACATAACCATCTTCTATCTCTGAATTGTCTATAATTATGTTCATCTGTTCCTGAACTTCTTTACGATACTTTTTATATCTATCTTTATAATTCATTTTTGTGTTTTATATTTTTTGCTCCTGAGACCTTCAAAATTCTCAGATATATATTTTATCACCTAAGCAAAGAAAGTGTCCTGGTGAGCTTCCAGATGACCCTGAGAGCTATTCTGTGACTAATATATCAAGGACAAATTTTAGTTAAAAATTCCAGTTTTTGCGAAGAGCACTAAGGGCGGTATTTTCTTCCATTCTGCTCTAAAAAACTGATATGGCCGGCTATTGATTCATCTTCCTGTGTATCTCGTCATGACATTCATAACATAATGACATCAAATTGTCTTCATCAGTCAATAGTTTCCATCGTTCTTCATCTGTTTTACCTCTGAGATATGGTAGTTTGTGATGAACTTCATTAGCTTCTTTAACTATTCCTTTACTTAAACAAATCTCACATAAAGGATGACGTCTTATATAATAATTACGTAGGTTCTTCCATTGTTTTGTATTATAGTATTTACCTGATATATTATTTTCATGTTTATAAGGTAACTCTTTATATGAGATTCTATTCCTATTTATTGTGGGCATTTATATATAATAATAAATTTATTTCATCATATTTAACAACTTATCTTTCTTATATTGTAATGAATATCTTTTAGCATATAATCTTTTTAATACATGCATTTCATATAATGGTTCGTCTTCAATAATTGTTCTAATATATTTTATCTTTTGTTTTTGCTTCTTTATTCTATTATTATATATTTCTATTTCTTGATTAATATATTGTAATTCTCTGTCCATTATTAATCTTTAATAATTGTATTTAATAATAAATCTTGTTTATCTTTCATATCTTTTAATCTATTATTTATATCTGATAAACATAGACATAATTGATAAAGATAATCATAATCATCATGACTTATATGTACTAATACAGAATTTAATCTTATATTATTTAATCTCTCTTTTATATCTTCGTAGTGTTGATTAAATTCTGCTGTCTCTTTATGTAAAGTTTGTTTGTTAATTAGTTTAGTCATAGTGGTTATAGATATATTTATTGAAATGGTTCATCTTCTGTTAATAGTTCAATTATAAGTCCTGCTAAAATTATTATTGCATATATTGGGTATAATATAATAATTGATAATCGTTTAAATAATCGTTTGGTTTTATTTATTGGTTTCTTTATTCCACCTTTCTGTCTTTTCTTTTCATTAACTATATCTATATATTGTTTACATATAAATATTCCTATAATGAAATAACATAATATTGTAATTATACAACAAATTGAAATATCTATCATAATTTAATAAGTAATATATTTATTCAATGTTTCTTTTACAACTCTCATAACTTCATTTATTATTTTATTTGGGTTATCTCCATGCCAATTATGAGTCATATTAGTTTTATGATTTACCCATTCTAAATTATCTACTGAATTATTATTTTTGTTAAAGTCTTTATGATTAACTTCTGGTAATTCTTTTGGATTAGGTATAAATGCTTGTGCTACTAATCTATGTACTAATCTAAATAAAGTCTTACCATTTTGATTTAATCCTACTTGTAAATATCCTAAAATTGTAGGTGAAGCTTTACGAATTCTACCAGTCTTTATATTCTTTATTCTACCAAAGTTCGATACTGCGTAGTTCGGAGCTTCACCTATTATTTTCCATTCTTCTGCCATTATTCATTATTATCATTTATTTGTGTCTTATTTTCTTCTTCATCTAGTCCTAATGTATGATAACTAAATACTTCTGGTGCTTCAAAACTCATTTTATTTAATAAACTATATAATGCTGCTCTATATTCATTACTTGCATTAGTTATATCAATTTGAATTGAATAAGTATTTTCACCTTTAATTGCTTCATTATATCCTGCTTGTTCTGCCATAGTTGTTTTATTTATATATTTATAATTAATAATAATATTTTTTTCGTTAAACGGTTAATATTTCATCATCTTCAATATAAATCCAATATTGATGTAATGGTTTTGCATAAGGGTGAGCTTTAATGTATCTAATAAAATCATTAAACATTTCTTCATCTCTTCCACATTCATTGAAAAGTTCTTCTTCTGATAAACTTTTAACGTATAACATGTTTTCTGGTTCGTATATATCTATTCTCATATTTATTTTGTTTTATGTATTTATTTATATATAATAATAAACATTTTTAGAAGAAAAGTTAAAAAAAGGCCAAATCTCACGACTTAGCCTAAAAAATAAAAAATATAACAAATAAATATATATACGTTTATAAGCAAATATGACTTCCTGTTTATTAGTATCTTGTTTTATATTTAATAATAATACTTTTTATAGTAAATGGTTAATTTCAATAAACAATTTAATATGTTCTAGTATATGTAACACAAATATTCTCACCTATTCTATTCGCAACATCGAGCATATGATATACTGTTTCAAATGCTTTTTGACTATCTATTACTTTGCCTTTGATTTTATTATATCCAAGTATCAAACAACCAGCACTATCATCTGCTGTATTACCCCTATGCCATAATATACCAGAGAATCCTTTTACATAATATAAACGTGGTAATTTGCCTTTACAAAAATCCATATAATATTTCTTCTTGCTGAACTTAGTACTGACCATATTTATAATCATCTTGTATTTGCCTGTTGGTATAGCTGTCTTACCATATACTTTCTTTGATTTAATTTCTTCTTCACTCATATCATCATCTAGCATCCTATCTGTATCTTCTATTCCATCACATATATATTTACCGTCAATGTATATATGACTTATACAATAAGTAGAGCAATTAAATATTCTTTTTACCTCTATATTCATTTTCTTTGTCTAATATATTTAGTTAATAATAAATCATTTCTGCTAATGTGATATTATCTGTGATTTTCATATCTTTATACTATAATATATTTTATTTTAGTGTTACGAATAAAATGATTTTTTTGGTAATTTGTATATATATATAACAGTTACCAAATTTTTCATTTTATTCGTAACACTTTTAATATCATATATCTTGATGGCGTATAATCCACATCTTATTTTTATTTAATTTTTGTGCTGCATCTGTAATTGATGAATATGTAACCCCATCAATGGTAACCGATTTTGTATTTTTACTTTTCTTGCCACTTGTATGTTCTTTGAGAATATAGGTATAAATCTCTTTTGTTTTATCATCTAATGGAATATTTAAGTTTTCATTATCATAAGAAAGTGATTCAATAGTATAAGTATAATCATTGAATACTTTTCTAAGGTTATGAATCTTTAAATAAGTTTCATCAGATAATATTTTCCAATCTTGTTCTTTCATTTTATCATTATATATACTACGAATAAATGCTGTAGTTAATTTAATATCATTCCAATCTTTATTTTCCATTGCTTTTATAAAATTTGAATTATAAAAATTACTCCAGTTTTCAGTTAAATAATATAAAGTGTTCAAATTTTCTAAGTCCTTTTTAGTTATATTATTCTTTCTTTTTATAATGCTTTTAATTGCTTCATTATATACTTCTTCAACTTGACCACCGCTTCTTTTAATATAATTGAATATATTAGTTAAAATTTCTAATAAATTACCTGTACTTACTTTCAATAGTTTATCATTAGGCTTAATATAAATGTTGCCTTCTTTATCATATTTAATTTGAGAGAAGTCAAAGTTTATAATATTGCCTGCTAATTGGTTGCTTCTCATTTTTGTACTTTTATTTGTCTTTACATCTTTATTTAAATAATTATAAGATACTTCAAAATCATTTTCAATAAGACGATTATATATTATTTGTATTTGTTTTTCATAATCATCTACACTTTTAATCATTTCGTATATTTGATAATTTGGTACATTTAATTCAACTTTATCCGCTACTCTATTTAAACAATCAACAACAAATCCAAATCTTAATAATAATATACTTTTTTGTTTAGTGTCAAATATATCAAATGGTTTAAGAGTTGAGTTTAGTACATCAACTTTTCTCATTGCTTCATCTATATCTATATTTGTGTCAATTTTTACTATCTTATTATCTATTTTTGATTTTTTATATGGAATTACAACTTTATCAATAACTTGTTTATTTCTGATTCTGTTTGCATATTGAATAATTCCAAGTGCATTTTTATTGAGAATATATAGTCTAACTTTCTTTTCTAAGTCAATATATAAATTTATACCAGCTTGACCATATACAGAAAATATAGTAACATTATTTTTGATGTTATTTTCATTCAATATATATTCAACATTTTCTTTATAGTTTGAGTTAAAAATATCACAATCTATACCTTCTAATGCCATACTATCAACATCTTTATAATTCGCCTGGTCTTTAAATATAATAGCAACATGATTGTTATCTTTAGTCCAATCTTTAATATCTTTGTAGATCCAACCAGTATTAGATTCATTATAAAAAAGAAATTCGGCTTTTGTTTTAGGTTGTTCTTTATTTATTTTAATCTTCCAACAATCAAATTCATTAAGTTCATAAGATGGTGTACCAGTCATGACAACTTTAATTCCATTAGCTAAAGGAAAATCATTCTTTAAGTGTCTAATACTGTTCAATCTATAATCATACATATAAAGAGTGTGTATTTCATCAATAATAAAATAATCAAAATTATATTGGTACATTTTATATAATGAGAAAGATTCCCAAGTTGTACATATATTCCAATGGCTGTTTAATGCTTCATAAATATTACCATTAAAAATATGTTTAACTATATCTTTGTAATTATTATCGACTACTAACCAACCATTTTCTTCGGCAAATGCATCTTTATTTATTGAAGTTAATGGAGAAATTACACATACTCTTTTTGTTTTACCTAATTTCTTTGCCCATGTTGTTTTACCAAATCCACAACCAGCAAAAATATGGTTAATTTTATCTTTTTTAAACTCAATTTCAATATCACCTAAGAATTGGTTACTTTCAATATTATATTCAACATCTGATTTATATTCTGAGTAAACTTCAGGTATAAACTTCTCAATAATGTTATATCCAAGTTCTTTCAATAAATAAGGTCTTACAAAGTGGTCTTTATATGTTTCAAATTTATTATACCAATTATCTTTCTGAGGTTCTATAATGAAGAATTTTTTATTATGTTCACCATCTAAAAATGATTCATTAACTATTTCAGAAAATGTTTGGTCAACTATTTGCTTATCATTAAATATTGAAACAAGAGTCATATAAATAGCCATTCTTTGACGATGTTCATAATATTTCTTCGTTTTATTATGTTTTCTTTCACCTTCAACAGTAAAGTTTAATGTGTTGTCTTCATTTATATATTTTACATTATTTACTACTTTACTTTCTATTTCAATATTTTCAAGTTCATCAAATTGTCCGAACCAAGGGTTATTTTCAAAATTACCAAATAATAATTCATGATTGGTTAAATACATTCCTTGAACTGGTGATTTTGTACATGAGTCAATTACATTTTTATAATTGATAATATCTTTAGCACCTAATTCATAAAATGCTTCACGAACTATTTCAGTACACCAGTATTGGCATTTTTGATAATTCTCTAAGTTCTTTTCAACATTAAAGTTAAATATAATGTGATAACCAGTGCCTGAATTAGATTTTTGAATACAATAAAAGTTTGTGTAATAATTATAGAAGAAATAATCATATAAACCTTTTAATAATGCATCTGCATTGAATTTTCTTACTTCTTCATAATAATGTTTTGTGTCTAAATCTATGTATATACACCCATTCCAAGTGTTCCAATCTAAATTGTCATTAGTTACACGATATCCACAATTAAATACTTGTAGCCATGGTAAATCTTCTTTCTTTGTGTTTAATATATCAATTGAATTAAGTGGTACTACATTCATTTTTTGACCGCCTTTGTCATATGTTGTACCACTGTTAAATAAAATTTTTTTCATGTGTTGTGTAGTGAATATATTTAATGTAATTTATAATAAAAATTTACACTATTATTTAGCATATCTTCAAAAGTAATATTTGATGATTCAAATGTTTCGTCTTTCAAATCATAACCCATTTCATATAATGCGCATTTAACCCAATTATTAGCGCAATATCCATGCCCAGTTTGAAAGTTTTTGTTATTAGGTGATACATAAGGATAATCACGTTCAATAGAATGTTTTAACCCATATGTTGTAATTCTTGGAGCATTGCTTGATTTTTTATCACTCCATACTTTATTTCTACAACGATTATTGATCCAAGTTAATATAAAATCATAAGGTGTATTGTAATCATACATATTAATTTCTTCATTTACAATACGTTTTACTTCTAAAAATTCTTTGTGTGTCATGTTGTGTTATTTAATTTATATATTTATCTAATCTACTTTGTAGTATGTTTTTCCTTTAATAGTTTTACTTTGTATTATCCAACCAATTCTATAATATACCCAGTCTCTTTTATCAAATTCTTCTTTAGTTTTCCACATATTTTCTCTCTGGGTCAATGTACTTGCTTAATATATTATCATCATCAATCTCTTCAACTATCCAACCTTTGCATGGCTTCTCAACTATCATGCAATGGTCTAGATAAGTTTGTGATGTGTTAATGTACTTAAGCAATTTTGCTTTAGTAGAGAAATACCAAATACCGTTCTCATTGTGTTCTGCTTTAAATAATCTCATAGTTTACTATTTTATATATTTAATTAATAATAATACTAAAATAGTAAGAAATATAAATTATTTAAAGCAGAGCGTTATTTATACAAAATATAAATAAACAGTTTAAATTCTTTCAATATTGTTCCAAGGTCCACTGCTCCAAAAACTATACTTATATACTTTTCCATTGGTCATTATGATTTCAATATTATAGTGACCTCTTTTCTCACCAGTCTTCTCCAATAATACCTTATTTATATATTTACGTACTATATTCTGTCTTTCTACATCATCTTCAATATTCTCAATATTCTTCTTGTATGTTCCTTCTTCTATCATCTCCATTTTCTGACCATACAAGTAATTACAGTTATCCATTAGTTCTTCTTGTTCTCTTAGCTCAGCATTTTTCTCTTCAATCATTCTGTCACCCTTAATCTCACTCATCTTTCCTTCAATGATTCGACTTTCAATACGGTCAATTTGCTTTCTTATGTCTATAATATTCCTCATAGCTTGCTGGACTTTCCTCAACAATACTTTAGATTCTTCTTCAAGCCTAGTCTTCACATCATCATCTTCTTTTAGTGTCCTTACATGCTCAACTACAACATCCCATATTAGCTTGTCCATTAGGTCTATTCTCATAGTCATGTTTACAGATTTGTCAATGGTATAGAGCTTGTATTGCCCTTTAGCTATATTAGGAGACAACAGGTAGCCGTTTTGCTTGCAATATAATAATTTCTTACATAGGCATGTTTTCTTGACCCTAGTGTGCTCTTTTGTCTTGTTTTTGGCTATTTCTCTACACTTGTCAAATTGTGTCTTAGATATGATTTTAGGATAGTTGTAGCCACTAATATCTGACTTTCCACCATAGTATTCTGGTCTTGATAGTATTATCTGGACTTGTCTATTAGCATTATTCAATATAGATTGCTTTAGTTCTCCAGTCTCCATTAGCTCTATTGCAATGCTACGTGTGCTAAGTCCACGTTCATACATATTATATATCTTCTTTACTATTTCGGATTTACTATAGTCAATAACTAGTCTATCATTCTCAAACATATATCCAAACAATGGCTTTCCACCTATGTAGCCACCAAGTGCTTGCTTATGCTTCTTTCCTCTTGACATTCTCTCTTTTGATAGTCTTGCTTCTTCTTCGGCCATAGTGCCAAACAAAGCAAACACAATAGATGCAGTAGGGTCTATCGTGAAGTCTTCTTTAAGCATAGTAAAATTCGGT
>Ga0326514_10001227_pt1 | contig 16820 bp, 18 predicted proteins | sample 3_2548_0518_D_FD_203653 | JGI IMG/M metagenome (GOLD analysis project Ga0326514, IMG submission 203653) | Bovine rumen microbial communities from UC Davis, California, United States - 3_2548_0518 | ecosystem: Host-associated > Mammals > Digestive system > Stomach > Rumen | place: USA...
TCAGTTAATGTTTTAAGTGTGTTTTCACTAAGCCCAACTTTTAAGAATTTATTATCAAGCTTTGGTGTGAATGGACCAGAACCTGCAATTGTATTTGTTTTTATATCCTGTATTCTTTGCCCGAATGGTTTCGCTTCTGCTGCGTCTTTTGCTTTGTTGTAAATTCTCCATGCAGCAGTTGCCATAGCGAGTGTCGTAGGGAGCGCTCCAAATCTATCAACAAGTTTTGACACTAAATTAATCGATGTTGTAAGACCAGAGATCACAGACTTAAACAAACCTGAACTTAACACAGAATTTGAGAATGCCTCGAACGACGCTTTGAGCTGTCTGACTTTACCTTCGATGGAATCCATCTGACGCTCATTTTCTTTGGCTGCTGAGCCAGCAGAATTGGTTGCTGTCTCCATGGCTTCTTCCGCTGTTTTGAAGTTCGTGATCAGAGCAGCGGTTGCGTTTGCGTTTCTCTTGCCGCCAAGAGCCTCCAGCAAGGAAGCTTTATTTACGTCGGTCATCTCTCCCCATACTTTTGACAGCTCTTTAAATACCTGATATGTTGATTTTATTGTCGTCGGATCCTGCATGATGTCGACCTTTTGATTGGTCAAACCTAATATCAGCTCACGAAGCTTTGCAGTACTCTGAACTAGACCGTCTGTACTTTCACCGGCTTCTTGAAGTTCTGCTTTTGAACTCCTAATATACATAGAGACGGTCTTAAGTACTGTACCTACTTTCTCCGGGTCTTGCAGCACGGAGTTCATAGCGGTTATTAACCCTATACTTTCCTCCATGCTATTGTTTCCGGCCTCAAGTGCCGAAGCCGATCTCTTTAACGCCTCTCCGACTCCATCTGATGAGATGGCAAAATTATTCAATTCTGTTACTTTCGGGATTCATCCCTACTGACCACATATGTGGCGGGCAGTCATTTCTGGCTACCTCTACGGTTTCATAGTTAGGTTATTGCCGTAGGTCAGACTGTATATTCACCCTTCGATTATTCGAAGGGGCGTAACTTCAACATACATGTTGCCATGTACATCCTGCAGTCGTTACGGATATGCAATGATTGTTCAATTCGTTAGTTATGACTAACTCAATGTCATTTAAAGACATGCTATATGGTATTCTTAAAAGGTCGATATTATTGTCTGCACAATAATCATTTTTTATATTGTCATTATTTTTTCTAATAACAAATCCGCTTTCTCCACCAAAAAAGTCAACTGGTTTATTGTGCTGGTACCCGTCATACTCTATTAAAAATGATAGAGAGCCATGATTATCAAACACAGCAAAATCAAAAGGCAATGGTTTTACATTTCTGCATTCTGGAATCTGATACTCTGTTTCAAATTTGATATTTTCGTTGGAAAGTAAATTGTAGATGTATTGTTCGTGAAAAGATCTTTTTACACAACCGCACGATTTCGTTTTCCCTGTAATAACATTAGCTGGGAGTGCTATAAATTCGTTACCACACAAACCACACTTACAGACCCAGTAATTATTATATGGACCATTCGACTCGGCTGGTCTTAATATTTCTACATTGTATTCACTTTTTATACCTGAATAATCTTTTTTCAATGAAGGTTGCTCTAATAACAAACATCCGCATGACTTTATTTCGTTTCTAACAACATAACTGAGTTTTGTAATTTTTGTATTACCACAATCACAAATACATTTGGCCGTAATATCTCCTTTCTCGTCATAGTAGATATCATCGATTGTAAGCCTATTATATTTATGCCCAATATATTCTTCCTTCAATTTTATAATTTTCTTTTCTTTTCTTTCACACCCACATGATGTTGTCTTTCCAGATGTTAGTCTATCAGAACCAACAATATACTCGTTGCCACACTCACAAATACATCTACACATGGTCTTACTGCGAGTCTCATCCTTCCAAAGCATTTCAACAACTGTTAATCGACCAAAAGTCTGCCCGGTCAAATCTTTTCTCCTGCTTTTTCTGATTCTCTTTTTCCCGCACTTTTTACATGTTGGAATTTTGCCGGATGTAATATTGTTTGCGTAATACTCAATTTCATTTCCACAATCGCATCTACATTTACACTTTGTCACTTTTCTTCCATTTATAGTAGTTCCATAAATCATTTCCGTGACAACAAAGCTGCCAATCCTTGTACCTGTAAGATCTTTTCTCATAGATGGTCTTGCTGTTCCATACTCTTCACAACCGCAAGATTTTTTCTTTCCAATTTTTAAATCACGCGGATTTGCAGTTGTTTCTCTTCCGCAATCACAGATGCATTTGCAAAGAGTTCTTCCTTTTTCACCATTTTCTTTTGTAAAACCAACCACTGTTAAGTGTCCATATTTTTTGCCTAACATTTCCTTTGTTTCTTTTCTCATATTATTCCCTTTCATTCATCATTGCATCTTTCCTCGGTCTTAACGTCCTCACGCCTTTAACCGATATAGTTACGTTTATTGCCCGCGTATTACTACGCGGCTCGGCAATAATTTTTACCGACTTCGTTAAAGCTATCAACTATATGTGTTGCAGCTTGAACTTGATTTATGCCATCTTCACTAGTGTTATAAAACGCTTTGAGCGTAGATATAATGCTCTGCGACGCGTCGTCAATAGAGCTTATATTGTCCCCTACATGCATATAAATGTTTGCAACTTCAGCCAGACCTTCAGCATCTGAGATGCTATATCCAAGCCTTGCGAAATCAGCAGTCGCATTTATCATTTCGCTCACTGTGGCGCCGATCTCTTTTGACCGTTGTACCGCCACATCGTAGAACTGATCATAGGTCGTTTTTGTCTCGTCGGTGACTTTTCTGAGTTGAGTCATTGCGGAGTCCAGATTCACGACATTATCAACCATGGTGTGAATCACAGTTATGCCTTCCATCAGCACAGACGTGATCAACATCCATCCGCCGAATTTCTCGAAACCCTTCGTGAACCGCTCAAACATCGTCTGACCAGAAACACCGAACTGCTTAACCGACAGACTCGCCTGCTTAAACGCAGTAGAAGTCTCTTTAAGCTTGCCTTTGGTTATTTCCGAGTTGGTCTTTATCGCGCTGTTCAGTCTGTTGAATTCAGTCTCAACAGTCTTGTAATATCCGCTCGTCCTACTATCAGCACCTGCCTGACTGTTCGCATTCAGCCAACCCTGCATCTGTCCCGCCAGATTTCGCATAGCTACAGGATCAGCAGGTTTCGCATTATTCTCTGCTTCAGTCTTAGTTCTTCTGGTAAGCCTGTTCTGCTCAGCAACAAGTTTCTGCGTAGCAACAACCTCTCGCTCCAGCGCAGCGCATTCTTTATTAATTGCTTCTGCAATTCTCGTTCTGGCGGCTGGAGACGCAGCTGCCTTGTATTCTTCTTCCAGCGCGATGATCTTCTCGTATTGCGCTTCTATAGTCGCGTACTGTTCACTATCGATAAGACTCTTTGTGCCGCCAATCTTGGAAGCGGCCCCCATAACCTTATTGATGTTTTTCATCGACTCGGCCACATTCTTTGCTTCTGCAACCTGAGCCTTCATCGCGTCTACGTCGAAAAATCCAAGCGGAGTTGCTGACGCGTCGTTCGTCTGTGGCGATATCCCGAGACCTTTCAACTCTTTGAGCAAAGAGATCACTTCGTTATACTTCGTGACCATCTTCTCCAGTTCAGGGATCGAGTTCTTCAACGCATGTGACTCACCGAATGTGATTACCTCATCCGTCGCGATCTTAATCTGATTCTGAATCTCGCGCCATGCTCCCTGAAGCTTCGACAGAGTGGCGGTATCCGTGATCGCGTTGCTCTTCGACGAGATCTGATTATTCGAATTAGTAGCGCTCTTCGCAAGATTTTGGATCGCAGGGACGTTCGTCTTGGCGATCATTGCGTTCAGTTCGCCAATTTCCTTCTCAACGTCTCTTGTGATCGAGTCGAACGCCTCCATGTTATTCGTGACATATTTGATATGACCGCCAATCTGCTTGATCTTCGCAGCAATCGCGTCACTCCGTCCGAGAAGACCTTTGCTATCGGCTGAAGCAGATATGCGATTCAGCTCCTTGGTCATATCGCTCAGGTACTTCATTCGCGCCTGCTTCGTCGATGCAGCCTGTTTCGCCTCGGTAATCGCCTTATAATCAGAAACGGTCTGCTGGACTGGCGTCTTCTTTCCAACAAAGCCACCTTCCTGCAGAGCCGCTCTCAGTTGCGCCTGGACATCTTTGATTGCCGCAGACGCATCAACTTTTGTGATTTTCAAAGTATAACCGCCAGCACTAATAGCTTCGGCTATTTGTTCGCGCAATTTATTTGTATTTGTTATAAGCGCATTTTTAAGGTCGATCTTTTCTGGCTTGATCGTGCCAATATTTAGTGGTTCTTTTTCAAGCTGTTTGTTTATACTCTGCTTTAACTTTCTAACGGCTGGCTGAGTAGCATTTAAAAAATTTACATTTAAAGCTTTCTTCTCAAAAGACTTATTAATACTTCGTCTTATTGAGTTAACACCCGTCTCAGTTACATGAAAGTTCGAAAGATTTACAGTCTTCTTCTCGAGACCTTTCTTTATCTGATTCTTTATATCAGTTATGCTTGTGTCTGTTACTTTAAATTTAAGTTCAATTCCGTCAAACTTGTCGCTCATTCACCTTCACCTTCCTTACTGGCAATAAGTGACAGAGCCACATGACTACTTACTGCCACGACTTCTACCTGATATAGCTTTTTCTATCGCGGCACGCAATTCCGCTTCATATTTACTTCTGTTCTTGTTTGCTTCTTCTTGCGCGTTTGTAATAACTGGTCGGGGAAATCTCTTCTTTTCTCCCTCTCTTGTCATGTTCTGAGATTGCGTCCTTGTCCAGAATCCGAGGTCGCCCTCCTCGAGCAATCTGAGAAAACCGCCAACATGATGATTCCATGTACTTTTCAAAACAGATTTCGATGGACGTGCATTTGTCGATACACGCAAGCTCCACACATCAGTTCCGGAGACGTGATCTACATTGATATATTTATCAGATTCATTCAGCAATCCGGAATTCCGTCTTCTTTGATATCCGTCCGTTTCACTGTCTTGAGGCGTCCCCCAAACCCATTCGCCGCTAGGCGTATAGGCATCATACACATCTTTCTCAATGTGATCTTTTAAAACCTTCCACACCTTTTCACCGATCTTCTTCTCCAGCGTCGTCCTGATTACCGCATCGAGTGATCTCGCCATATCATTCCTCTTTCATATTGGCGGCATGAACCAGACTAACAACTTTCTCTTCGTCCAGCGATCCAGGCATCTCTGCAATATTCTTTACGAAAGAACTCAATTCATCAGGATTCACTTTTGAGAACATGCTCTCTGCGTTCTCATTAAACGCATCGAAGGAATCCATGATTTTCTGAATCTCTGCCTGAACGCCGCTAGCGAGAATGTTAAGTCTATAATCTAACGCTTCGTCAATCGCCGCCTTGATCTGATCCAGCTGTTCCTGATTAATTACCTGACTGACGAAATCATATGCGTCAGTTGCGTATACCAAGTGGTACATTTTGTCGAACGACTTTGGCATATTGAAGTGCGCATAACGTTCAAGAACCTGTGAACGGATCAGTGCGTCTTTGACTTCCGGGTGATATTCGCCAGTCTGCTCATCGAATACGATAGCGACTACATAGTTAACCATTGTTCCTGCTTCTTCCCATGAAAGAGTAGGGGAGACCGTAATCTCGAATTCGTCTCCGTTCGCAGTGAGTGTAACTGTATGATCCTGATCTACGATCATCTTTTCCCAGTTTGTAATTGATGTTGCTTTCACCTTTGCCTTTGCCATGTTATTTGCTCCTTTCGTCCATGTGATTTACGGCGTAATGTCCTATCAGAATTGCGTCCGCCAAATCATCATTGTCGAGTTCCATGTTAAATATTTTCTTTACCGCCAAAAGAGAATCTCGTTTGGTTTGTCTGAGATTCTTATACGGTGATGTCTCATTTAAATATTTTTTATATGTTTTCTGAGCTTTGGTAAGCTCCTTGTCTTCATATTTGTACGCTGCCTGCCACGTCCGCGGCATAATCAGCTCATGTGGAATACTTCGCTTTGCTAAATACGCGATGAGCGCACCCTGCAATCGCAACAGCGGCTTGATCGCCATACTGTTCCTTGTTATCGGTACGTCCTCGAGAAACACCATCTTTATACTGTATTTTCTGATGAGTTCCATGAGTAACTTCTCGACAAGAACGATCGACTCTTCGTATTCGTATTTTTTAATACGTCGCGTCTTGTACGAGCCGTCCTTCTTTTTGACATGCTCGCGCTCATACTCAAAGTCGTACGTTCCGTAATGAAGCAACTCTTTTTTCTTCGAGTCGTACACAGCCCATGCTCCTTTGCGCGCTTGGTCCATCGATAATATTCTCAATTAAATCAACCCCTTTTCTCCTGAGTTGGTCACGCAGGACGGGCGACTACACCATCATCTTATATCCGGGTCTTTCCGGGCTCTGCGTTAAAAAAAGGGGAGAGAGTATAGCCTCCCTCCCCAATGAGTTATTCGTCTATGTCATCGCCGTAAAAGAACAACATCGTATCTGGTTCATCTTTCTTGATGATTTCTGGTTCATCATTTTCGATGATTTCCGGTTCGTCTTGTTGTCCAATTCGTGATGCTGTGACTCTTTTCAGATACTCCTGTCCACATTCAGGGGAGCACGCCACTTCGCGCCAATGGAAGCTGCCGTCGAAATGCCGGTTGGTATTACATGCAACATATGTCTTTCCGCATACCCTGCATTCTTTGGTTGCCTTTGGCATTGGTATCACCCCTCAATAAATTAGTCCTGGAATACTGTGTAAGTGAACAGATAAGATTCGCCTTCGGCACCACATGCACCAGCCAGTGAGTTTGCTGTAAATTCATGTACAGCCTGATCGTCACCCATCTGGATATCGAATGTACCGTCGAAGTCAGCCTTTGGAATGTAGAACTGGATGTGATATTCGTTTGCACAAGTATCTTCGCCAGTTGCATCAATGTACAGAGCTGCCTTCTTAGCATACTTACCAGCGTCGTTCTTCAGTTCGTCGCCGCTAACTTCAGCCTTGTAGTAAACAAGAATAGTCTTGCCGTTAAGAGCTTCTGCGTCGCTGCTGGAGAAGGTGATAGTCTTTGTCTCAGTGTCGTAAGCAAATTTCTTAGAACCTGCTGCGGAATCCTGAGTATAAGTGTCACCAAATCCCTGATCTTCTACAACGTATACCTTGTAGATTTCGTTACCAGCTGTACCAACAGCTACATCAGAAGTAACTGCTGCGCCGTCAGCTACAGTCAGTCTTTCGCCTTTGAGAACCAGTGCTGAATCGTTGTGTACGAATTCAGAACCAGTCTGAAGTTCCATCAGACCGCCAGAGATAAGACCGTTTGTTCCGGTTACCTCGATGGACTTATTAGTCTTCAGAGTTGAAAGTCTCCGACCCTGTCTACCAGTGATTTCCGTAGTATCTTCAGACTGAGATACAGTTGCGGACTGAAGTTCGTCCAGAGTGAAAAGGTAATCATTGGTTGTGATATCGAAGGCTGTGATGGAATCCAGAGACGTTACAATAATGTCGTTTGTGGAAACTGCCATATTAATTCCTCCTTATTGTTTGATCCAACTCAAGCGTTTTGGACTCATGCCTTTCGTGTCGACTGTCCCAGCATATACGCCGATCATCAGCTTGTCGAAGTTGACCTTGTCGATGATCTGGTGTAAGCTCGCGTTGAATTGATATATAGTGAGATCAAGTACCGTTGAATAGTCGTACTTGAATTCAGCTGTGTTTACCAAAGAAATGATTAGTCCGTTGATCGGATTCTCCTGTTTCTTTGCTTTCCTTTTCGCCCTTTTCTTCTTCCTTCGTTCCTTTTGTATGAGGTAACTTTTCGCAGCGTTATTGCCTGCCTTTTTATTGTTTCTGGTTATGAAATTGATCTTGCATAATGTATCGCACAGATACATGTATTTAAATTTGTCAATATAGTTACCAGTGTCCTCGTTCAGTAAGATGATTTCTCCGCTAGGAGATTCAGCAATGTTATACTGTGAAAAGTTTAGACCGCCAAAAAGAATAGATGTGTCCATAGTCTTTAATGACTGAGATAGCATCAAAAATAGGTCGTACTCTTCAATCTCGTTGTAGTCAATTCCGAGATCGTCCAGTTCGACCATAAGATCACGAGGGGTAGCGGTAAATGTTGAAACTATAGCATCATACAATCCGTCGCTCTTGATCACTTCGCCAACAGTTGGGATCGTCAGTGTGATCTCGTCGTCGACCTTGATATGATCAGAGTACAATAAATTAGTCATGATTTTTGCGGTTGCGCGGTGTGGCTTTTCTGTTCGCCGCAGTACGATTCCACTCTTTGGCGGTATACGCTAATACGCGCCCGAGATAATTCTGGATCGGCGCGAATCTCGTCACTGTATTCAGCTCGAGTTCTCCCATTCCATAAATTCTACTGCCGTTAAGAACATGATCCACAGCAGATGCTAATCGATCGATACGAATACCGCTTCCATCCGGCATACGCAAATTGCTAGTATGAGTAAAAACCCACACATAGATCGCCGGTATGTATATCGTCTTATTCGGAACATACGTTACATCCACATCAAAACAGATGAACGACTTCGCGTCGTCGACTGTCTCTGGAATGTATTCGTATGGAAAAATCTGCCTGTATGGTAAATCGTAATTCGGGACCGGAGCATCGCTGCTCTTTGTTACCAATTGAACGATTTCATCGTTCTCACAAAAGTCCCTCATCAGCTGATTTTTATAATCGTACAAATCGTCTAATAGCATCTACAACCACCTTTTAGTCCCTTCTATCCGCTCTTCCTTCGTTTCTTCCATTTCTTCTGCTCGTTCTTTGATGTCGCCAAATGGCTCACCTGTACGTGTGTCTGGTTCCGGCAATTCTACCTTCGGATACCAGCTATAGTAATCAGCAATGCGCTTCTCGATGTTGTCGTTGTCGGTCACGTTGACTTCGTTCATGATGAATCGGAAGACACCTTTGCCATCATATACATTGAACAGCTTATTCGGCTTTGATATTTTGTACGCGAGTACATCCGTCGTATCCATGTCGTCAATCAGGAAGCGCATGCCACGCACGAGCTTGTTCGTATCTTTGTCCTTGCCGACAGTGACAGCGATTCGCGCGTCGCCGACTGTGATAATATCTTCCGATCGCTCACCGATGAGATACTTCGTGCCGTCAACAACGATAACCCATTTGCTGATAATATTTCCTTCAGGGTCGATCCATTTCAGTTTATAGTTACACCTTACGATCTTGCCTCTCGTATAGACTTCGTCGTGTGCGTCGATCTCAGTGATCAACCAGTGCGAGTCAGCCCATGAGACAAGTCCGCCGTGTTCTAAACTCTCTCCTGGGAGAGAGCAAATTTTCTTTTCATCATATCTCGTCGTATCGATGATCGCGACATCCTGATCTTTGTTGTTCACCAGAACATGCTGATACGACAAGTTTTTTGTGAGCCCGCGAGCAATGGCATCCTGGGTCCTACGCAGTTGATGTTGTCGCTCAACTGCTCCATCAACACTAAGACGGGCTCGGTAGCGATCCCATGCTCCCATGTCATGCTCCTTCTTTTTCTGCGTATGTGGCACGCATCTTTTTGCAGAGCGATATTGCCTTAAAGACTTCTCGCTTGACAACTTTTACATCACACTCGTTCTCCGTCATGTATTGCAGGATCGAGATAAGCGTCAGCCACATCGCATCATCATCGAGCTTGGCTACAATATCCTTGCATCCTGACAGCTCGATCTTTAAACTCGACATATACTCATTCAGACTCGGTTCTCCCGTTTCCTTCATTGGTAATATTTTGAAAAACTTATTGACCAGCCCGGATAAGTAATTGTCTACCATTCTATCCGTTATTACATCCATAAGTCAGTTAAGTCTCCGTAATCGTATGAGTATTGTCTAATCATAAAAATAAAACGCTGCCTAGCCGTCCGGTAGGCGTTTGTTGTTCTATATAACAGTTCTGCCTCAGAGTAAGATGTGAAATCTCGCGTGTTCAGTACATTTCTGTAGTGCTCCGCTTTGAAGAAGTGCGGCTTCAACCACTGAACGACCATACCTTCAGAGACGATGTCAACAATATCATCTATCTCGTCTGGCGGCACGTCGATGTTGAATTCACGTGTGCGATCATCGCGGTCGGTCAGGTCATACTTGCAGACCTTATTAAACCGGGCACAAGCACGCTTCATGTATCCGTCGACTTCTTCCTGCGCGTCATACTCAGAAAGCTGCAGCAGGTCGCGATCCTCGATCTTGCTCAAAAAGGCAGCCGTGAAGATATCGTATGATACAGACATTGTGTATCACCGCCTTACCTTTCAACCAACTGTACACCAAGTGCAGATTCAAGCGCATCGATAACCTTCAGTGAGTCGATCTGTCCGTCGGTGATCAGTTGTTTAGCTCTATATCTGACAGTGCTCTTTTGACCACTCGACAGAGAACTAACCTTTGCTTTGATTTCTTCTGGATCCATATCAAACAAATCTTCGAAATCTTCTACATCGATCGCGTTCTTGTAGTACTGACCAACATTCAGATACTCGATTACTTCTGGGTCGTCGATGAGGAAGTAGTTCCGCTCAAAGAATGCCTTCGATGAGTTCCGCGCGTTCTTCAGTTCTGAAAGTTCAAGATCCTGCTCTGCGCCGAATTCTTCCCATGTGAATTCCTCTCCAGTTCGCTTTGATCTGTAAAACAGCTTCCCGGCGAATCCGTTTCTGACAGGAACCAACATGTTTGGATCGAGGTCGATCTTCACACGTAACTTTTCCTTCTTTGGCGGCGTTGCCTTTTTCTTTGTGCTGCTCTTAGTTGTAGTCTTTTTTACCGTTTCATTTTCCATTTATAAATCCTTTCTTTCAAATGAGCCCAGCCATCACACAGACAGCTGAGCCCAATATATACATTATGCCCAAGATGTTACTTCGTATTTACCAACACCAGCACTGCCGCCAGCGAGAACAATACCGAGACCATACTTAGAAGCTACAAAATACTCGTAAGTGAGATCTCTGTTCATAGTCGGCTCTCTGTTGATGATAGTAGTGCCACCTTCGTATACGCACTTGATCGGCTTCTGGTCGCCAGCAACGATGACAAATTCCTTGTCGTCGAACTGGAACTGAGTAGTGCCAACCTTATGACGCTGCGGAATACCAACAACATCAGTTCCGTAGAACTTGCCTACATAGCCAGTTCTGTACAGTTCATCTGCTGGCAGGTGAGTATTAATGGAAGGAATCAGATGCTGAATACCAACCTTAGTACCAAAAATAGTTGCAGGTCTGCCATTAGCAGAAGCTTCAACGTGTGCTACCAGTTCGAGCAGATTCTGTTCATCATATGTGCCGGCAGTAGGGAAGTAAGTTGCGCCGCCAAAGTCAGCAGCAGTTGCGTTGTCCCAGATGTTCCAGATGTCGTTCATCAGTTTTCTTTCGAAAGATTCAGCTACCTTTGCGATCATCTTATTGAAGTCAATCTGACCAGACAGAACTCTGTTCAGCTCTTCGTAGATTCTGACAACCTTCAGAGTTGTCGGAATGCTGGTCTGGGAGATTCCGCCGATTCTTTGTCTTCTGATACCCTGAGTACCATCAGCAGCTTCGTCTACTACGAACAGGTCGGAATCTTCTACTTCGAAGATTGGCTTGTCGCCCATGGCAACATTTCTGAAATCAACGAGGTTGTTGAAGAAGTCACTTCTCTGGAGACCTTCGACAACAGTTACGTCGAGGATTTCTTCCAGAAGAGTAAAGAGACCAGCGCACTTGCCGTCTCTGATTGCTTTATAATCTAATTTTGTGGATCCGTTATTCAGATCGATGAGCGCCTGTCTCAGTGTATCCTGAGATTCTGAAACGCTGTATTTTCTAGGTACTCCATGATATGCGTCGATGGCTACCTGTGCAATGTCCTTAATATCTGGCATTATTCGTCACCTCCGGATATAATTAAGCAGTCGCGAATGCTTCTGGTGTAATTTCGATAACGTAGTATGTATAACGGCTAGTCGGCTCGATAGCTCTCAGTGTCCCGAGTGCTTTACCAGAACCGGAAGTTGCGATCTTGCCGTTTGCGCCAAGGCTCAGTGCTGTGCCTACAGCTGTCGGAGCAGTGCCGCCAACGAATGCTTCCTTTGTTACAGAGAACATATTTCTCGGTCTTGGAATGTAACCTCTACAAATCGCATTAGCTTCGTTGAAGAACTCGTCGAGATTCTTCAGACGTTCGTCATACATAACTTCTGGTGTAGCTACGATTGCGCAAGCGTTCAGCTCTGAGCTAGCTGTAGCTAACTTTGCTTTGCGAATTTCTCTTTCGCCTTCTTCGTATCCTTCAAGCTCTACAATTGTGCAGTTGTCAACTTCGATCGGAGTTGTGCCATTGTACACTCTCAGAGACACGAGATCTGCTGCGACATCTGTGCCTGACATGAGGTCGCTTCTAAATACTGCATGTGCCATAATATAATTCCTCCTTGTGTTTATTTATGTGGCGGGTATTTTTCAAAGATGCCGCCGTATGGTTCATCTTCCTGCTTCGGCTGCTTTGCCGGGATGCGGGCCGATGGCTTTTCCTTCTTTGCAAATTTGACCTGTACGTTTCTTCCACGGATGGAGAAACACTTGTCCTCGATTTCTTCTACAGACATATCGCCGTAGTCTGCTCTGAGTCCCTCGAACGCTTCGACGCCTTCGAGATCAGTGAACTGCTCAAATACAGCTTCCACTTCTTCGACTCTTTGGGCCGCCAGAGTAGAAACTTTGAACTGTTTCAGCTCGTCGAGCTCTGCGTTAAGTTCGCTCATTTTCTCAGCTGCGTCCGCTTCCTTCTGTGCAAACTCTTCTTTGGCAGCAGCAATTTCAGCTGCGCTACGTTCTGCGACTCTGTCTGCAACAGCTGCAAACAGTGACTGCGTTTCACCTTCGTCAAAGTCAACGTAAGAAATCTTTTTGCGTACTGGGGCAGAGAAGTCAATCTCTACATTGTCACCATTCATTGCATATGTGAGTCCGTACAGATTGTAGTCGGACTCTGTGTCGACTGCGTAAACTGTGTTGGACTCAACATCATGGTCAATGTAGATGTATCTGGACCACGTTCCCCATTCATCTGTGTAAGTTTCAGTACGCAGAGCATCACGAATCTGTTCAGCAAGTTGACCTGCTGTCAGGGAATACTCTTCGCACTTTGCCTTCAGGTCTTCCTCAGTGCAACTTTCGAGATCCTCGATTCCGAGTTGCTCAGCAGTAAGACCGAATTCGGCAAGAATTTTTTCCTTTTCCAAATTCTGTTCCTCCTTCCGAGAGTCTGGTATATCTATGTCAACCTTCGAATAAGAAGCACTGACATTTTTTAGATCCTCAATCATCTCGTCGAAAGCTGTCCTGAATTTGTCGATGCTGAACAGAATCAGACCTGCTCCTTCGTAGCATGGCTCCGCAGACTCGAGCAGGCAGAACGCGTTAAACTCGAACTCGTCGATTACCATGATGCCGTCCTCTTTGTGGTACGCTGTCACGGAAATCTCCATCGACTCATCCGTAATGCCGTTTTCTTTAATGTGTTCGTACGCTTCCTGTCGCTTCCACAAAAGCACATCGACACATAAATACTCGCGACCTTCGTCATACTCGAACCACCAGTTCGCTCCTGCCGGAACGACGCCGATCGGGTCTGTTTCGTTTATCAGAGAAGGAGACCCATCCTTCATCACGATGCTCATGTCGTGCTCTCCGATTGAGTCTGTCTCTCTGTCGTAATTGCATACGATTGGACAGTTGTAAATTGTGTGAATACATTTCTCAAAAACCTCTTTCGAGATACTGGATCCGTTTCTGTTGTCGCCCGTGTAGCACACGCGCAGGACCCCAGAGTCGAATGAGCTGTTCACACTATCAAACGATCCGATTGATGATTTGTAGGTAAGGTTCATTCTTTCCAACGCCTTTTCACCTCCTTTGATTAGACGAGGCTAACTAAAAGGTGAGAACATTGGATGTGATAAAACTGATATCCGACTGTTCCAGTTCGTCATTCAGACCGAACTTAAGAGCTTCGTCTTTGTTTTTGAATATAAAAATCCTGCCCTTCGAGTCGCTCTTTATCAACTCGTAGCCAAGGGCAAGCATTTTATCTTTGTTGGTTTCACCTTGTACATATACAAAATTCATTTGATCCCTCTCATTCCAACTTGCGATCGTCTCCATCGTCTCCTTCTCTGGAAACTTCGCCGCCTTCCGATAATTCGTCTATGTCAGATTGCGGTCTGCCGGCATCTCCTGTTGAGGAGGAAACCGTATTCGAACTCTGTAAAGGTCTGAATCTGGAACCAATATCCAGAACGTCCTGTTCTAAGAAGTTCATCTGATCTATATCGTTTTGGGAGATGCCTTGAGACACACAATAATACGTGACGGCAGGCATGCCATATGTAGCCGCTTTTAAATACTGATCGCCAACTTCTTTTCTGTTGAAAGGAGACACGTCGAGAAAGGTAGTTTTAAAATTCCGCCCATAGGACTGAGATTGTATATATCTGTTTATCACGGCTTCAATTTGCTGAACGATCGCATATGTCATGCACTGGTCCGCCTTTATAGATAAGAGCAGCGCGTTTGAGCTCGCCTTTGCGTTGTTGAATAGCAACGACGATACCCCCGCCGCAGTGAATATTTCTTCTTCTGCATCCGCGGTTGAGCTTGTATCTTTCGCGTGATTCCGCTCGAAGCCGATCTTGGTAATCTCCATAGGGGAGAGGACACTGCCAATTTCTTCTGGAAGGATTCCGTCGAGATTTCTCCAAAAATCCTTCGCCTGTTCGAGTGGCATCTGCCAGTCTCCGTCAGAGTTGATCCCAAGCTTCATGACCAGAACCGCGTAGTTCTCAAGCTCTTCCTTGGTCATCTTGAGCTGCTTATAATCTTCCAGATCGTATATGCCAGCGAATATTCCCGCCAGAGGAGGAATGGCATAGTCAAGGATGTCATTGTTCGCCTTGATCGCAAATGCGTTAGGTGAGGATAACTCCTGCCACCTCATGCCGGTTCGATCTTTTAAGTACAATTCATACTTCTGGCGGAACTCAGCCGGATAAAAATCCAGCAATACTTCATTGCTCGAGAAGTACGCAAAGTCGAATGTTACATTGAGTACATTGTTCTCGATAACGGATATGTCGCAGTAGTCAGCTGGAAGCTGCTGCAGCGTGATCACGTCGCCGAGATCGTCACGAAGATAACCAAAGAAGGTATCCTCGCGGAAACATACGACCAGCACCTTGCGGAACTGGTTCTCAATGTCCATACTCGTCAGAATGTTTAAGCACTTGCGGTACTTGCTCTCGATGCTGGATGGCTTCGCTGTGCTCGTGTCGACCTTGTATGGAGCGAGAACGTAGCACAGATCTGAAAGACCTGCAAAATAATTTATGATTCTCCGGTAGTGGGTACTAACTCCGTACAAATAAATAGACGCATCTCGCAGCGCCTTCTGATTTCTGTACGGATTCTCTAAGTACTCCATAATCCTGGATTTTGTATACCTGTAAAAAGTAGGTGACCTTCTGTTGTTATTGAGATCGCGGAGTATCACCTTACTCATTTCTTTGAACCGCTCTGGTAATCTGGCGGTATCATCGCCAAAAGAGAACTTCTCAGATGGCTGGGATCTTTTCGCTTCTTCTCCCATTGGTTGTCACCACCTCTTATTCTTTTTGATAACCGGCGCCCTGAACATGAATGAGTCGCCGCTCTTGACAGCAGCTGCATGCTTCTTCTCGAGCTTCTCTTCCAGTTGGCACGCCAGCCAGTAATTATATGATATGGAAGAATATCTATCCTTCCGCTTGCTTTTCGCCTTAATGATCCGCACGTATCCTGTCTTTTCCTCATGCCGCAGGTTGATCATCTCATTGACCAACAGCGTCGTGTTTACGTACGGTAGCTCTAGTGCGAGCTTGTCTTCTGTCGCCATGCTTTTGAATCCTTTGATTTCGTTCAGGCGCGACTCTCCGTCGTACTCTGTTTCCAGCAGACGAATTCTTCCAGAGCGCATCCCGTCTCTTAGTAAGATTGCGCACTCTGAGTTGAACTTCTGGTCTGCGTTCACCACCCAGATCGCCTTGACCGAATGTGGATTCAGGCATCGCTTATCCCACTCTTTGTTGTTCTTGCAACCAAGCCCCGGATACGTCTCTCCTGTTTCAGGATCGTTAATATCACGAACTAGCGCGTCGACGATACCGAAACCTACGCCCTTTGCGTCGATGATGATATAATCAGCATCGTACTCCTCGTAGAGCTTCCTAATTCGCAACGCCTGATCTTGCGTGTGCTGACCTTCGGACGACTCTGTGTACACGAAGTTACTCATGTACTTGTTCGCCTTTGTCGGCACTAACTGATTCACAAACGTCGCGGATGCGTCGTTCTTATTGTTCGCTGTTGTCATCAGTGCCAAGTCGCACGAGATGATTCTAAGTTCGCCCGGTTGCTTCGGTGGGATCTTGACCTTCTTCGAGTTGCCAAGCTTCGATGCCATATCTGATGGCAACATCGGGTACTTGATCTTGCGATTCTGCGCGATCGAGTCAAAGTCGAAAAACGTCCCATCTGCGTCACCGAACCAACGCGTCTCCATCTCCATCTGCCACTTCGTCTCTGAGAAGCCGGCTTCGGACATTTCGTCCTCAACAGCTCCACGGCTC
>Ga0326514_10001229_pt1 | contig 16806 bp, 19 predicted proteins | sample 3_2548_0518_D_FD_203653 | JGI IMG/M metagenome (GOLD analysis project Ga0326514, IMG submission 203653) | Bovine rumen microbial communities from UC Davis, California, United States - 3_2548_0518 | ecosystem: Host-associated > Mammals > Digestive system > Stomach > Rumen | place: USA...
ATTGTGAGCCCGCAAATCTTTATCTGATCTCCGATGCTGCTAACATGATGATGACAAAATACGGATGGTTTTCATCAAATCCCACGCTAACCAAAACAGCTATTATGTGCTGCGAGTTAGAACTTCTGTTGAAAGGAGCTGCGTAATGGCAATAGTAACAGGCTCAGACAATGCTTGGCAGAATTTAGCCAACGCGATTGTCCTACAAGCTGTACAGGACTACGAGTATCTAATCTCGGATAAGCCCATGTTCATCTCAAAAGATAAGGTGAGCAAAACAGAGATTCGCATATTTGCAGCCACTCAGACGTTTACACCGATTGACGTCACCGCAATCCTCGACAAGATAGACCACGTTTATAAAGAGGAATTCCGCCCGTATATAAAGAAAAACCTCAAGGGCATTCTCGAAATGTCCAAGAAGTCGAAAAAGCACCCCGATCCGTGGCGATGGCTTCAGGAGAACTCCCCGTATCGCTGCCCGTTCTGCAAAGGCATACTGCGTCAGGGCGATGCTCGGAGCGGGAGCCGGGACTACATCGTCTGCCAGCACTGCAACCTGAATATGAGAATCCCAAAGGAGGATGAGTGATGTACTACTTAGGTGTTGATCCCGGACTCAAAGGAGGTTTTGCAGTCCTCCATGATTCCGAAATTCAGACTTACCAGAAGTTCGACAAGCAGCAGTTCCTGAACGTTTGTTTCTTCCTGTCCAAACAGCAGGAGAAAACACGTGGGTGCGTGGAACGCGTTCACGCAATGCCGAAGCAGGGTGCTGTCAGCATGTTTACGTTCGGTGAAGGCTACGGCTGGCTGAAGGGCGTGCTTGATGCGTTCGAGATATCATACCAGGAGATTCCACCGCAGACCTGGAAGAAAGAGTTCGGTCTGAACTCAAAGAAAGAACTGTCCATCGAAGTCGCCAAGCAGCTGTTCCCTGAGGCAAATCTTGTCCCGCACGGCAGCAAGAAAGAATCCGATGGGATTGCCGAAAGTTTACTCATGGCTGAGTTCGCAAGGAGGAAGTTATGAACGATCTGTTCTACGAAGGGGCAATCATAATCTCACTGGCTGTGTCAATCTTGATGAACATCTTTCTCATGGGCTGGTGTCTCCGCTGGAAACGCAAAGCCCACTGGTGGAAGGAGCAGTATTACAAGACGATGGAGCCTATGAACCCGCCTGCGGTTGTCACCGATCCCTACGAGGGAGTCAAGACAGCCCTGGAATATAACTGGGAGGAGGTCTGGGATTGAGCAGACATAACGATCCTCGTTGCCCATATGTAAAAAATGAAAAGTCGAGTGTGTTTTGCGGCGAATACCGGGTCGATCCCGAGGCTTGCCTAAGATGCGGGTGGCACCCAGCTGAGCATGAAAGACGCGTGAAACTGCTGAGGGCTGGCGTGGTCAAGACGTTCCTAAACATCGACTTGAATAAGATTAGAGAAAAATACGATGGAGGAAATGAGGATGTATGAAGAGCTGACCGCGCAACTAAAAGACGCTGCGCGTCATAAAGAAGATTGGGGTTGTTACGGTTGCCCAGTCAATTGTGCCGACTCATGTGCTCTTGAGGAGGCCGCAGATGCCATTGAAGAGCTTCAAGCTGCCATTCTGCACCAACTCACAGGAATAGCGATACTAAGCAAAAAGTGGAAGACAGGGAAATGGATTTTTTCATATGACCATGGTGGCCCAAATCGCGCATACTTTTGCTCTAACTGTAAAATAACAATACATACTGCTGATTTAGATGATTGGAGTTTCTGCCCAAACTGCGGAGCGAAGATGGAGGAGTCTACCGATGTATGAAGAGCTGGTTGAGCGGCTGAAAATCGCCGCAGATTGGGCGGGTAAGGGGTTTTGTATTACACCAAGTCTTTACCTTGAAGCCGCCGATGCCATAGAGGAGCTAAATTACAAATATCAAAAGGCACTGTCTGACCTCGTGAAACAGGCAAAGCCGCCAAAGGAGGAAACATAATGTATGAAGAGCTGATACAGCGACTGAGAGAAGAAAGTGAAATAGAACGATGGTTGCAGCCACATAGCGCAAACGAAACTCCGAAACTGCTAGATGATGCCGCTGATGCCATAGAGGAACTTACCGACAGAAATGTCGGGAAGTGGATTCCGGTGGCAAAGAGGTTGCCAGAGCATTTGACTTCCGTAATTGTTCACAGAAAAGATGGCGGGATATTCCTGTGGGAGTATTTCAATACTTCTCCAACGGACGAATGTTGGATGGATGACAGCATGAACGTTTATTCGTTTTATGATGTCACCCACTGGATGTCTTTACCGCAGCCGCCGAAGGAGGAAACATGATGGCGTTTGAAGATTTTGCTTTTAAGCCTCCGATCTGTGCAATCAGGGTGAAATCATGCGGAAACGATTGGGTAACCGATTGTGACGCTACATTGGCAGCAGACAAAATAAGAGGCTTTTCGCTTGATTCTGATGGCGTACACATCTATAGCCGGGAACGAGACATTCACGGTGATTATGACAACGTTTATGTCCCATATACAAACCTTGAGGCGCTTGTCTTCTATTTCAGGAAGCCGGAGGAGGAATGAGCATGGGAATCATCCAAGCAATACCGCCTCTTTTTGAAGGAGAAGACGTTGCTGAGCTTGAAGAACAGATTAAACGATTTGAAGCATATAGAAAGCTGAAACGAAAATGGGAGAATGACTTCCAAAAATGGAGCAATGAGATGTCACAAGACGGCACGTCTCCGCTTGGCTGTTGCGGATATGGTAGCATCTGCGATTACTGCACGGACAATGATAAAGGTAGACCATGCGTCCGGGCGTTAAATGCCAAGGCCCGTGAAATGCGGATAGAGGTTGATTACAACGACAGAGATTTTGAAAGGTGGTTTTATCTGTGATTAACAAGGTTGTGTTTACGCTGAAAGGCGATTACTACGAGATGGCATTGAGCCGGGACGAGGGGAGCCGTTTCGTTGAAATGGCGTTCCACTACCACAGCGGCGTGAGAATGGCACAGTTTGAACTGGCAGACCTCAAAAAGGCCGTGGAGCTGCTTGAAGCGCAAGAGGAATGAGCATGGGAGTTTATATCAAGGGCATGGAGATGCCGAAAAACTGCCACTCATGCCCGATGTGCCTTATGAGGTTCTGCCAAGCAGGGGACAGAGAATTGAGCGAACAAGAGATAAGACCGAATGCGAAACGCCCGGAAGATTGCCCTCTCGTCCCCGTCCCACCGCATGGGCGGCTGATTATAGAAGGAGATGAGATCATTGCCGTGGAAAGTTAAAGGGCGGTCAATTTCATATGAACCTTGGTATGGCAGTTATGCGTCTATGATGCAACGATGCTACAATCAAAAAGCCGCAAATTATCATCTGTATGGGGGACGTGGAATCAAGGTCTGCGATGAATGGCACAATGTTGAAACCTTTGAAAAATGGACATTGGAGAATGGTTACAAAAAAGGTCTAACACTTGACCGCATCGATCCAAATGGCGATTACACTCCGGAAAATTGTAGGTGGGCAACATCAAAACAGCAAGCGAATAACAGGCGCAATACAGTGTATGTCACAATAGCCGATGTAACAAAATCGTTGTCGGAGTGGGCAGACTTCGCTGGAATCAGCCGATCAACAATGAGTGATAGATATTTCTGTAAAGGAATACGTGGAGTCATGCTGTTGCACAGGACTGAAGACACTAAGTTTAAAGAGGGATATAACCGATACGGCGACTCAAGACATTATGATGATTACGCTCCCACAGTCATCCCGGCAAGTGAGGAGGCCTGAGTGATGGATGATCTTGAAAAAAGAGTTTTTGCCATTTTGGATAGTGATGACTTCAATGATTTGCCATTTGAAGAAAGAGAAAAAATCATTAAATACACGTCGATTCAGCAAATTCTCACCCTTTGGCAGGTGATCGCAAAGGACATAGACCTCACAACAGCAGCTTGGAGGCGGAAGCAAAGAGACTGGCTGAAAAACATCGTGAAATATTACGAGAACAAGTACATGAAGGAGGAAGATAAACAATGACCGTAAGAGGAACCGCAGAAGAAATCAAGGAAGCCATAAAAGGCCTTGTCCCTGCATGGCCTGTCCACCTGATTGACTCCCTCGACCCCGGGGAGTGGCACTTCATCCTCAACGGCGTCGATACGCTGGTGATAATCGAAGATGAAAAACCCGTGTAAAGACTGTGAGAAGCGCAAGCTGGGTTGCCACTCAGGCTGTGAAGAATACGCCGAGTTCTACAGACAGAACCGGGAGAAGAACAAGCGCCAGCTGGCAGCCGCACACACAAACCAGTATGTTGTCAACGCAATCATGAAGTGCAAGACTGGCAAAAGCGGAAGCTGGAAAACTTATAGAAAGGTGGAGGAGAAGTGAGCGAGCTTAGCCTCTATGATAAAATAAAAAGGATGAATGAAGCAAGCACAATCATAAGACATTTATACAAAGCCAGCGATGACGAAACTCCATTCGGCATCTATGTTCACCCAGCTAAAAACAGACCTGAAATCATCGAAGCACTTCCCGGCGAAGTAGAAGAATCCCCCTCGGATTGAGGGGGATTTTGTTATGCTTAGGGGTCCCACTTCTTTGCAGCTTTCAACGCTTTCTCATAACTGAACCCGTTGGATTTGTACCGGTCCATTACCTTGATTACGCTGGTATAGCTGCTCGGGCAATACTCGTAGAACGCCTCCCAGCGCTGTGCTTCTGTAAGACCTGCGGTAGTCGCGATTGCTGTTAGTCTTTGCTTATACGATACGGTTTTTCTCCCGTTGGTCGGGGTAAGATCAGCAACAGCTTTTACCATGGTCTGAGCTGTATCTCTGCCCCACCCGGCGTCAACGAACGTGTTGTACTTCTCCGGTGTAACAGCATTGTTGTTGTACAGCACGAACTTCCTCTCAAAGAAATCCATCTGCTTCTCGTTCGCGCCCGTAGCTTTTGCGATATCGGTATACATCTGGGAGCCTTCCCAGTCTTTATAACCGCCCTGTACTCTCGCCCGGCCTTCGTCGGACATGTAGTCCTTATAAATGTCGTAGCCGGTATTGAACATTTCGCTGCTGATCCCATAGCTGTTCTTGGCTTCAAACATATCGTCAAGCCGAGAGTATGTAGAATCCAGCAGTTCGCGCTGCCCCTCATCCAGAGCTTTGTACGCCCCCGTCAGATATTCATCCACAGCAGCATAGTCCATATCCTCAGCATCTCTGTCAAGAACATTGTTTGCTGTTTGCTTCGCTGCGAGAAATTGGATCTGGTCGTTTACATCCAAGAGCTCCGTTTCCCACTTGTCGCGGGTAATGTCAACGTTAAGCTGCCGGTCATTGAGCATGTCCTGCTTAGCGTCCCGCTCGGCGCTGGTTTTCAATGCCTGAAACACCTTTGTACGTTCTGCATCATTCAGCTGCTTGTAGTACTCGCTATCAATGAACGTTTCAAAAAGCTCTCGTTGCCTGCTGTTTCTCGCGGCTTTGAAGTCAAGCTTTTCCTGAGCTGTCATGGTGTACTTCTCATCGCCCACCTCGAACGAACTGTTAACAGTCGTCTTTGGCGTGGCATTGCCATAACCTTCCCTTACAAGCCGCTCAATCTCTGTTTCATACTTGTTTTTGCGATAGACAAGGACATCACCGGGAAGCAGCATCTTGTTCACTGCGCCCCACAACCCTTCGCCATACGTCCGCTCATTGCCCCAGACATCAACGGATACAGGGACCTTATTCCGCAGTACGGGGAACTTGTTCATGAAGATGTTCTTTGCCTGCCCCCATGGGGTATCAGCAGCATAGGGGTCTCTGACCTTGTTGTCAATGCCCGCAACCGCCTGAGTGACAGCATTCGGCATAAAGAACGTTGGTGCTGTGTTGGCTGCGTACTGCAACAATCCTGCGCCGAGTCGGGAAACCTTCTCGTCGTAATCGTTGTTGTAAGCGCTTGTCATACTCTCATACATGTTGATCGCATCAGCCATGCCGGGGATGTCGCCCACTGCCTCAAAGGTTTTGGCGATTCCGTTGCCTGCCATAGACTTAAACCATCTCCATGTTTTTGCATCCTGAGCTGTCGCAGCCGCTTCAGCTGCTGTGGCTCCAATTGTCAACGGTAACGCGATGACTTCGAGGAACTCACCGCTAAGGGTTATGTCCTCTCCGTCTTTCCACTCGTGGTCCTTTCTAAACATCGCCGAGAGATTCAGCATCAAGCCTTTGTAGCCCTTGTCAGCGTTCATCTTCCGCAGCTCATCATTCGGCTCCTGATCGAAGTCTCTGAGTGCTCCCAGCGCACGGAGGACGGAGCCCAGCGCCATCATACCAACTGACATTGCTGCCCAGCCGATCTTCCGGCTGAGCTGAGCCGCCTCAAACTGAGACATCTCTGCCGCATCCATGTACCCGGCGCGTTCCACTGCCTCGTCGAACATCAGGTTCTCGTTGTAGTTGTTTCTGATTGTTTCGAGGTTCTTGTACACACTGCCACGGCAGGCTTCCTGCGCCTCTGCCCACATCTTGGCGTTGAGTTTGGAAAGCTCGCTCTGAGCCTTCCGAATCGCAGCGTCTTTGGCAGGTCCATGTTCCATCTCGTATGCAGCCTGAAGAGCATCATTCCACGCATTGATCTTCTCTTGATTTTGCTCGACGATCCCTTTTGCGAGGACTTCTGCGTGCATGCGCTTTGCTTTGTTTACGCCTTTCGCATACTGAGCCACCTGAAACAGTGCACCCTCCGGCGTCATCATCAGTCTGAACTTGATGACGTTGGTCGGGATTTTGGCGAATGCCATCGTAATGTCACCGAGGCCGATTGTGCCGACACGTTCATTGCCGACATGAATCTTATTTAAGACGTCTCTTGTGTGCAGCACCCATGCGGTTATCGCGTTGTCATCTTTGTAAAGGAGTTTGTTTACTTCATGCCTCGCCTCCTGCATTCGCTGCTCTCTGGTGTGCGGTGCAATCTTCCCGGCCTTGATGTCCTCATCAATTCCTAGCTCCATGGATTTCAGGAACCCGGCGCCCTGCATTCGGTCTGTAGATTCTACGCCGACACCGGTCAGGAACCTGTACAGACTCATCGTCTGCTCGAACGGGTTAATGTTCGGGTTGAACATGCCTCTGTCATCCAGTTCCAGCCTGCCGTTTGCTTCTTTAATGCCGTACATCTGCATTAGACACGATGTTTCAAACGCTTCAACCTTCGCATTATGAATCGCCTTCCGTGCCCCTGCTCCGGTCTTAGCTTTGGAGATAACCTGCTGACCGGTGAGGTTTTCAAACGGAGCTGCTGCCATTCGCGTAAATGCCTGTCCAACCGTGCTTCTGCTGACTGTGCCCTGCATAAAGTTGTTCGCCAGGTTATTTACGATTGTCGCGGAGTTGGACAGCATGTTCATAATCCTGATGGTCTTTGCCGCATTCAGAGCTTTGTACGGCTGCACATCATCGCAGACAGCATTCAGGTTGCCATAGGCAAGGGCCTCAAGGTTCTGTGCTGCATTCTCGCCTTTGGCGATCCTTGCAAGCACCCGGTCTTCCACCTCGCCTGCGAATCCACTGAGAGGCCCGAACATCTTCTTGACGTTCCTGATGTCTGAAATGTCTTTGCAGATTTTGACCAGACTCTGCGTATTCCCTTTATCAACTGCTGCCTGAATACGTCTGGCTGCTTCCTCAACACCTGCGTAGATTTTGGCATTCTTTGCGTTGACAGCACCGCCTGCGAAACGTCCGTCCTTGGTAAAGCCAAGGAAGGTCTGCGCAGCCTTCATCACGATCTTGTCGCCCGTGGAGAACATATAGTTCGCCTGAAGCGTCTGGCCCATCTCAGACAGCGTTCTCGTGTGCTTGTCGCGAAGCTGGTTGTACTGGTTCGTCATGATCTTGAAGGCTTCCTTGCTCATCTTGCGGTCGCGATGAAGCTGGTAGTCGCGGATGCCCTTGACCATATCGAACATGACCTTCTGCGCAATGACGACATCATCATCTGTCCAGGTATAGTCTTCTTTCAGCAGGCGCTGTACCTGTGCATCAGCTTTCTCCTGCGTATCCGTCAGTAAGTCTGCTGTTTGAGACCGCTGCGCATTGGTTCTGGAAATGTAATCAGTCTCTCCGTTGTTCTCAAACTGAGCTTTCGTCTCACCCTTGGTTGCTGTGCGGGTTCTGTTTACATCCTGAGACTGCTTGACCCTGCCAGGGGTACGGCCTGTTTGTAGCTCCTCCGGCTGTGCTTCTTCGGCGGGAGCTTGCTCTTGCTGACCTTGTTCTTGCTGCCCTTGCTCTTGCTGCGCAGCTTCAAGCTCTCCTTCCTTAACAGCCGTGTCTAATGTTTCAAAATTGCGAGGAGATGTAGCATCGTCCCCTTGCGCAAATTCGATCTCAAGCGCATCAATTCTCCCGTGAAGTTCATTGGAAAAATATCCTTTATTAGCAAAATAGGTTCGAATATTGTTTTGCCAAGGAACCATCAAATCGGGGTCCAAGAAAAACCAGCTTGTTCGACCTGCGATTGCCTCGCAAATAAACTCTTCATGAATTTTGCGATCCAGCTTCTCAGCCACATTGGCAGGAAGCGCACTGATTGCCGCATCTTGCGCCTCTTTTGACAAACTCCTCCATTGTTTCGCTGTCGGATATTTTACCCTTAACTCTTCAGCAATTCCATAAGCATACCATCTTTTAACTAGATTGTATGCATAATCAAGCTGACGTCTTGCCTTTTCCGCATTATCAACAAAAGAAAATGCGTCCTCGAAAATCTGCCTGAAGTCTTCTAAGTCAGAAATCTGTTGCTTGTCTACCGCATTGTGCGTTAGCTCGTGTTTCAACGTCATCTTTGCCTGACTTGAGTCGTTGTTTATAAACACAAGATCAAGTGCATTGACTTCCGGCGTATATGTCCCGGCGGTTATATGCGAGGTTTTGGGTGTCCACCAAAAAGCGACGTGTTCCACTCCGGCTTCCCGAGCAATTTCCGTAATCTGTTGCATAAACGGAGTGTACTCTTCTTCTGGGATGAACTTCGTTCCTTGCTCTATATACCTATCTGCAACTTTGTTGAGGTAAGAATCCCGGAGCGCTTCATCTTTTATTCTTTTTGCTTGTCTTTCTGCAAGGGTTCGTGATACTTCACCACTTCTTCGCAGAAGGCTTCTAATTGTCGGTTCTGTTCTTCCGACCTGTCCTGCGGCTCCATTGCCGCGATCATCAGAAGTTCCTTGGACATTTGCATTGTCGGTTCCCCCTTTCACTTTAATCGGTGAATTCTCGAAAGTAATATAACTGTAGCGTTCAGAATCCGCCCATTCCGCGAGGTTCCTGGCAAACTCATCATGAGACATCTCTCTTGGATTTGATACCAATCCATCCTCGTCAGATACCCATAGCTGTTTCCCGTCATATTGGAAAGCATCGCCGTTGCGCAGTTCAACATAAACAGGCCACTCCGTTGATGCCGCCTCTGCGTACTGTTTAGCTTCTTCGTTTGAAATATCCTTTGGGAACTGGTCAAGCTGCCGTCTCTGCTCGTCTGTAATTGTACCATCAGCCTGTGTATTTGTCGAGGTATTTGTGCTGTTGCCAGCCTGCGGATTCTGTGCTATACTTGTCGTAGACGTCACATCTGCGCTCGCCGGATTCGTCCGGCTTGAGTCTTGCAACGCAGGTGTGGCGTTTTTATTATTGCCAAGCTGATAATACACAGTCCCATTGCCGTCAGATACCTCATGGAGATAGAACCGTTTGGAACCATCGTCAGCCTGCTTCAGAACGCAGTAAACGTTCACCGGAGTTCCGGCAAGATCAACCCGTCCGGCAATCGTGACGCTTACGCCCTTAACGCTTCCGTCAGACCTGCTGACGACTACTCCGTTCTGAATCACATCAGGAACCGCTGCAAACGTCGCGGCTTTTGCTTCACCTACTCCATGCGCGACATCGTTTTTAATCCCACGTTCGCTGATAACCACAGGTGTCCCACCAAGCGAGTTGGCCCTGACCCCTGTTGGGAAGCGGTTCTTCATCCACTGGATAACCTTTTTGCTCAACGGGAGCGTAGCTTGCTTTCCGTTCGCTTTAAACGGGTTCTCAGGGACATGGCTGATAACATTGCCGGTAGACACATATTTGTCCACCATAGGGATCACTTGAGCAACCGTCTTGTTGTTCGTTTCCCCGCTCTCAATAGACGCTCTGCCCTGTTCCACAGTAGCCACGGGCGTAGAAACCGCGCCCTGCGCATTTCCGCTCGGTTTAACCGCCTCGCCGGTCTCCCCCTGGGTGTTTGCTTGGGTAACAGTTGCCTGCGCTCCTAGGGCCGTTTCTGGGGCCGTAGCGGGGTTTACGCTTTGAGCGGCTACAACGGGGCTGGTATCCTGTCCTTCGAGGGCAGTCGCCTGGCTCTGCGCCATAACTACCTGATCGTCGGTAGCCTGCGTTGGTGCCTGCGGAGCCGGGGCTGCCTGCGGGTTCACCTCTTGCCCTTTGAGCGCTGCTGTTTGAGAATCTGCAAGTTGCTGGTTGGCCTCGTCCTGGTTTGCAGGTGCAGGCACTACAGGTGCCTCTTGCCCTTCGAGTGCCTCGCTTTGAGACGCTGCCATGGCCTGCTGTTCTTCTGCCTTCTTCGCAGCCTCTTCAGCAGCCTGCTTTGCCTGCTGAGCCTTGCGGAGATACTCCTGCTCAGTTTCAAACTCTCTTGCGTTATGTGCAAGCTGGGCATACTTCTCAGCTTCCTGGGCTGCTCTCAGCTGGGCATCCTGCTCATCCAGATAGGCTTGAACAGCTCGTCTTGCGCCCTCTTCTTCCAGTGCACGGACGCGTTCCTGCTCTTCCCACTCTTCGGCTTCCTGCTCCTCTTGATTGCGTTCATCTTCCAGCTCTAGCTCTTCTTCGCCGGTGCGGTCCGGAGCTCTTTCTTCGGGGGCCTCTTCCGACTCAAGTGCTTCCGCGCTCGTAGAGGGCGCTCTGACTTCCGCTCCGGTAGTAGCTGCGTCATAAGCTTCATCCGAGCCAGTAGCGTTGACATAGCCTTCACCTTCAAACCCTTCAGCTAGCACGCCGGTCGCGGTGTCGTGACGGTTCTTCCCTTTTTTTACCGCTCGCGCACCTTCAAGGCGCTGGGCTTCGGGGTTGATTACCTGGCCTTTTTCGTTTAACGTCCGGCGGCCTTTGACTGTGTTTTCTATCCTGCTTTGCAGCGCACGCACTCGATCGAGGTTGCTTTGCTGCGCGGCTGTGAACGGAGTCATCTCGCTTGTAGCGTCCTCAATATCCCGTTCGTACTGTTCTGACCGCTCGCCAAGCTCTGCTGCGTCTGCCTTTAAAAGCGCAACATTAGCCTCTTTGTGCCCTTTAATATTGACCGATGACATACCCATCGCCAATATGCCGGCAACGAGAACGGAGTTCGCAAGTTCTTTGTAATCGCTTTCGCTTCTCGGCTTAAACGGACTTAATGCCGCCCAGTCTCCTTCCCCAAGGACAATATCAACCAGCGGAGCGAAATGCCACGCAACCCATTCCTCACCTTGCTCGCCAACTGTAGCAAGTGCCACGCGCATAAGAGTACGCCCCACGTTGGTTTCTGCCCATTCTCTCACGAGACGTTCGGAAAACTCGCGGGTCACCCCATGGCCGCCGTACATTCCAAAGACGTTGAAGATGGATTCGCTGATTATTTCTATTGCGGCATCGGTCACAGCTCCGGTTCCCTGTTTCCAGGTGCCATATCCTTCGCGTCTCAGTTCGGCAGCTTTGTTGCCAAACACTCTTGTGCCGAGCATTGCAAGCGAAGCCGGTCCAAACAACTGATCTCCGAACATCTGAAAACCGTTGACCTCTACGTCGATAAGGAGCTTGCCAATGTCGCCTATCCCTTCTTTCGCCTGAGCGATCAATGCAGCTCTTTTGCTGTCGAGTGTATCTACGAACTCATCGACTCCGGCAGTGAGTTCTTCGGCAGACAGATATTTGAGCTTTTCAAATACGTTTGTCGGTTCGCCGCTCATCTGCTTCATCTGGAACTCAACTTCGCCAAGCTGTTCGTGAAGTTCTCTGAGCTGCCTGTCAAGCTCCGCAATGTTCTTCGTTCTGTCTCTCGATTCGGCAAGCGTTCTGCTGTGAAACTGCTTCTGCCCCTTAACCGGAGCCCGCCCTTCGTGAGTAAGCGCATGCTTTTGCGCATCAAGGTCCGCAATCTGCGTTCTGAGAGATTCAGCAAGCGCAGTTCCTTCTTCTACGCTGTTAATAACAACCGGCTCACGAGGCTGCTCAAATACAGACCTGCCGGAGTCATATCCGATGCGGGTCTTTGCTGCCTCGGCGACTGCGGAGCCTGCACCGGACTTTGCTACCCAGTTGACTGCGGAGACTACGCCACTGCCCGCCTGCAGAAATGCACCCGCGAGACCGGCGCTGAACCTATCCCAATTGTTATAGAACTGAGGATTGAAACCGAGCCCTGTGTTCCACTCGTCTAACAGAGCTTGATCCTGCTGTTCCATCTCATGGGCACGGGAAGACACGGCAGCATTGGTGACCCGGCCCTCTTCGTCAAGCCTTGTAAGCTCTTCGAGGGCCTTGTCCCTGTAATACTTGTCACGTTTGAACGAGTTAAGGCTCAGCGCAGCCATCGCCTCTTCAATTCTCGGTGTCATGTTGCGTTCGCGATAAACAGCGTTCAGCTGGTCAAACTGATCCTGAACAGCCTGCCTGGCCGCGAAAAGCTTTGCCCTTTTTTCTTCAGCTTCAGCAGCTCGCGCTTCGGTTCTGGCCCTGTCTTCATCAGAACTTACTACGTCAGGGCTGTCCAGCCACACCAGTGATGATGAGGCGGCTGCCATATCGGTAGCCGACTGGTCAAGCTGTGTCTGTAGCTCGTCAAGCTGAGCCTGAAGCTTCTTCGCATCAGCACGGTTTGCTCCGTTCCACAGCCCGTCAAGGCCGCTGATAATTTCAGCCCACATAGCAGCGTCATCTTCGCCATATGGGTTATCAGCCCGGGCCTGAGCTCTCGCCTTCATCGTGTCAATGTTTTCTGTCGAGATGCTTTCACCCATGCTGGCGCGTGCAAACAGGTCCTGGACCTGCCCAATGTCTGTCAGCCAGCCTTGGTATCTGTCGAGTCTGTCATAGAGGTCCTTCCACGAATCAGCTGCGGAGACTTCTTTCCCGTCAATGTTGAACGTGTAATTGTTGTCAAGCGCATCTTTGTAATAAACCTGCGCGTGGGTCATCAGGTCGAGGATATCGGCAAGCTGCTCTTCGCTGCTGGCATACTCTCGGCTGAACACACCCGCTGTATCATTGAACGCCCACATCTGCCGCCCCATGTTCCAGGCTTCTCTTGCTGCGGCGTGTTCCTCATCTTCGCCCTCAAGTGGGTCGATTGCGTGGATATTCCTGTCTGCGTAATCCGTTGAAAGCGTGAGATTGTCTATAGCTTTCTGTAGCTCTGAATCACGCGTAACAGACGGAGACGTAACGCTTGACCCCCACGCAGACGGATTTAATCCGCCTCCTGCATATACCCTTGCTGCGCCGGGTGTCCCCTGCTGGCTGAACTGCCCGGTAAGCGGTCTCCCGCTGTTGTCTATCCCACTGCCAAAGCTCGTATAATTGCGCCTTGTCGCATAAGCTCCGCCAGCCTTGCCTTTCGCGTTGTTAACCGCGGCTCTCGCATTACTCGCAGCCTTGCTGTAATTGACTTTGCCGGAATACTTTGTGTTTTTGTAGGTCCCCGCAGCAGCCGACTTGTTGCCGGCATTACCAGTATAGGCCTTGCCAACTGCTTTACCGGAAGCTGAATTACCAGATGACGTATCCGGTTTGGGAGTGTAATTTGTCGCAGGAGCTGAGCCGCCGGAAGACGCGCTGCTTGTCCCGAATAAATCAAGTTTCTTTTCTTCTGCCATGTTTAGCCTCCGTTAATGGCTGCGATAATTAACTCCGCCGCTATATCCGGTATTACCACCGCTGCTGCCGCCAAGCCCTGCGGTATACGCGTCGTAGACGCCGCCGTGGGCATAGGCATCCCACCAGTCGCCGGTTCCGCCTCCGCTTACGGAAGCACCGGGAGGCGTCCTGCCCGTCATTTCCTGATACCGCTTTGCGTCGATCACGCCGGTGTTGTACGCCAGCTCCGGGTTCGAGCCGATCCAGAACCACTGCATTGCCCTCGCCTGATCCGGACCGTAGAGCTGCTCGTATCCGGTGAAGTTCCCGAAGCTTGCCATCGTCTCTGCGTTCTTGTCCAGCCATGCGTTCTGGTTGTTATAATCGTCTAACAAAGCAGCTGCGCGTTTGTAGTCGTTCTCAGCCACGGCCCTGGCGACCTGATTCTGGTAGTCGGTTCTGAGCAGTTCCTGCTGTCTCTGGCTCTCTTTGAGTGCCATCTGCTGTTGCTGCGCAAGCCTGCCCGAGGCTGTAGACGCCCCGAGTCCCAGAGACAGTGCCTGCTGAGACCCGGGTTGCCGGTTGAGGTTGCGGACATCCGCATAGCTGTCCATTCTGCCCTTCGTCCGATTTGCCTGCGCCGCAAGGTCCTGCTGAGCGAACTGATACTGATTCTGACCCGCCGTCGTCGCCCGATTCTGGGCGGTTACGTTCTTCTGATACGCGTCGGCAAGCCCCTGTTTCTGTGTATCGAAGGACTTGCCAAGCGTAGTGTTGATGTTATTCTGCGCTGCCTGCTGCCGGTTCTGAAAAGCCTGCTTGAACTGTTCTGCGTCTGCGCCCGTTGCCCGCATATCGGACGCTGTGGCAACCGTGGACGGTGCTTCAAGCGCGATGCTTTCTTTTTTCTCTTCAGCCATGTTCTCCCACCTCAGTCATAGATGGACCCGTAGCCCCACGTTGGGACCTTGTTCGTCAGTCTCGTGTACTCCTCCTGCGAGATCATGCCGCTGCGGAATGCCACATCCGGGTTCTGCGCGATCCAGACGTTTCTCATCTGATCCGCCTGAGCCTGCCCGTAGATGTCCTTCAGATTCCCGAACTGACCATAGTTCTGCGCCAGGTTCTGTGCGTGGCCTTCATACCAGTCACGGTTCGTGTTGTAGGCTTTGATGAGTTCTTGATCCCGCTTGGCGTTGCTGTCAGACTGCGCCTGCATCAGCGCGTTGTTGTAGCGCGTCGTAAGGTCTGCCATCTGCTGGTTGGCGTCGTTGACTGCTCCGGCTTCCTGGCCTCTGAGCGCTCCGTAGTTCTGCACATACGCATTGCGCATGGCGTTCTGCTGCTGCTGGCCTGCTCCGTAGCCGAGGCCGCTGACCATCGCATTCAGGTTCGCGTTCCGTCTCTGCCGCTCGTACTGCCCTGCAAGCGCGTTCGCCTGCGTCTGGTACTGCGGTCTGATCTTGTCAGCCTCAGCCTGAGCGTTGGACATGTTGCGGTCGTACTCTGCTTTCAGGCCCGCTGCCTGAGCCTTGTTTTGGTTTTCATACAGGTTGTTGATCTGGCCTGCTGATTCATTCTGCCGCTGGGCAAAGGTTTCTTCCAAAGATGCCATCTGTTCCACCTCACTTTGCGTATCCGGTCTGTCTCACCCGGAACTCTACATCCGTTACCGTAACCGCTCTCTGCTTCTCTTCCACCGAAAGCATCAGGCGATAGAATACAAACTTCTTGGCCTTGAGCTTCGTCTTCGTCATGAACGGTTCGCCTGCGATTTTTGCTTTCTCCGACGCCACGACCTTTTCCTTGAACGTGTTCTTCCGGTCGGTCATGACACACACATCTACACTCGTTCCGCTCTCCGGTTTCAGACCAACCCACATGCTTGAGGAGTACTTCCGCATATTGGCTGCGCCAAAATCAACAGCTCCGGACACCCACTCTGCCTTGATCGGATATCCCAGGTCTCCCCTCACATCATAGGTGATTCTTGCAATTAGTCCATCCGAAGTCCCGTAAATCACTTCGCCCTGGAAGTTGCACATGCACACAGCGTCGATTCCTTCGTACCGATACCAGGTGTCCGTCACATAGTTCCAGACGAGCGTGACCTTGTTCTCACTCAGATACCACTCCTGCCCGTCGTTGTCGTCCCACATGCAGCACTTGGTGAGATCAATCTCCTTGATGCTGCTTTGGATGCGGTCGGAGATTCGCCGTGCCTGCCGTTCATCGCGGCTGAGGTTGGACGTGTAGTAGCTGCTGTTGATCCACTGATACAGCTCGCGTTCCGAGCACGTAACCGGGTTGTTGTCCACCAGCCTGACCTGCCCCGGGGCCACATTGCCCTTGTCTCTGTTGACAGGCGTGCAGTAGATTCCGATTGTGTCATTCCCGCTTGCAAGTTCCATGTTGCTCTGGGTAATCGCCCAGGTGCTGTCAGTCTTGTAGCACACGAGGTCCCCGTAGTGCCGGATCATCGCGGTCAGCGGAGTGTTTCTGTCGCCCACGTCCACCGAATACTGGTCCGGAAAGTAGTCCACCCTCGGCATCCCGTCATCGTCCATGCCGGAGTACAGCGCACGGTTCGTCCCGTCGCCGTAGATGAAGACCATGTTGTCTGTCGGGCCGGAGAACAATTCTGCGTACCGGTGCCCTGTTACCTGCGCCCGATAGTCGACCTCCGTTGTGACGCAGTACTGCACTTCATAGCTGTTCACGCCCTGCGTGGGGACAGTCCCGAACGTGATCTTGTTGTTTGCCACCGTATAATCATCTGGGGAGACATAGCTGTTTGTGCTGAAGTCATACACATAGCAGGCCGTGTCCCAGACCACGTTCGGTTCCGGAAACGGGAACTCTGCGCTCTCTCCGTCCGGGGACAGCCATACCCG
>Ga0326514_10001230_pt1 | contig 16790 bp, 17 predicted proteins | sample 3_2548_0518_D_FD_203653 | JGI IMG/M metagenome (GOLD analysis project Ga0326514, IMG submission 203653) | Bovine rumen microbial communities from UC Davis, California, United States - 3_2548_0518 | ecosystem: Host-associated > Mammals > Digestive system > Stomach > Rumen | place: USA...
CGGTAAGGGTGCGTACGCCTTCGCTCACGGTCGGAACATCGTTGTACTCCGCAACAAACGGGCGCATGCTCTCGTAAATCATATACTTCATCCAGCAATAGGACAAAATGACATGCACATCCGAAAGGGCAGAATCCTTCTGCTGGGAAGTTGTTTCCTCCCACAGGTAGAAGCCATCTTCCGAGATTGCAGGGTTGACGCGATATGTCTGCGCGAGCATCTTGCGCTGAGGACCGGTAAACTCCTCGGAAAGGGCATCGCACTGGATCTGGCCATAGGACAGGCCCATCGGCGGACGCGCCTCGTTGCCGTTGTTATAGTTATTGTTCAGCGTCAAGGTAACGAGCGCCGCCATTGTAAGCCACATGCGGCGGCCCGATACATTTCGGCGGCCATACTGGGTGAAATCCATGATAAAGCGCATGCCGTGGCGTCCGCCTAAATTGCTGAAGGCATCCAGCGATGCGGCCTTGCCGATGTTGGATACGCCCAGGGTGGACTCGGAAGCGGCCTCTATGACGCCCTGGAAGTCCGGGGTGTTCATCACGTCGCCCAGGTTTGCCGTCACAACGCAACGCCAATTTGTAAGGTTGTTCCCCATAATCTGGCGAAGGGCCAATGCATATGCGTACGAGCGCTGGCCCGCCTCGATGCGGTTGTCCTGAACCGTTCCATAGGCATCAAAGTACTGCAGGTTGGCCACAAGGGAAGTCACCGCGTCGTCGCCATCCTCGGCGTCGTCGGCAAATACAATCGCGTAGTCGCCAAACTCCTCGCTGGTCTTGGACACCAGGTAGCTGGAGCCGGCAAGAACGGTATCGATCTGCATCGATACATACGAGGCGTCATAGTCATTGTAACTCAGGCTGACGACCCACGACTCACGCATATACGCCTCATAGTAGGAGGCCCATTCCGCATTTTCCTCGCCCATGTACATGTACTCAGAGCGGTTCTCCAGGTACAGGCCCGTGGCAAGGGAGAATGCAACGGTTGCATGTTCGGCCGAGGAATCGGGGGTGACCGTAACGGAGCCGCAGCCGTAGTTGAAGTATGCGGTGCGGGCGGGGCCATCCTGCGGGGAGCCGAGGGCGCTTGCCGAAATCGATATGGAGATTGAAAGATCAAGGCAGTTAAATGTGCCCTTTTCAACGGTGAACGTGCCATCCCCATTCGACCGGAACGAAGTAAGCACATGTTTTCCCGCCGAATCGGTTGCATTCAAAACGGCAGACGCAATGGCATCATACACGGATCCGCCGGTATATGTGGCGGTACCCTTGCGGCCATTCACGAACGCCGTTACAAGGCCGGGGGATTCCGGATCGAATTCCAACGTATAGCCTGCGAGCGAAAGGCGATCGTCGCCCCCGCCGGAAGACTCATTGTCCAAAACCGGTTCAAGATTGGGGGTGATCCCGAGAATGCCATCCGTATCCTCATCGATATGGGGTACGCCGGCAAAATCGAACACCTGCAACTGGAAAGCGCGGGCGGCGTTCGCATAGGCGGACTGGGTCGCCGGCTTGCTGAATCGGAGGACGATATTCGAATTGTTCGAGCCGCCCTGGCCCACGACCTTGCATGGATACTTGCCTTCGCCCTTGAAGAAGAGGAGGCAGGTGTCCGCATCGGCGGGGGTACGGATTGCATGTTGGCTGGCATTCGGGTCAACGTGCAGCTTGCCAACGCCGGTCGTCGGATCCTTATCCTGAATCTGGAGCTTCATGCAGCCGAAAGTGGCGGCGGTCGGCTCAATGCTAGGATTCTTTGCACGGGTGATCACAAGCGGCACGTTATTCTGCGCGAGGAAGTATGCTTCCAGGTTTGCCTGACCATACTTGTCATAACTTGGATTGCCAAATGTCTTCACAAAATCGGACGTGCTTGTGATGAAAACCGGATTGTTGCAAAGGCCGCGTTCCGCCTCAATGGCAACGGCAGCCTTGAACCCTGCCGCGTCGGCGGGGCGCTGGGACTTGTCAACGAGGATTACGTCGGTTCCGGCGGAGTCATTGACCATCTTATTACCTCATGTGCTGAACAAATGGTTGGTTACTTCTTGGAGATCATGTTGCGGGCAATAACGGCGCCCACGCCGTGGCGGCTGCCTACGGAAAACGCCTCCGATTTCTTCGGGGCGCCAAGGCGCTCGATAATGCTGTGGGCGTCGCGTGCGCCTAGGCGGGAGGCAAGAAGGGCCTCGGCCTTGGCATTGCCATAAACGTCGCGCACGGAGGCTACCGCCTGGGCGAACTTTGCCTCGGAGAATGCCAAGGCCTGATCGCCTGCTTCCTTCGAGAAGGAGAAGCGGCGTGCCAACGCATGATCCGGCTCGGCGGCGGAAATGTCCGCGCACCAATCATCCACGGTTTTTGGATCCGGCTGTTCGGACGCATCAAGCAAGGAAACGGTTGCCTTGTCAATGAACGAAAGCAACTCCTCGACGCCGAAAATCTCGGCCGGCATGACGAGGACGAGGCACTCACGGCCATCGTCGCCTACATCAACGCCGGAGCCGTAGTATTCATCCCCTTCCGGGATGAGATTGCAGAGCGGGGCAAGCGCTTCCGCCTTGGGGCCGGTAACACGCAGGCACTTCTCCTCGCGCTTGATCGCATAGCCGGTACCTTCGAGGGCGAGGTTGGCCTGCTCCGTGCGTTCGTCCAAAAGTTCTTCTGCCTTACGGAAACGGGATCCGGTTGCCTTATTGAGGCCATCAATGAACTTGTCCGGATCATCGACGGCAAGAGTTCCATCCGGGGTACCATCCGTGACGAATTTCTTTCCATTATGTTCGCCGGACGTGATGGTGGTACGTCCATCGGTATATTTGCTTTCGGACTTTGCCCCTTCAAAATCAATCGTGAATGCATAGGAATCTGCGGCACGGGTCGTCGACGAAACCTTTACGCCGGGGCCAAGCATTTCTTCAAGGCGCATGCACATCGCAGTCGCGCAACGGGAACTGGCGGCGCTTTCGGTGAGGGTCACACGGCCACGCGCATAGTCCTGCTCGTAGAGCCAAGCCGCCGGATTCTGTACGGATCTGCCGAATACTGCGGAAACCGCCTCGCAGATCTTCTGACTCATTTCAGTACGGGTCATAATAGTCTCCTAGATTATCTATATCGGAAATATAAGAAAAAATCCCCAAGGAGAACACCTTGGGGACTTATGTGGGAATTACGTTATGCTTCGGGGGATCCGGGGCCTTCATCCTCCGCAGGATTCGGCAATGCATCCGGCGAGGTCGGCTCGTCATTGTAAATGGCGGTGACCTCGGAGCTCAAGGAATCCGGCGGGGCGCCGGTCTCCTCGCCTGTATCGCCGCCTGCATCGCCGGCGAGTTCCTTGATTGCATCGCCGAGCAACGAAATGGCCTTCATCGTATCCTCATTCTTCTGGAGGGTCATCGCGCCCGCCATCGACTCAAGGGCCGCATGGGCCTTTTCGGCCGCCTGGTGGAGCTGGGAAATGGCGCCGTTAAGACAAAGGATATCCTGTTCGCAATCTTCCATCATCACGGAATTCGAATCATAGATGCCCTTGACGGCGGCGCCGGCCTTATCGGCAAACGCCTCAATGGCCTTCTTGAGACCCGGCATCGGGGAAACGCCCAGCGTCGCCGCCGATTCGGATCCGGCCTTTTCAGGTTCGGCTGCAGTGCCATCCCCCGAAATGGTCTCGATCTTATAAAGATTCGGGTCCTCGTCCGCCGCAACAACCAATTCGGCGGCCTCGGTCTCCGAAATGAAATTGTCCTCGACAAGATCCTTTGCCCACTCGATCACATCATCACGACCGGGTGCGGCGATACTATGAATGGCGCACCATACCGGAAAATCAGTGAAATAATGGCGAATCGCATTCTCTGTCATGCAACACCTCCAATTATGCTTCCGGGAGTTCCGAAAGGATAAGCTCAATTGCCTCGGCAACGGTGAGGCGTTCCATCAGATCCGAATCTTTGAGGATCGCGCATGCGGCATCCTCCCATTCGGTGCCTTCTACCGCCGTACACGCATCCGCCAATGCGCGTCCCTTATCGTCGCCATAATCATTGCCAACCCACAGATCGGCAATATCATTCAATTCCTTGCGCACCTGTTCAATGCCCTTGGATTCCGTCTTAGCGGGTTCGCGGGAGACGGATTCTTCCACGCCTTCAAGCAGGCCCATAAGGTGATCCACCTCATCGTTTGCCTCGTCGGCAAGGCCCAGGATGCCATCGACAAAGTCGCGGATCTTGGAAGCAACCTTGGAGAACCAATTTGCCAGCTTGGAGAAGATGCCTTCGTTCTGGACGGATTCGCCCAAGGCGTCCGGCTGCGGGATGGCATTGATATCGTCCTTGTCCGCCGCGGCAATGGTTGTACGGACGGAATACTTGATTTCTTCCGCGTCCTTCTGTGCAGCGTCGAACATGTCCTTCATTTCAACAAGGATGGCGTTCAGGTCGGATGACACGATCGCATCGGCGGCCTTGGCGGCATCAATTGCCTTTTCCAGTTGCGGTCTCATTTTCACAATGAACTCCGCAACCGCCTTCGACTTGACGGACTGGGAAAGGGTGGTGGCGGAATAGAGGCCGGCGGTGACGTCGTCGCCGGTGATTCCATATTTCTCCATCTCGGCCTTGGTCACCTCGATCGTGTGGGCGCCGTCTTCCAAAATGCGCTTCGCATTAGACGCGTACTTCGAGGTAAGGGTATTCACCATGCCATTGAGCTTCCCGTCATAAATGGCCTTGCGGACAAGAAACACGGCGCTGCGGGAATCCTTGAAAATCTTTTCCTTCTCGGCATCGTCCTTGGCCAGCGGGCTATGGAGACGGCTGAGGGCGCCACGCATATCCGCCGGCGCGATCGCCATTTCCTTTTCAAGGGCTTCCTTGGCCGCCTGGATCTTTTCGGCCAGATCCGCGGAAACTTCCGCCGATGCCATTGCCTCCTCGCAACGCGCAAGGAATGCCCTGTCATCGTCAAGGTAATAGCCGAAGTTTGTCATCTTCGCAAGGGAACCCTTGCGCTTGACGGTACCAGTCGAACGTCCGGCCTCATTCTGATGGGTCATATGACTAGATCTCCTATAGTTTATATCAGAAAGATAACAACATATCCGGGGGAAGGGCACATTTCGCGTATAATCGCGCGTACAAGGCGCTAAAACAAAAAGGCGCCCGGATGCCGCAGGGCGGCATTCAAGGCGCGTATACGCACGTTATTTGAGAACAATCAAATGTCCCACGGCCCGTCGGAAATGTCTTCGGGGTATGTGTGGACATAGGCTATCGACGCCGGCTCCAAGCGGCCAAATACGGCCGGGACGCTTGTTTCGCCGCCCTGGACTATCACGGACGAAATGCGGTGGACAATCTCGCTGAATGGAACGGGGGACCCAATTCCCTTATGGACGCTTTCGATTATATCTTTTTGTGTCATTATCACTCCTTTGTATAATGTGACATATCATTATACGTTATAACAAAAAGGGCCCCCGCAAGCGGGAGCCCTTTGACCAAGGAAAGATACCTTGATTAGCCCTGAGAACCAGCCGAGCTGTTTCCGGAAACCGCGTTGGTGAGAGCCACCACTGCATCCGGGGCAACGACCGGGGTCTTGGTAAGGACGATGCGAACCACAAACTGCGGAACGACCGTATCGATCGCCTTCCAGGCTGCGATTGCACGCATGTTCTGGAACGGGTTGCTTGTGGTCTTGATCGTGTCCGTCAAGAACGCCGGCATGTAGGTTGCATCAACGACCGCCGCCTCATACGGGGAGTTCGGGTTGATGTAGAGACCGATGATTTCGTTCGTTGCAACAACCGTGCTGGAACGAATGATCGTAATGCCATCGTTTTCGAGGGTGCCGAACACGTGCGGGCCAACGCCATTCTGTGCCGGGGCCTGACGGAAGCCGTCAAGGGATGCGAGGTATTCGCATGCCGTGTAGCCGGCAACGATACGGTTGATAAATCCACGGCCGCAGCGGGTACCAATGACGGAGCTGCCGGCATTGATCGTGAAGAGCAGGCTCTTACGGTGCTGTGCCTCGGAGATGCCTACCGGGCAGTTGATGTTCCAGGTAAGCGGCTTGCCGTTGGCATTTGCTGCACGCTTGAGGGCGCCGATCACCTTTTCGGATTCCGCCTGTGCGAGGTGGCCTGCCAAATCGGCAACCACTTCATCTTCGGCTGCGCGGCCGAAGCGCTTCTTGAATCCGTAGGACTTGAAGTCGCCGGTGACTTCCTTCACGCCAAAGATATGGGCGGTGACGAAGGACGAAGTCGTGGCGAACTCAATCGTCGGGACATCCGGTGCCTTTTCGAAGTCGACATCGTAGGCGACTGCGCCGCCGACAATATCCTTGCCATCGATCTTGCCATCGAAAATGAGGACAAGGTCGTTGCCGCTTGCGGCGACGTCAACGGTGACGCCATTGCCGAAGAAACGCGGGAGCTGGCCTGGGCCGTCGCAGAAGCCCTTGAGATCGACAAACTTGCCGTCCTCATTGACAACGCGGGCATCCATCGGGATGTTCCAGCGGGTGTTGCCAATCACATTCTGAAGGGTGCACTGGCCATTCGCAATGCGGGCAACCTGGCGTTCGGACATGTATGCAGTCGGGGAGGACTGCCAGCCCTTGAGGGCGTCGAACGTAATTGCATCAAAGTTCTTGGCGGAGATGTCTTCGGACGGGAGCTTGCCTGCGGAAGATGCGCCTTCGGAACCGGTCGGGGCGCCGCGATGATCGTGCCAGGACTTCCACTTGCCATTCAATGCGGAGCCCGGTTCATTGCCATCCTCGTCCATCCAGCCGTCGTTCGGGAGGGCTTCGAGACCCTTCGTTGCGGTGAACGGATAACCATGGGTGAACACCTTCTTGAAGTAGATAATGCCCTGGTTTTCTTCGATGTTCTGCATGGAGGCAAGCTGCGGCGCAACGGTGAGGCCGTAGGATGCACTGATGAGATCGACCGCAATGCTCGGAAGGGTGCCGAGGGAAGATGCGGAGGATCCGCCGGAAGCGAGATCCGATTCATAGCGCTTGTAGGCGTCGAGGTTGGAGCCGAGAACAAAACGGGCGTTGTCGTCAAGTCCGCCCTTATAGGTGGTGGACTTCGAAAGCGCTTCGAACTGTTCCGCATAGCGGCGGTCATACGACTCAAGCTGGCGCTGATGCTTGGCGACGAGCAAATCCTCGTCGACCACCTTTTCATTTACTGGCTGGGCCATAATAATTTCTCCTTGTGGTTTTTTTACTTCTTGAGGCGGGCCTTGATTGCGGCGCGAGCCTCTTCAATAGCCTTGGCCTTTTTGGCTTCTTCGGTTTCCTGGGTACCGCCTTCACCTTCGCCTTCGCCGACGGTGACGGATGCGAGGACTTCTTCTTCCTCGATGTTATCCTTCTCGGCGGTTGCGACTGCGACGACGATGCCGCCTTCAACCGGGTCCTCGCCGACGAGAACCTGGACGTTGGCATCCTTGTCGGTGTAAAGCACTTCTGCGGATTCGGCATCCATATTAATGTCGTCCACCTGATCGCCTTCGCCGTCCTCATTGCGCTTCTTTGCGGCTGCCTTCACCTTGGCAAGGGCTTCGGCGCGTGCACGGGCACGGCTCAATGCACGGCGACGGGCATCGGCGGCGGATTCGGAAGTACGGGCTTTGCCCGCAAATTTCTTAATGATCTTGAGACTCATAGTTACTCCTGAGTAGGTTAGTTAATCGTAATATAACTCATTTGGTTAACGGGGGCAACACCCCCGTCCTTAACGGAAAATCCGGCTGAGGACGGACTCATGCTTCTCGCGCTGGAAGGTACGCGATTCCGCAATGCGATATTCCTGCTGCGGGGCGACATGCTCCTTTGCAATCATGGGAAGGGTTGCGCCCTCATTCAGGCGGGCGCGGACATGCGCCTCGTCCAAACCCTGCTCATTTGCAAAACGGACAACCTTCAATTCCTCATTGGCCGCCTTCAAATCATTGGCAAGGCCTTCGTTGACGGATGCCGCGGACACAATGGCCTTTTCAAGTTCCGGGACAACGTCCTCGAAGGCATCACGGCCAAACGTTCCGGGAAGATGCGTGTCCTCTGTTGTCATATGAACGCCCTTGGAATCGAGGGATTCGACAACATAGCGGCGGCCATCGAGCAGCACGGGGGCGCCAATTCGCTGGGCAATGCGCAGAAGCGTTTCGACAACGGCGCCCTTGGCGCCGCCTTTACTGCGCGACTCGGTAACGAGGGAAGGCTTTGCTTCAAGGAATCCCGGATCCTGGACAAAGTCAAATCGCTCAAAATCATAGGTCGCGGTGTCCATAATGTCGTCGCCCGATTCGGTCTTGCCGTTATAATCGCCGGTGGCACGGGAACTTACATACAGTCCAATATGGGCACGAAGGGCCGTGAGAAGGTTACGGCCCATCGGGGTGTCCACAATGAAGGAACGGGCAAATCCCGTTTTCCAGTCAATGTCCTTTGTAAAGTGGGAGTAGTTGCCCTCGCCGATGTCCTCATCGGTGATTTCCGGCTCATGGCCCACGCGCCCGACTATGCCATTGCGCTTGAGACGCGCCTGGACGGCCGGGTTCTTGCCGACGGCAATCCACAGCTCTTCCGGATACAGGCGATGGTTGCGCGAAATTCCGCCGGGACAGAAATGCTTGCCTTCCACAACGCCAATGATGGCGCCGTGGCTTTTTTCCATCTCGTCCTTGAATGACTCGTTGATCTGGGCGCTGGTATCAATCAGTTTGTACCCATCAAACGGGACAGCATCGGTGATTTGCATATAATAAAACTCCTTATGTCCTTGAAAAAATAAGAAAAAATGTCCCGGGGATGCACCTCGGGACATTTCACGGAAAATTCACATTGGGGACGCGGGCCGTGCCCACGGTATACACGAAAGCGCCCGGTACCAGGGGGCATCCGAATCATAAACGGCACGGTAGCCCCCGGTGAAACGCATATTCATGACAAAGCTGCGGAACTCCGATTCGTCCTTTGAATTGTCCAGCCCATCAAAAGGGCATCCATATCATCCAAGGAGAATCCGGCATCGCATATGTTGGCACGGACTGCGGCCTTGTCGAACATAACGCTACCCCGCGTTCTTGTCCATCAAGGCAAACGCCTCCTCGCGTGCGGCGGCGTTATCCGCGAAAATGCCGCGAACGCAGCTTGTTGTGGTACGGGAGGTCTGCTCGGCCGCACCTCTTAAAGAAACGCAGCTATGAACAAATTTATCCATTCGGACAGCCACGCCCTGTGCGCCCAGCTTCTCCATCATCGCATCCGCGATGTTGTCCTGCCATCCTTCCTGAAGATTCAGGCGACGGCCATACATCTTGACCATACGGACAATCTTGGAGAGGCCGACCACTTTTTCGCCGGGGACGTATACCACATGCACGCGGCCGTGCATGGGCGCGAGGTGGTGCACACAGCAGGACCACGCATCGGTGGACACGCACACCATACCACGCTCATACCTCTCCGCTGTCGCCTCGGAGTCAAAGTGGCGTTCTCCCAGATCATCCGCCATATTCGGGGAATTGACGGGGAACACCTTGTCCAGGAAGCTCTTGGGGTCAACGCGGTAGCCTTCGGTCATCTCGGTCCACATCTTGCACACGCGGTGCGGGGTTTCCTTCAGGTTGTCATCCAATTCGGCGTCCTCGGACAGTCCAAGCATTTTGCGGATGAGATGCTCCACCATTTTCTCGTCCTCTTTGCTAAAGATATTTTTAACTGTCGTTACCGATTCGGTTGCTTCGTATTTGCGCTTCAACTTTAATCTCCTTGTAAAAAGCGGGGAGCACGGCAGGCTCGGGAATCATTCGTATTTACTCCGGCTTTCGCGGACAACCGTGCTTCCCTGGATCGATCGTAACCATAATATACGGCTATACCGCAATGGGGGCCTTGATCGTTGGCCACGGGTCATAGTTTTCAAGGGAAAAGTCCTCGAACTTGAAGTCGAACAGATTCCTGACATCCGGATTCATCTTCATCGTCGGAAGTGCCCGGGGCGTGCGGGAAAGCTGTTCCTTCGCCTGCCCAAAGTGATTGCTGTACAGATGCAAATCGCCGAACGTATGCACGAATTCCGCCGGTTCGTAATCGAGAACCTGGGCGAGCATCAAAGTCAAAAGCGAATAGGATGCAATGTTGAACGGCACGCCGAGGAACATGTCCGCGCTGCGCTGATACAGCTGGCAACTGAGCTTTCGCTTTCCGCTTGCGCCGACGCCGCCCACGTAGAACTGGAACAGGCAATGGCAAGGCGGCAAAGCCATCTTGTCGACTTCCGCCACGTTCCATGCGCAAACGAGATGACGGCGGGAATCCGGATTGTTCTTGAGGCTGTCGAGAAGGTTCCGGATCTGGTCAATATGACCGCCATCCGGCGTCGGCCAGCTTCTCCACTGGTGACCGTAAACCGGGCCGAGATTCCCATTTTCATCCGCCCATTCGTCCCAGATTGTCACTTTGTTATCATGGAGATACCGGATGTTTGTATCGCCCTTCAAAAACCACAGCAGTTCATGAATAATGCTTCGCAGATGGAGCTTTTTTGTCGTCAAACAAGGAAAGCCTTTCGAAAGATCAAAACGGATTTGGCGGCCAAAGACGGAACGGGTTCCTGTCCCCGTGCGATCGGAGCGGTCGACCCCATTATCCATAATGTCGCGGAGTAAATCAAGATATTGTCGCATTTACCCGAACCGATTACAGGCGCTTATCCGCATACTTACGGGAAAGATAATCGGCAAACTCCTCGTCGCCGCAACGCCCATACGACAAATTCGTCAGCTTATAATCGAGGGCATCATAGAACTGGGAGGCGACATCAAGGTCCTTGAACTTCCAGGTTGCGGACGGGTATGCCTTGCCATTGTACGAGGCGAAGGTCATTTTTCCATCGTCATACAACCGAAGGTCCCCAATGCTTCCGGACTTTCCGGCGAAATCGCGATGGTAGGAATAATTATTGCCTTTCAGCATACGCGCCTCGTCGGCACGGCGGGATTCATATCTCTTTTTCACGTACATGTTAAACCTCGAACAAAAAATACATTCGGATGCCGAGGCGGGTCACTCAAGATATTCAAGCAAAAGGCGCTTCAGCTGGGCCACCGCCTCCTCCAGCGGAACGGCCGACCAAAAACCGAAAGCCTCATTCGTATGCATATTTTGCATGTCCCTTATCGGGTAGACAAAATCCTTGAATGGCCGCGTCCGCACGAACATCCCATGCACCTCCTTATCCGAAATGTCTCCGGGGGCCTCGAAATAGTCCATGAAAGGCCACGGCAGGTTCTTCAAGCCGGAATATGACACAAGGTCCCCGGTAGCCGGAACCGCCATTCCCTTCCCCGGGGCGTACATGCATTGCCTATGAATTAGATCCGTGGTCTCGCCCACAATTATTGCGCGTCGATAGTACTTCGTGCCGAGGAGATTGTCCCCGGCAAAGTAGATATACTTTTTCTTCGATGTCATTCTTCGGCGGGCAGCGGGGTGACGATATAGTCGCCGGAAGTTGCGGCCTTTACGGCTGCCCCGATTGCCCCGGCGGTCGCCATAACATCCTCATCATACGTCGCATTTTCCTTGTGGTTCAAGGATAATGGCATACGTGCGACCACCATATACTTGGTGGAGCGGATGGATATTTCCCCTCCGATGTCGTGGATGGCTGCGGAAATCAAGGCGCGGGCCTCGTCCGAGATGCCATATGCGCTTGGCATATAGGCAGGATCCGTTCCTTCGGGGGTGTCCGGCCTGCCATCATAATAGGGGACGGAATACGGCAAGGTAATGGAAAATTGGGCATAGTCATGCGGGTCGTCGCGGGTAAATGCTGTTAGAGGCTCATCCGGCACATCGGGGACGGCTGTGCCATCCGTGGCGACATGAGTATGGGTATGGGCGTTCCCGGCCGCATCCAGGGAGGAAAGGGGAATTCCATTGGGATCATACAGGTCCACAACAACCTTCTCGACCGGGAATACCTGCGACCACGCAAACTCCGATATGCAGTTCATGTAAATGTCGGCGCTCCACGTATACGCAAAAAGGTTTCCTTCCTTATAATTGACAAGGTCGGACTCGCCCTTATTCTGGATCATCGTGAAATTGATTTTCGCCTGCAGCGGATTGTCCCTGGCGGCATTGTATATGTACTCGAGCGACAGGGGGACATGGTACGTGCCCTGGAATCGCGCGAGGAATGCCTCCTCGAGATCCTCCACCGCCTCGGCCTTATTCGATACAAAGGCGCATGCGATGCGGAAACTGCCATTCACGGTGGACTTTCCCCACGTTCCGGAAGCGGAATCGTCGGGGCGGTCAAGCAGGCGATAGGGGCGGCGGACAATCGGTTCGAGGCTGGAGCGTGTCCAAAACAGTACCATCAGTGGGCCGCGGCGGACATCTTCCTTGGTGGTCGTCCCCTTGCGGGCCATGTGCTTTCCCGCCAGCTCGTCGGAGAGCCACTCGGATGTTTGCGCCTGCTCCGCGTCGTAGATAACATTCATATCGGGGTCAAATCCCTGCCCCTTGAGCAACTCCGCAATGTGAGCGAGATATGCCTGAACGGCGACGGAAATTATCATCGGTCACCCCCTAACCATTCACCTGCCGACGCGGGCAAATCGTAATGTGAAAATGTTCGTGCAATGCCTTATGCATCGCCAGCTTGCGATAAAAGCGGCGGCCGGCCAAGGAATGGGTCCACTTCAACATGCCTTTACGGCGCTTAACCCCGGTAATCGCCCATGCGCGGGAGGTACGCGCCGCCGTGATAGGATTCGGGCGGTGGTAAAAGTCGTGCAGTTCCTTATATGCGGTATCGGGGGTGTGATGAAGCAGTACTCCCATTATGACCTCTTCTGTTCGGTGGCGCTAGGGGATGGGACGTTGATAATCTGGGTCGCGCCGGACATGCTGTCGAGCAGGGACTCAATGTAACGCGCCTTCTCGACGGCGCTGACATACGGCTGGACATCCGGATCCTGCGTAAGGGTGTTGATGGTGTTGTAAATATGCTCTATGACGGTCGTGGTCGCGTCCGCATATTCCATGCGATCAAGCTCGGCAACATTCACGGCGCAGTACTGGCTAACATGGATGAACTCGTCCGGGACTATGAGGCCGTACGACCGAAGAAGATCCTTGATGATCTTCGTAAGGAAGCGGCGAAGGCCGTTCTGCATCATCTTCACGGCGCGGGCATAGCGCACATACTGGCGCATGGAAAGGCCCGCCGGCTGGGCCGTGCGGCCTTCGGCGCTGAAAAGGAATGAGTACGGGACGCCCTTAATGTCCGTAATGAGCGTGCGGAGGTTGTTGATCTTGTCCTGAATCGTCGAGTCGCCCGCCTGATCGGCGGCCAGGGCGATGTTCATTGCCCCGCGCTGGGACTGCTCCGGGATCACGCGTATCTTCGTCGCGGATGCGGCAAACATGCGGATGGAGTCCAGGTTGAATGCCCCGTAGCCGGGGGCATCGTCGCCTCCATTATTGTTGATCACCTTTTCCCAGTACGCATTGAACGACTTGATCTGCTGTTGATCGAGCCCGTCCGGCGCCTTCACGCTTACCAAGGTATTGCGCTGCATTGCGGCGGCAATGCCGGCAAGGTAGAGCTGCTCGAGCAATTCCAAGGAAAATACCTTGTCATAGATGTCCGCGCAGAAATGGCGGCCCACCGTCGAGGTCTGGGCAATGGTCGAGTCCCTGCCCTGAATCAGGATCTGTTCCTTGGAAAGCGAAAAACGCATTCTGTCCGTCTGCATCTGGAGGCATGCAATGTTATCGCTGTCCAACGGGGAGATTCTGGTCGTGCTTCCCGGCGTAATGCAATAATACAGCGGCTGGGCGGCGAGTCCCTCAAGGCCGACCTCGAAAATCGAACCAGGCTGGTAGCTGTCCTTCAAGCCGACAATGTGATTTGACCCGTCCCTCAGATATTCCACCCAATACTGGCCGTAGAAAATCGCATCGCACACTATCTTGTTAAGGAATGTGTCCAGCGAAATATTGAACCGGAAGTCGTCCACAATACGCTGGGCGCGATTCGACGACGCAAACTGCTTATCTATGGTCAGGTCATAGGACTTCTCGGTCTGCGGATCTATTGCCAACGCATCGTACGCATAGGCATTGACCATCGCCTCGACCAGGTATTGCTCCTTCAATGGCTCAAATCTGTTCAGGTCATTGCGGTAATTGACGAAGTGCTCATATAACTGGGTCCACAGGCCCATTTGGGAGGCAGGCGCATGCGCAATGTCCCGGAGGCGCTCCTTGTCCGCATCCGATGTGGCAATCGCATATTCGACATCGGTCATGCGCGACGCAATGTCCCGCATAATGGTATAATCTACGAATGTCTGCTGAAACGACCTGGCTGCACGGGTAAAAATGTTCATGGTCTAAATATACTATTTTACGCCGGCTAGGCGTACCGGACAAGGAAAGGCGGCCGATTTGGCCGCCTCAGAATGCAAGGCAATTACGGGAGCCTTACGCGCTTCTGCACCTCGACCCAATACTTGAACCTGCCCCACGCCGGGGACTCCGGGCAGACAAAGCCGTCCGGCACCCAGCCGCCGCTGTTTTGATATGCCTCGACCGCGATAAACAGCGAGGAAGCCTTCCCCAAAAGCAGCTTCTTCTCGTCCGTGTCCATGTAGGCGTCCGGCAAATCCTGCCACCAATGCAGCAAATTCAAGGCGCCCTGCCAAAAATAGGCGGGGGACCTCATCTTCGCCTTCACCCCGATCGCGGACACTATCCCGCAAATACGCGGCTTCAATTCCGCCTGCGCCTCCGCAATACGCGCCGCCTCGGACTTCTGGAAATAAAAATGAAGGAACGGGCTGAACACGCCTTGCCCCTTGGTCACCGGGGCGATGAGGAAGTGCGCCACAGGAACCTTCATGCGCTCGCCGTTCTGCAAAGGCGGGTACCAGCACCCTTCCTTCTGCCTTTCCGTGATGGTCTGCAGCGCCGTGGTAATCATGTTAACGGCATCATCTGTCCCCTGGCATACGAGCGGGGAACGCGGCCGGCAATGATCCGCCCAGTCGCGGACAAACCGGTTGGTTGCAATCTCGTCGATCAGCGCGAGCCCTTCACGGTGGGTCTTTGTGAAAATGCTCTGGGACGGGCGGATGATGCGCGGGAAGCGCTTTTCTATGACGGTCACCGGATCGTCGGCAACCTCCTTTCGAAGGGCGAAAGCCATCAGACTACCTCTTTTGTGGTGACGCGGGCCTTCACGGCTTCGCTAAATCTAAGGACAGGAACCAGGCGATCGGGAATGGGGACAATCTCCTTCGTCCTCGGATTCAAGGCGGGGCGCCCTTTCCGGCGCCGGCAGGTAAACGTACCGAAGCCCCGAAGCTCTATGGTCCTGTTATGGGAAAGATATGTAGTGATCTGCCCCATGAATGCCTCGACAACGTCCTTCACGCGTCCCCCGGAAATGCCGGTGAGAGCCGCCACATCCGCCACCAAATCCTTTTTCACAATATTTCGCATAACCCAATTATACGGGCGATGGCAAGGACCCCTTCCCGGCGCGTTTCTTGGCTTACCGCCCCACGCCCGCTGCAGCACATGTCATATCCCGCGTTTATTTGCGCGTAAACGCGCTTCTAAAGGCGAATCGATAATGCGGCATCGTTATGGGCGCGGATGTTCTGATAATCGCTTATGGCGCGGTTTATGAGCTTTGTAAACTCCTTTTCCCTTACCGGATACCGGGTATAAAACGAATCATAGATGCGCGTGGAGGGCATATTCTCCTCCTTCAACAGATAAAGGCGCACCAAATCATATATCCACGCCTCGTGGACAAAAATCTCCGTCGAGCGCCCCCGGATAGGTATTCCCAAATCGCGCATTGCCGCCTGCACGTCCCGGTAGGTGATGGATAGCCGGACAGTCTCCTCGGTTTCCGGATCAAGCACGGACATGCGCGTCGCCGCCTTTTTCCCATCCGGATGGCGGGCGCACTGCTCGGCAAATATTCCGAAATTTGCCTTCATCAGGCAAATCTTCGTCAAGTCCCTGGAGATGCCCAAACGTTCCGCTATCGCCGAATAAATATCCTTCGGCTCAAATTTGCCGGTTTCCAGCGCAATACTCAAATTGTAAATCGAGCAGGGGACATCATAATGCCACGGAAGCATAAGCTCGCCCACTATATTCGAGCGGGCATCCTTCTCCGCCGCTATCCCATAAAGCTCCACATGCTCCTTATTGTACGTCTGGCACATCCCCGAATTCGGACGACACCCTATCTTGGAGATGTTCCCGCGCCTATCGCGGTGAATATTAACGCGATAGCCCTGACGAAGGCCTATGCCGTTAAGCATAACGGGCAAATGGGAGTCCACCCTGGCGGCAAGCGCCGCGTATTCGGGGAGGCGGTACTTCTCCTCTATTGCCTGCGTAATGGCCAAATCATCGCATTCCAGTCCGATTGCAACCGAATGGGAGGTGAGGGCCACCTTGTCGTACAGCCCGTTCTCCTTCATCGTCTCGACGGACATGCCGCCCCACAGCCTTGCCAACTTCCTGTCCCTCATGACTCTGTCCCTCTGTCTTATAGGTTTCGTTACTTTATCTGGGCATAATGCGCTTACAGCGGTATATGGTACCTCTCCCTCACAATTCTCACACATACATTCCAATTTTTTGTTATTGTTAAATATTGGTACACAGGGAGCCGGATGGATACGTCCCAAAGTGTCCCGGTGC
>Ga0326514_10001232_pt1 | contig 16789 bp, 37 predicted proteins | sample 3_2548_0518_D_FD_203653 | JGI IMG/M metagenome (GOLD analysis project Ga0326514, IMG submission 203653) | Bovine rumen microbial communities from UC Davis, California, United States - 3_2548_0518 | ecosystem: Host-associated > Mammals > Digestive system > Stomach > Rumen | place: USA...
GGGTCGTCAAAGTGGCGTTCTCCATTCTCGAATCTGAGCTCGGTCTTCTCCGTTACTTCGACATTAGACACTCTCTGTGCCATCGTTAACTTGCCTACATAAATCTTCTCCATCACTTCTCCTCCTTCTCAATAAACCCGTTACATGGACCACAACAATTGCACGGCGTATTACCTCTTGCGAAACAGCACAATACCGTAACATCATTATCATGCCTGGCCTTTATTGACCAGTAACAGTCTTTACATTCGCCTTTCTTAGGCTCATAAGCAGCCGGCCACTTTGCCTGGATTTCCTTCTCGATCTCACCGGGAGTTATCATTTTGTACCGACATAACCCCTTCAAGGATATCAATACATGCGCCATCTCTTCCCGAATGGCGTCTTGGCTTTTCTTTGTGTTGTTTCTCCGTTGTTTATTAATGGCCTGAATAAGCTCGGCCATCTCTTCAACAAGAGAATCCTCAGCTTTATGTTCGGTATTGAACTCCTTTTGCCACGCATCTAAGTGCTCCTGGGCTATGAATATGCCGCCATAAAACGGATCTTCTTCTACCAGAATATCAGATAGCTCCATACTATCTCTTGGCATTACTTTCACTACTCTCATAATTCTCCTCCTTTTCTGCGCTTTGTAGAATATCACGGATCATTGCGACGATTTCCTCGTGGGTCATTTCGTCAGCATGATCGCGTACATATTCCAACCGAGACTTAATGTTATTCGAATCGTACATTTTTCGGGTCAATCTCCAAAATATCACATATACGTAAAAACGTATTCGCTCTCGGAACCCGTTTGCCTGATACGTATAATGAGATGTTAGACGGATCAGTATGGAGCTGTTTTGCCAACCATGTCTGACTTTTATCCAACTCATTAAGTCTCCGGATCATAGCAAGTTGAAACAGTTCTTTTCCTTTACGAACTACTTTTGGTATAAATCTGGAACAATCTTCTGTAGGCACAGTAGAAAGTACAATTCCGCCGTTAGAGCATGATCCGAATAAATTTGCGCCGGTAACAGGTTCATAGCACGCACAATCTTTACAGCAATTTCCCATAAATATCACTCCTTAAGCGTTAATCCAAAACAGCCTTACTGTTCCCCATCCTCCATTACAGAAGCATATATTGTTCTCGGCGCATACCATCCGCCAGCAGTTCTTACTCCACTTCAACCGAAACATCTGAGTTCGGTCGAATGCCTGCATACCATATCTGTCAGTCTTAGGGTAAGCCATGACAAATCCGTTTGGTGTGTAAGTTAACACTCGCTGACTGTGCTCTGATGTATGCTCCCGGATAACAAAATATCCAGCCTCACTGGTAGGCAGGATGTCAAATAGCTGCTTTTGATTGTCTCGATTGCGATTCTTTGACCACTTCAACGTGCCATTATCTCGCATCTCCAAAGTCCAGTCATAGGAACCATGGTCAATAGCGACCACCGGAGAATATCCAGGGAAGACAAACTCTTTCTTTATATACCTTTCATCAGCCGAAACAGACACCATAACAATCATAGCCATGATAAACATGACGATACCTGCAAATATCAATGTTCCAATCTTTTTCATATCAATTCTCCTCCTTTGGGCGCTCATTCCGATACCGATCAAACTCCTTCTTCAGCTGCTTATACCGCTTATTGGCCGCTGCTGCTTCCTTACGAGCGGATTTAAGTTTATGTTTCGTGTCCTGCAAGTCGTTGTAAATATCAAAGTAGCCGGGCATGAGACCTGTTGCTATATACCGATTGAGAAGTTTTTTCATGTTCTCGTATCGAAATCTGAGAGACCCATTTTCAGCTTCGAGATTCTGAACATTCGCGCTCAATAATATATTTCGACTAGCCAGTTTTGCATTCTTTGCTTCATATGCACGTGCCTGTTCGATAAATGCCTGTTTTGGACCATTAGGCTGTCTTAACGCCTGCATTGCCTGAAAATAATCCTGCGTGACAATGACAAGATCTCGTTTCAGGCAATACTCTTCCAATTGCTCTTGTGTTATTTCATCGCCCATTCTTCCGCTCCTTCCATTTAGTCGGTTTATGACTCCACTGGTTAACCGGCTCTGCCACACAGTCACAGCACGGCTCTTCACTCTCCTGAGCGTTTTTATACTGGCAGGTCTTGCAGTACTTGTCGAAATCAACCTCTTTCATCTCATTCGGCTGCATCACTTATCCTCCTTTGGCGGTATGGTCTTAAGCATATAATCTATTTCATAGATAGCAGACGGTCGGAGTTCAATATCAAGCTTATAGAATGCGTCGATGACGTCTTTTCTGCTTATGGTGTCAGGGTCAACAGTCTTTTTCTCTTTTAGACTGCTTAATCCATTTGCCTTTAATTCTTCTTCGTCCATAAACGGAATATCACACGGAAAGTAACTCATGAAAATTCACCATCCTTTACAAAATCACTGCACGGCTCCCTCAGGCCATCATTTGAAATAGTGCAACAATGCAGCGCGCACCAATGTGCCATCGTATCCGGTTCACCTATACAAACCCATTGATACTCTGTGCAGTCTTTGCAGGTGTACTCTGGTTCTTCCGCCTTTTCTTCAACAGCGGCCGCTTCTTCATATTTCTTTCTGAAATATCTCAGATCCTCGGCAATACTCTGAAGCGACTTCTTAATCGCCGAAATATCACGGCTTAGTTTTTCCTCTCTTGTCATGATCTAGCCTCTTCTTCCTGCTCCTTAGCCATTGCCTCCTTGATGAAGTGAATATCATCGGCCAGCTGGGCCAAATTCTTTGCAATTTCTTCATTTACCCCTGCATGAAAGGTTATAACATGTGTTATGACTGCATGTGAATCAGATGTTGCTTTTAAGGCTTCGATTACGGTACCCTGCAACTCAGTTAAAGCATTATTCGTTTCCTCTACTCTACCCATTTTTACACCTCCTGAATATCTTTGAGAATGCTCTCGTGACAATCCGTCAGTTCACCACCGCAGTTGAAGGTAATATCACGGCGAACACGTCCACAGCAGGCGCAGCGATATGTATGCAGCCATGCCTGCTGGCCGTCGATCAGGATCTCCTTTGATTCCATAGGGTAAATATCAAAGTTATAGTTGTGCTCACCAAGTCGGCAGAGCAGTTTCTGTATAAAGTTTGGCTTATTCATCGTTTCTCCTCCCTATATGGCAAAATATCAATCTCAATTTCTTCGCCCGTCCACGCAATGACTTCCTCGCCCTCTGCTTCATAAAGCGGTACCCAGTCATCTGTATCATACGAGTTATCCGTAAAGATACACCAGTCGAAGTAATTAAAGTCAAGACGCAGAAATCCCACATCATCTCTCACAGAAATATTTCCATGAGCGTCTTTAGTTGTTACATAGGTCACTTCATCCATGTAGCAACTATCAACAGCACATTCGGGAAGACGATCCTTTACAGATATCCATTTAACATTAACCGGTACTTTCATTTTCTCCTCCGTTTTTTTCTCCTTAAAAGCAGCATTAAGTTCCTTTTCAAGTGCTTTTCTTTCCATAGGATTCTCACAGTGTTTCATCTGCTTTCTAATCCAGGAAATATCATGTACTGGTGGTTCCTGTTGTGTTTTCGTAGCCAGCTCATCGATGACGATCGTGTCTGCCTGTGTGCCGAACATAGAAAAGACCTTCTCGGAATCACTATATGCCGAATAGCCGAAGGTTCGACTAAATATATCACATGGGATCCAATATATAGTTCCAGTTTCCACCATATTTGTTGGAATCAAACGACTCAACCCCAATAATCGTAGCTGTGAGTAACTGAATTGTATTATATTAATGTCATCTGGGTTACATAACAGAATGAAACCTACCGGCGGGTTTGACACAACCAATTTCCTAACTTCACCTAACAAATGACTACTCGCGAACATTGTTGTTAATGTACTCGGTTCCATCATCACATCGACAACCATATCTGCGGTTGCCGTGAGATTCAAATACTTAGTAAATGAATCAACAACGTCCTCATCCATTGTCTGCATTGAAATATCAATCACGCCCTCGCCGAGCTTTTTTAATTCGCCATGACTACCATCAGGATTTACCTCGGCATAAAATACTGTGGTTAATCTATCATCGTCCATTACGCCTCCTTAATCCTCCGCACTCCATATAATTTCTTGTACTTCATGCAACGACTCTCTAATCTTTTCCCTTTCGTCAGATTCTGGTAGAGTCAGCAGTCTTGATACTGCCCTTTGAACGTTATTTTTTACGATCTGATATTCGTCGTCGTTGAGTATATATTGTTTATCCATGCTCTCCTCCTATTTAGTCACATCGTCAAGTATTAGTAATCCAAGTGGTATTATGAACATGACAAATATAATGGTACTCATCACCAATACCTCATCTTCTCATTTACATAAGCCATACACTGCATCCACATGTCCTTAGTGCGTTGATCGCCAGCAGTATGACGCAGAGGAAAAGGACTACCCTCGCCACGTTTTGTAATATCACCGCTAAGCCACGCGTCAATCTGCTGGTCGAGGAATCGTTTGTCATACCCTCTTCCGGTACATCTGTCGTCAATTCCAAGGTTCTCGAGCCACTCCCAGAACCAGGTCTCTGGGTGGTCTTCTCCCGGTACACCAGTAATATGACTTTCAACATGTACTGCAAGTCCGATAAGAACTTCCAAAACTGTTGGAGGAACATCAAGATCTTCGTCCTCCAAAAACTCACCCATCTTATCCGCATATTGGTTCCTCAACAACTTTCCATCTGTAGCTCGATTGGCATCAAGCCTGTTTGTATACGTGTATTCCTTCTTATGTAAAAATAAGAGGACTGGCAGAAAATCTGCATAGTCCTCTTCATAACCTTTAACCTTCTGAACTAACCACTGAAAATATCCAGGCCAGTCAAATTGTTCATTATTCATTTGTCTCCTTTCAGTCCATTGTGGCGTAATTCTCCCCGTAGCGTTTACCTACGTGATACTGCTCGCCTCTACTCTTATCTAATAAATATAAATCCATATACGCTTCGTGGTCGAAGCATGTGGAAGAAATCATGGGTCGTACATTGTCAAGGATCTCTGCTTCTTCAACCTGTAACAAGTCCATACGACCCTGCTCTACAAGTGTTTCATCATCACCCCAGTCTACGACTTCGAGGCTCCCATCTTCCGGCAGATACTCGATCTCCTTATAGGGATGCAGGCCCTTGTCGAACTCTTCTTTCGTGATCTCGACAACCTTTTCTTCGTAGTCATCGAATTCCTCGTCATCATCTTCGGATGGCGCCTCTTTAGCCGAAATATCACGCGCTCGCTTACGGATGGCTTCCTCAACTTCTTTGCTGTTGGATGCGCCTTTATAGTATTTCGTATAGTTCGTGGCGCTTGTATTGATGTCAACCGGCTCGAGGTCTGAACCTATATCGTCAAGCGGATTCGGCTCTTCTACGACCTCTGCGTCCACCACTTCTACTCGGCTGTAGTATTCCTCGTAGTGCTTTGAGAGAGCCGCAATCTCTTCCTGATTCTCCTTGGCAAACTTATCTTTGGTAAGGAAGTACCCGAGCGCTCCGCCGATTCCGATACCACTAACAAATGCCAGCGCGTGTGAGAATATCAATGTAGTCTTTTTACTGATTTTCATTTCTTCTCCTTCCCTGACGAATGAACTCCTCAACAAATGCCCCGATCAGAGCGGCAATAACGAGACAAAACATAGCCATCCACACTGTATAGAATGTCACAGCTATACCCAGGATCATATTTACGATCGCTCCGATGATAAGGGCTGCCGTATAGCAACCCAGAATGATGCTTAATGCTACAAAAACTGTTGTCATATAACGCCGATCTCCTCCATTTCTTTCAATCGTTTGTTTATGTCTACTGAAGCATCCGGATACGACTTGATGATATACGCACCATCTGATCTTCTTTCGAAGTAAGGCTCAATAAAGTAGGTCTCCCAGTCAATATCACAAATATCATAGGCGTATCCGCTGTGTGCGGTTCGATTGTTGCGTAATTTAGGAAGCCCTATCTCTCCATAGAAATCGTCAAATGTAGCTACACCCAATCCGATTGTTCCGAGATTGAAACATAGACTGTTCATATGCGCATAGCCTTGAAGGACCGTTCCGACCGTAGAGTCAAACTCGATATCATTTACCTCGTCAACAAAGTGAGCCTTGATCTCAAGCGGAAGACCCTCTTTTCTTACAAGTCTTTTCTCAAAACTTCTCTCGAGAATCTCCTGCTCCTTCTCTTCACCAACAACTTCAACCGCAGCCTCACGATAGTCATTGAACTCTTCTTTGATTGCAGTTATGCCAGCCGCTCCTACAGCCGCTGCTGCCGCGATCTGTTTAACGCTCATACGCCTGCTTGCGATACCGGTTCCAACGGAAATCCCGGCAGACACAATCGACGGCCAGCAGTGCTTTGCAAATATCAACACCTTATCTTTCAAAGACAAGTCCTCGCCGAACTTTGTTTCGAGTTCGTTTTCAACTGCCATACCTCCTTTTATTCCAAAAACGGCGGCAAGTACACTACAGGTGCATGACACACCTGTAAGTATATTCGCCCAGTCGATTTTACTTATAGCCTTCTTAACATCCATTATATTTCTCCTCCTCTGAGTACAACCATGGCTGATCCATCATTCTCTGCATCCGGAATATCCAGTCATCCAGCATGTTGTCAAAGACGGCGAGCAAGAACAAGATCGTCATCTAAGGATATAGAGCCAAGCGGTACCGGCCTTGTCTCAAATATAACTCTCAGATCGCGAGCTGTCTTACCGATTTCAGGTCTTGCTGTTCCGGGCAGTTCTTTGCATATAACTCTGATTCGATTATCATGATCCGGCAGAATCGGGAATACCATGTTCATGAGTTCATTTCTTCTGCTGATCTTCGGATGCTCTTTATCAAACGCTCTGTAAACCTCATTGAGCCGCGTTCCGTAGATGCCGTATGTCTGCGTAGACATATTGAATGCCTCTATGATACGATTTACAGTACGTCTGTTCATACTTTCGTCCGTATCCGAGAAATCACCCATTCCAGAAGTCCATGTGAAATCGAACTGCTTCGGATCGTCATCGTATACTTCCTCGATCAGTACCTGACCTTCGCCGGATGTCTCATTGCCGATATGAGTAACGGTTATCGAGTCACCGTACTTAATTTTATCAAGCACGTCCTCACCATACAGATTACGGATGCGCTCTTCCATCTCTTCCTGCTCCTGTATCTTGGCGAGCAGAAGCGCATTGCCTGCCGCAAGAGCCGCGTCATAACCCTTTACGCCTTTTGTGATGAGCACGATGCCCAGTCCCTCAAGAGCGACAACTGCCCAGAATTTCTGGACAAACTTCCAGAGGCAGACACCCCATGCTCTTGTAATCTTCCGGCCAGCTTCACGCTCGTCGATAAGTCCAGCCTCAAAATCAACCTTTATGTTATCGACTTCAACGTTTTTCTCTTCGATAACTTCGTCTACACTACGTGCCTGAATGCAGGCCACAACTGTACCTGCAATCAGACAACCGACACCCGCTACGATAGCTGCTTTCGGCCCATACTTAACCGCTGCAACCTTTGCTGTAGACACAGCCGCTTTCATTCGATTCTTAATGTCTAACTTCATGTTCTTCTCCTCAAATATCAATCCTCAAATTCAATAGGTTTCGGTAAGTCGAGATGCCAATAACCGTCAACGCCCTTGAACGCTCTGGCTTTGTAGAAATCATTAATATCTGTCCAGCCAAAGTCAGATGTTGCCGTGTTTGTAGTAGTTACACCCCACACCGCGTAGACTGCACCTACAGAGAATCCGCCGCTGTCCGGATCTTTCTTCCATGCGGCAATCATAGCATCTCGCATATCATGTGCTTCGTCTCTCGATTTGAAGCGCACTTCGTCTGTGTTGAACGGACCGATGTCTGATGCAATATCATCGTTCGGATCGCTCGAACTCGACTTCCTTGTCAGAAGCCCTTCCTTTCTTGTAGACGGTTTTGTACGTCGATTGGACTTGGAATAACTTGTATAATCCTCGTCTTTGCTACGTCGTCTGTCCGGTCGATAGCTCTTATCGGGATAGAATATCTCGAATATGGCTCTATCAGCCATTTCACGGAGCTTATCACCGATCCAGGGAAGAATCTCCTCTTTCAGAATATGGCGTCGGATGGTCGGTATATCCTGATTGTCAAGTATTGCGTTTATAACTCGTCTACGCATAGACTTGGCAACTCGACCGCCTTCCTCCTCTAATATTTCCTTAAGCTCTTCCATTAATCATCCTCCTCGTTGAAAAACGAAATGCCGCCACACTTGACGACAATTATCAATAGCAGTATCGCGCATATGATAGCTGTCACCAGCCACGCCATATACTGCTCACTGTCCAGCATAGCGCCGCAGAATATCAATACCATGAACAATACACCTGCAACTACATGCCAAAACATATCGAATGCGTCCATACTCCCCTCCTGAAAAAATAAGAGAGCCAGACTTTTCAGTCCGGCCCTCGCCGTGAGAACCTGGTACGATCCTGATTATTCATCAGGAGTCGTGTCCTCAGCTGATACAGCTTCCTCATCAGAAGCATCAGAAGCATCCGGATCATCAGCCACATTGAGCTTATTCGCTGCCCAGACAATCCCGCCGACAGTAGCCGCTCCAGCAGCCGCACAGCACACCATTGTGCCTGCAACATCCAGAACGTAACCTCTAGCCGGTCTTGTAAAGTCCCAGGCTCTCTTCAGCCCATTCTTGACTTTTGTCCCGAATCCTTCTCTTGTTACTTCATTCTGATTATTGTTGTTCTGCTGATCTGACATTTTAATTTTCCTCCTTAAATATAATAGATCATAAACAATAGTTCTCATTATAGGTGTAGAAAAAATCGCGTGATTTCACACGGATTGTCCGTGCATATAGAGACCCTTTCCGTTTGCTGAGGTGAGATTTTTTGTATCCGTCCATCTCCACAGACCCTGGGCAACTGGGCCGCCGTGTTTTTTATTCTCGTATTTCTTCTTATAATCCGTCTCTTTAAAAGCCGAATCAGACACCCTGCCAGAATATAAAGGCGCCTCAAGCGTCTTTCTGGGGCCAAGTTTCATGACCCCAGAGCTGGTATGTATGATGTATCCAGACGATCCTTTCTGAACACATCCTTTCGAGTTATTTTTTGTCATTCTGTATACACACGGGTTTGTTGCCTTGCTCAAAAAAGCACACACCACACGCCCATCCTTTCTTATCTTCTGCCAATCGCACTCTGCGTGCGGGCAGGTAGCAACCACACAATTCATTCGCTGTCTCCTCCTCCACTGGCCAGTCCACGGCAATAGCTTTCGAAGAACTGCTTGTAGATCTTATACTCAGCATTCTGCTGGATCAAATAGTTCACATCGACTGTCATGTCTGATGTGAAGCTCTCATCACGATCCGCTGCAACATAGTTACCTTCTTCAAGTGCGATAATATCACTGGCCGTGTAGATCTTATCGCCCACACGTACCGTATTATGAGCCCGAATAATGGCCGTGATGTCTTCTTCGTTGTATATCTCACCGTCGACCTGGACAACTACAGGTTTATTCTTCTTGGCGCTGATAAGTCCTGTGCGGATACCATTATTGGCATCTTCAAGCTCCTTTATTTTATCGTCCTTAGTCAGAAGTTCTTCCTTAATTTCCTGCATCGCCACCGCATCAGCAGCGAGGTCGGACTGAAGAATATCAATAGTGTCGAGCTTGCTCTTGACGTCAGCTTCCGTGTAGAGCTTACCGTCAACCTCGATAGTATTCGTCGGGGTCACCTTCTCAATGACAACCGGACTCATAGACGGATCTGCAATTGCGGAGAATATCTTGTCGAGAACCTCCATGCATTTCTTCTCGTCTACACAGCCGATCCAGCGGTCAAGGTACTTGGTCGGCTTGGTCTTGAAGTTCGTTGCATCACCAAAGAACTTCACTCCGCCGACTTCCACATTGAAGCGGATACGATTCCGGCTGTCTTCTGTATACAGCGGAACACCCATCTTAAGGCTACCCCAGTCGCTGATAATCATGTAGTAGCCGATAAGGCCGGAAGACTCCTTGGTGGTCCAGACTTCTCCGATTCTGGAATACGGATCGTCGCCTTCGACATTGCGGATAGCAGAACCCGCAGTCGGATCAGAATACCCCTCGGCATTCTGCATTGCGGCGTTCTTCCTGTAAGCCGACTTGTTCTCTGTAGTATCAGAAGCCTTCTTATTGTAGAATTCTGCTTCTTCAGCGTTCCAGACGAAACCCCGTCTCTGAATCGCCGTGAGCTCCGGATAGTCGGACTTCAGCAGAGACGCATAGTTTGAAATCGTATTTACCGGAATATCAACACCTCTTGCAAGGAGCTTCTCCCGGATGTCGGCGCTGTGCATGTAAACACCCGGGTTCTTCCTCAAAACATCGATGATCTGTGCATTCTTCCATTCTCTCGTTGCGGCAGTTCCAGTTGACATACTATTCTCCTCCTTTTAGTATGAAAAATATAAAGGAGCCTGACGCAATGTCAGACCCCATAGATCCTCACTTCCTACATGTGCTCTTCAGTATAGTGTATCATCCAATTCATTGCTGCTCAGCATATGCGGCTGCACATCACAGTCAAAGATGATATATCGTTTACCGCCAAATCTGTTATCTGTTGTTGGATCACCCAACGGATTGTAGAACTTCAGATAAGACGGTAACCTGCCTGCCGAATAGCCGATCGCATCATGGCCTGCAACATCTCCCGGTAGTTTAAAATATCCAGCCAACTGATTAAGCGTGATTGAATATTCATAGTCCTTACTGGGTCGAGCATCAGTCACAGCCTGCAATAACTGCTTCTCGAGCCAGTTTTTGCTTCCCTTTAATGCCTGATTGTTTTTCGCAAATACAAAAATATCTTCACCGCTTCCGGTGTCGACAACATCATTTACCGGCAGCACCACACTCTTCTGTGCAACTTTCTCCTCGATTGCTTCATAGGTCTTCTCGTCGACAACCTCCTTAACAGCTTCGTCCTGAATATCAGCACGTTTGTTGGCCGCAACTGCAAGAAGGCCGAGTTCAGCGATCTTATCGATATTGTTCTTATTGACCATATACTTCATAACTTCGCCGGCCGTTACCGCGGCGATTGGTCCCGCCATATGCGGACCAGCGGCACATACACGATCTTTAGCTGTTGCATCTTCCGGAAGTTCCTCCAGAGCTTCTTTCGCTTTGGCTCCTGCCCGGAAGGCCCAGATGACTGCGCCTACTTCAAGCACAGTTGAGGCGATCATCATAATCGGGTCCTTGTATTTCTTTACCTTCTCAAACAACTTAAGCTTCTTCATGGTTCTCCTCCTTGTTTTCAAGTTTCTCTATAGCATTATCTAAAGCGGCCATAATTTCATTAGCATCTATAACTCCAAGCTCATGCAGGCTGGCGCATACGATACCGAGTGCATCACAGGGAAGCCAGAAAACGGTGTGTGTGCAAAACAATACGACCTGCCTTCTCACAGGTACTGTCTTCCCGTTCTCCGAGGCTTCTCTTTTAAATTTTTTCAAATGAGCAAGTCCGTCAAGCGCTCCGATTGCAAAATATAAACCTTTCTTCACATAAACCTCCTTTTGTTCAAATATCACGCAAGAAACAAAAAGAGCAGAACTATGTCTGCTCTCGGCTGCCTTAATTCTTAGGTCTCTGATCTATCCCACAGATGATAAACCCGATACCGATTATAATTAAACCGATCCATAACATAGTTCTGCTTCCTCCTTTCTTTCGTATTTTAACAGTGTCCACCTTCATTTGGAGTTACTCCGTTTTGTAATCCAAAGAAGTACCTCGATGATCAAGCAGAGAATGCCATACATCTTCAGGCTTGTCAGAATTCCAGCAGGAATCCCTTTCAGCCAGCAAATAGCATAGTATTTTCCTCTTTCGCCAAGGCTCATCTCCAATAGATTCTTTTCCATATCCATAGTGTTCTCCTTTCATAGATGAAATACATATTAAATACTTCACTATAAGGACGGAAAAAAATGCGAAGCCCAGAATATCAATCTGAGCCTCGCCTCCTGTTACCAACGTCGTCTATGAACGATGTTCAAGATGTCGTCAATGATCTTTTCTCCCTTACGAACAAGTCGAACACGCCGGCCGATTGTGAGCCAGTAGACCACATATGTTATAAGCAACGCCACGCCTATCGTAACAAGCATTGCTACAAACCATGTTCCTACAATAGGTCCAATCAGTTCCCACGTATTCGTTGTATTCGTTGTTAAGAATATCATCCTAATTCTCCTTTCATTCTAACCGAACATTAGTATCATTATAAGGTCAGAATAAAACGCGAGAAAAATAAAAGAAGTCTACTAGCTGGCTCTCACCCAGCGTCTCCCTACATAGTTAAACGTAGGGTGTTCTTCTATCCACCGATTGCTCGACAGGTGCCCTACATTACTGCTGGATCCCTCGATACAAATTATCAAAAGATTCTGACACACGTTTTAAACTATTTCTTGGCGTTCAAACTCGCCTTATAAACTTCTTCACTATAAGCATGGAAATCGTCGCGAAAAGAGAAGACGCCCAGAACTTAATCTGAGCGCCTCCGCTGTCAAATGTTGAAACCGTAAACGGCTGCGATGTTGTATAATATCAGCTTTTTGATACGATCAACTCTGACCCCGTCGAGAGACATCCTGATTCTCTTTGCAAATGTGCGGCCATCTGAGACCTTTACCATCAGTGTCTTGTCGTCACAGATGTAGATATCAAGGACTTCGATCTTGCGCTCATCAGCATCATCGCTGACGATTACGAAAGCCGCGCCCTTATCCTCATCTATCTCCTCGTCAATATAACTGTGAAAATTCCTTGCCGAACCCTTTGCAAACACATTAATTGCCTCTCTGAGTCTTGTGTTCGTTCTAAAATTTAACATTTTCGCACCTCCATATAGTGTGTTATCAACATTACTTCACTATATGGACAGAAAAAATGGCGGAGAATAATCCCCGCCGAAGCATCAAAGTTCCCCGATCGAAATGAGGACTGTGTAGTAGTCCTCGCCGTTGGAGATACGTTCATGGAACTCGTCTGCTTTCTTCCTCGACCACTTCCTCATAGGATGCCTTGTGAAGTACCGGCATCCGGTGTGCGGATCATAGATCAAGCACTCCCGGTCGTTCTCTTCCTGTTCTTTCTTCTTAGCGTCAGTATAGGCTGTAAAGCCATACACGCCAACCTCAGCAACAGTCAGAGCAGCACCGATTGCCAACTCCTTATTCTCCTTGCACCATCTGCCGAACTTGCACAGTCCACCCCATGCTTTCTTGCCAGTCTCCGAAAGTCTCCGCTTTGTCTTCTCCATGAACGTCTCTTCATCAACTACTTCATAATCATAGATTTCTGCCATTTTTGTTCTCCTTTCGTTTTGAGAATATCTATAATGCTTCATTATGAGGACAGAAAAAAAAGCGAGGACTGGAACAATGTCCAATCCTCTTGAAACTTAGATCTCATTTCTCGGATTCGTAGAATGATGCCGTCCGTAATCCGAACAAGCAAATGCTACACCCCATAACATATCTGAGATCTCGGATTTGTCCCGAGCAATAAACTTCACTTTGGAAATCCACTTGTCCCCGTCATATGACAAAATTGCCTCTGCGTCTGCACTCCACCAATTCTTTGCCGGCTCGTTATGAACGCTGACAACAATATCAAAGTGTTTCGTATAAGTCGATAAGCCCTCAACAGTTTCGCCTGCTTCGTAGCGCTTAATCGCCTCATCGAATTCTTCATCGCTGTCCCACACATGACCTTCCGGATAGGATTTGATGTAGCAAACATAGTCGTATGCAAATTTTGTTCTTCTGACAAGCGGGTCTCCTTCTGCATATTCTTTATTGCAGAACTCCCGCATCAATCTCATCGTGTCATTGAAGTCTGTTCTTCTTGCATCTCTTATTCTATTTCCTTTCATACCTCGTCCTCCTTAAAATATAAATAAAACAACAAGTTTCATCATTATATGCCTAGAATAAATCGCGTTACTCCAGCCTGAAAAATTAAGAGAGCCAGACCGTTTGGTCCAGCCCTCAAGCTGTGTCACTTCTTTCTTCCGTTCAGGAAGAAGCGCTTGCTTGACTGTGTACTCATGATGTTGTATCCGTCAGGACTCTTTTCGAATGCCATAAGCTCATGCATGTTCCGACGATCCGCCTTGATGCTGATAAGCTCTTTGCCGATCAATCCTACAACATCCAGGATCTTGAGAACGATACTGTCTCTCTCAGCCTTCTTAGCCTGCTCAAGTTCATCCACGCGAATATCAACATCCGCATCGATCTTGATACGCTCGCGCTCATCCTCGAGCTTAACTCTTTCAGCTTCGACTTCAACAGCACTCAATCTGTCATTCACCCGGAGCAGTGTGGCGATCCGCTTAGCAATCACATCACGCTCCTCGTCGCCTGCATGTTCATATGCATCGTATTCCATCTGCAATAAATCCTGCAACTCAGCCATATAGTTTCCTCCTTTATTAAAAATAATAACTACAGCTCCTCACTATAAGGGCAGAAAAAATGAAGAGGAGATCAATCCTCCTCTGTGTTGACATCCCATGATAATATTCTGTACACACCTTCCGGTGACGTATACAAGAACTGAGCAATCTCATAAATATTCATACCTGCTTTTTGCATTTTTAAAACCTTACGTTTTATGCGCTTCTTTTGCTCATCTGAATACGGAAACCGATATGATACACGCGGTGTGCGATATCCAAATAAAAACGCCATAGAATATCCTCCTTTCTATTAACGAAAAAGAATAAAACGCGAAAAAAAGAATAGGCAGGAATCGAACCTGCAATCTCCCTATAGGCGTTTTTCCAATAAACTTCTATTCTCTTCATTATAGGCAATGATTTTGTTGCGAACATTTTATACTTCAGTGACAAATTCAGAGACCCGGAATTTAATCCGAGCCTCCGTAAGGTTTAAGATAACACGTCCAAAAGCAGCATCATCAACCCTATCGGCCATAAGATGAACGCCAGCATGAGGTAAGCCAGGTTAGCGATCGCCTGTACAACCGGATGTTCCTTCATGATGATTTCCTTAATCTTTATAAGGTCTTCATCTCCGGATTCTTCCGCATTCTGCCAAGTATCGAACATAACCTTTGTCTCATACGTTCCTCCAATACCAATAAGTGTTGCCATGAAAAATGTTTTGATTTTCTTCATTTTCTTTCACCTCCTTATAATATCAGTAGAAAAAATAACGAAAAAAAGAAGAGGGGTAGAACCCCCTCAGAGTATAAACATGATTCCGACCACAACCAATCCGAATATCCAGGAAAAGTTGTATTCAAAATCTATTATTTTAGTCATTCTTTCGAGTTCGCCCCCTTCTTTAACACCCTCCAACTTCTTCATTCTCTTGTCTGCATCATACAGAATAATAACTATAATCGCTAATGCGATTACGCCTATAATATTCTCTACTAACATAGCTATCCTCCTTTAACAAAATAAGTTAGAGTTAATTACTTCATTATAGGAGACGTTTTTTTTTGCGAAAAAACAAAGGCCCAGCATTTCTGCCGAGCCCGTCCGAATCTTAGTATTAATAACCAAAGCACCTTATTTCATCAACAATATAGGGACCCTCGTCCGGATCGAATGACTTGATAACAGCCTCCATGTCCTTAGCAACCTGATACCACGTTCTGTTCAGTGTCTCATCTACGGCAAAGCCGAGACCTGTTCTACACATATCACAGGCGTTTGTAAAATACTCAATTGCGTCGTCCATAGAAACCATGATACCGTCAACATCGATATATTTCTCAATTCGTTCCCTAACTGTTAATCTACTCATAATAGTTTCCTCCTTTTAATAAAGATTCTATTATATAGGTAGAAAAAATCGCGTCTTAAACGAAAAAGAAGAGCCTCGGAACCTTGTCCGAAGCCCTTTAACTTCTTAAACATACTTATCTGTAATACACATCCCATACAAAGTTAGGATCTGCATCAATAAGCCTACTCAACTCTTTAATCTGTCCCCAACCGGACGGACGGTGTTTACCACCTATCCATTTATACACAGTGTTGGTTGATACCCGCATTTTACGGGCAACTTCCTCAACTGTCATATCTGCCTGATAGATAGCACTCTTAAGCCATCCTCCGAAGTTACTGTACACACTAACTAATTCTGTATTACTCATTGTCGTTTCCTCCTATAATTATATAAAATTAATTACTACTTAAAGTATTATTTACTTCATTATAGGATATGATTTTCTTGCGAATTGTTTAAACAAATCGATTTAAAAGAGCAACAATTTCGTCTGTCCCGAGCTTTCCACTTATGTGAATATCAAAAGAAACCTCGTCATTTTCCTGCTGAATGTCGATATTCTCTACTGAAAACTCTGTGCATTTGCTGCCAACCACCTTTTTCAATGCTTTTTCGCCCAATTTACTGAGTAAATTCTTCATTTTGTAGCTCTCCACTCTTAAAATATCCATAAATACCTCCTTAGTGAAAAAAGAGGAGCATAAGCTCCTCAAACGTATTATTCCTCTTCCTCATAACCAAGAGCCTCGGAACCTTATCCGAAGCTCTCAATATCCATCAGGTTACGTTAATTCTCTTCATAAGCACCCTCACTCTTGATTCAGTAAGATTTAGTTCCCTTGCAATCTGGACAATCTTGTAGCCT
>Ga0326514_10001233_pt1 | contig 16789 bp, 9 predicted proteins | sample 3_2548_0518_D_FD_203653 | JGI IMG/M metagenome (GOLD analysis project Ga0326514, IMG submission 203653) | Bovine rumen microbial communities from UC Davis, California, United States - 3_2548_0518 | ecosystem: Host-associated > Mammals > Digestive system > Stomach > Rumen | place: USA: California...
CGCAGAGAACTTATAGATGCCGCCGACGTTCCAGCGCAGTCCCTTATAGCGCATCTCGTAGTCGGTGCCGCCAGTCACGTCGTCACGGGTGTCGGGCCGGTCGGTAATCTTGTAGGAATAGTCGAGGGCAGCATTGAGTGCAAGTTGTTCCTGAGGCGAGTAGGTGAATTTCTGTCCGATGATGTTGGAACGGTAGCCGGTGAAGAGCGGCGCGATGGTGGGCTGTGTGTCGGTGTCGGAGCCTTTGACATACTCCAGACTGCTGTTCTGATAACTGCCGGCGCGGTCGTGTGCGAAGGAGGTGTAGGAGCCGAAGCCGTTTGTCGCGATGTCGAGTGCAACGTTCTCCGTGAGTCGTCCCTCGCCGCTGACGGCGGTATTAGAGGTGACGGAACAGAGCGCCGCAGTGGGCTGATCGGTGATGACATTGATCACACCGGCAATGGCATCGGAGCCATAGAGCGAGGAGGCAGCCCCGTCGAGCACTTCGATACGCTTGACGCGCAGCATGTTGATGCGGTTGAGGTCGACGTTGTTGGAGATGTCGCCCGTGAGTTTCTTACCGTTGATAAGGATGAGGATATACTTATTGCCAAGCCCGTTGAGTCGAAGGAAAGAGCCCATCGAGCTGGGTGCCATCGATGCCTGGGGCATCATGCGCGTCAGGGCAGCATCGAAGGTGGTGATTCCCTGCTCGCTGATCTCCTGGGCGGAGAGCACGCGGACGGGTGTCGGCGTGGACTTGAGTCGCTGGTGGTGGCCCGAGCCGGTGACGACGACGGGGTTGAGGTTGTAGGTACGCTGAAGTCCGGCCGAGTCAGGGCGCTCCATCTTGTGGATTTGCGCAAAAGCGGCACCCCACGCCAGGAGTGCCGCCATCAACAAAACAATTTTCCTATTAATCATTCTCAGAGAGAATCATTTCTAAAATAGTCACTTATTCAAGTTACTGAAGTTATAAAAGGAAGTAAAACAGGGAGTAAAGCTCGCATTGCTCGCAGGAAGTAATCGGCTTGCAGCCGAAGACAATACCTTTAGTTCTTGGTGACGTCCTATTCTACTCCCATTTTTACTCCAACTTAAACTCCCTTTTTTACTTCAGAAAGTTGAGTCATTTACTCCTCGGGGTACATCGAGTGGTAGAAGTCCACGACCTCAGCCTGATGGGTGTGAGCCTTGTAGAGTGCACGCACGTTGGCATACTCGAGCAGACCCTTGACGAGTCCGTTGGCGCCGCTGTCCTTGTAGGTGTCGGCATCGATGGTGTAGCCGAGGTGGCTGAAGTACATCTTCCAGGAGGTGTCCTCCACCTCGCCGTCCTCGTTGACCTCGAATCCCTTCTCGTTGTCCCATGCGTCGTCGTCGCCGGCCATGTCGTTATGGGCATGGTCACCGGCAATGCTCATCAGGGGGAAGCAGTAGACGTTGCCGCTGGTGATGCCGCTCTCGACCATACGCTCGTGAACCTGCACCTTGAAGTTGTCCATCATGTCGACGGTGCCTACGAAGTAGTTCTTGTTCTTGGCCTGGAGAGCCTCTTCGAGCTGGGTGTAGCGGACGTTGGCCTTGTAGGTGTCGTACTCATCGGGGTTACCGTGGCCCATGAAGAGCATGGCCCCCTTCTGTGCAAACGAAGCAAAGTTGGTGTGGAGCACTGCGGCGAGCTCATTCACATTGGCCTCGCTGTACATCAGCGGCATACCAAGCTTGAGCACCACGCGCGACATATACTTGTCGTCGAGGTCGCCATTGGAGTTGTTGCCGAAGTCCTTCATGGCGTTGACCACACGGCTGAACTCCTCGCCCGGGATCACCTGCATCGACTGGACGATGATCTCGTCGTACTGCACGCGTCCGAAGGCCTCGAGCCAGTACTTCGGCTCGTAGAAGGAACGCTTGTCGGTGTTCTCGCCAGCCATGGCGCGATTGATGCAGATGGCACTGGAGAAGGAGAGGAACACATCATAGTCGCCAAACTCCTTCGCATACTCCGAGCGAGTGAGGTCGAAGGCATCGTAGGCCTGCTGCCAGGTGCTGCCAAAAGCCACGAGAAGGATGGCCTTGTTGTGCTTCTTTTCAGCCTTGACAGTGGCATCGACCTCCTGCTGGTAGCGCTCCATGTTCGACAAGGTCACGTTGTCATCGTCGTCGTCGCTACAGGCGGCGAGCGATGCGCCCATCACGATGGCCACGACGGCCATCATCAGATACTTAATCGTCTTCATTGTTGTTGTAATTTGAATTAATACGTTTGTTATTTGTAAATTTAGCTTGCTTTCCTTTCTTGTATCTCACGGTGAGCGATGCGTAGACGGTGCGGCCGGGCGTAGTGGTGCCGAGGTGCAGTCCGTGGGGCGTGCGGTCGCAGTAGCCGAAGATGTTGTCGATGCCGGCCTCTATGTTAAAGCGCAGGGCACGCAGGGCCGACAGGTGCTTGGCCGTGTGCGGCGTGAAGGCATAGTTGGCCGCGATGCGCCACACCTGGAATCCGCGTCCGTCGCCGTCGACCTGATAATGGCGGGTGGTGGAGCCGCGTCCGTAGAGTCCGGCACCCACAGTGGCCTGCTCGGCTGCGCCTCGCTTCGCCGCAGCGTTTGAGCGTAGCGCATGGGTCCAGGTGACGAAGGCATTGCCCTTATGGCGAGCCGATCCGTCGATGGTGACCTCGGTCAGGCGGTCGTGGCTGCTGTCGTAGGCATGCGCCTTGGTGTCGAGGTAGCTGTAGCCCAGTCCGGCGGCGAAGTCGCCCAGGGTGTAGCGCAGACTCAGGTCGGCGCCCATCGTGCGCGCATCTTCCATGTTCTGATAGCGGCGCACCTTGCTCAACATCTCGCCGTACTGCTGGCGGTAGTCGGCCGGAGCCTCCGTGTGCGGCACGGTGACGAGGGCGATCATGCGGTTCACCTTATTATAATAAAGTGTGGCAGTGACGTTGAGTCCGCCCCAGGTGTACTCGCCGCCCAGCGAGAAGTAGTCGGAGGTCTGAGCCTTCAGGTCGCGGTTGCCGAGATACATGATGACCGAGTTCATCTCTCTGATGTAACGATAGTGTCGCTCCTTCAGCGTGGGTGTCTTGAAGCCCTGGCTCCACGAAGCCCTGATGCGCAGGTCGCCGGTGCGGAGCATGGCCGAGAGCTTCGGGGTGAGCCGCAGTCCGAACCCTTCGTTGCGGTTGAGTCGCAGTCCGGGAGTGAGATTCAAAACGGTATTCTCGCCGAGTGCCTTGTGCCACTCGTCCTGTACGTAGAGCGCCTCGGTGTTGTCGTCGGCGGTACGGTCGGCCAGGCTGGTGGGGGCCTTGAGATAGTCGTAGCGCAGCTCCATACCGGCACTGAGGCGGTGGTGGCAGGGCAGCGTGAAGATGCCCTTGAGGTGGGCCGTCAGTCGTTCCTGATTGCTCTGCAACAGCTGCTGGCCACGGAAGTAGGGAAAGTCGAGGATGAGCCGTCCGTTGTCGTCGAAGCCCTCGGCCAGTGTGGTGGAGGTGAAGGCATGGTAGTAGGCATGGCGGTTCCAGTCGATGTCGAGCGTCAGCACGTCGCGGTCGTGGCTGGTGCCCTTTTCTGGCTGCCCCACGTACCACTTGGCGCCTGCCGAGGCAGAGGCGTTGCGATACTTCAGGTCGAAGGTCTTCACGTCGTATTTCGGATACTTCCCCTGCGGGCGGTAGATGCCCTTGCGGTAGTAACTACCCGAGGCATAGAGCTCGAGGTCGCGCGTGGGTTGCCAGGTCAGCTGTTCAGCGACTTGCCAGCTGGTGTGCTTGTTGACCGTCATACTGCGCGAGTCGGTGACGGGCTGTGCCGAACTGGGTGTGTACTCCGTGGCGGTGTTCTGCCATCCGTCGGAGTGCTGCAGCTGGAAGTTGGTGTAGCTCTTCCAATGCCGCGTAGCGAGTCCGATGCCGTTGTGCTGGCGCAGATCGTTGTACGAGCCGTAGCGCGTGGTGTTCTCTGCGAGTGTGGAGCCGTCGTGTCGCCGCGTGATGATGTTCACCACACCGGCGATGGCATCGCTGCCGTAGAGGGCCGACGCCGCTCCCTTGACGATCTCGATGCGTTCGATGTTGTGCGGGTCGATGAGCGAGAGGTCGTTCTCGCCGCCCACTTCGCCGTGGAGCCGTTTGCCGTCGACGAGCACGAGGATATAGTTATTGCCGAGCCCGTTGAGCTGCATCTGGCTGCCCATGTCGCCCTCGTTGAAGGCGAACGAGGCGGTGAGTCCGCCGAGGATATCCTCCACACTGCGTCCGCCGTAGGAGCGGAGCATGCGACCGCTGATCACCTCGGTCTGCACGGGTGCATCGCGCAACAGGTGCCGTGTGCCGGTACCCGTCACCACCACCTCCTGCAGGCTGTCGCTCAGCAGGGGTGTCTGGGCTTGTGTCGTCAGTGGAAGCTGGCACAGCAGTGCCGCCCCAAGCATCAGTCGCTTCATCGCTATCTCTTGGTGCAGTGCCCCGCATAGTCCTGTGCGGGCTGCATAGTCATGGTGTGGCAGGTCTTCTGACTCTCCCCGACCTGTTCTGCCTTCCCGGATTCCCGCTCGCAAGGATTGCTGCATGCGGGTTGCCAGTGGCGTTATACCAACAGGTCTTAGTAGTGAGGATTACAGCTGCAGGTACAGTCCCGGATTTGCACCGGATTCCCTTTTCATCAGCAGGCATCGGCCTCCTGATTGCCAAAACCGTTGCAAAGGTACGGATTATTTCCGAACCGCCAAAGGAAATCGGAAGAAAACGCAGGAAAATGAATAAATTGTCGCGGAAAAGGAAATTGAAATTGGAACGAAATAATTGAAAGAAATCGGAAAGAAATACTTGAAAGAAATTGGAATAATAGGAATAATTGGCTGGCGCCGCAGGGTGCCGTGGCCGCGACGATGATACGTATTGTCAGAAATTGCATTGCGTGTTGCAATTTCAGTGAAATTGGTGAGCAATTTCAGTGAAGTAGGTGAGCAATTTCAGTGAAATTGGTTTGCAATCTCAGTGAAGTTGCAAAACGGGGAATCGCTTTTCGCATGCCAGAAACCCATTATCCGCATCAAGGAAAACAATTCCCCGCTCAACGAAACATCGTGAAACGCACTCCGATTAGAAATTCCTGTTTGAAAGGAATCGGAAAGAACGGCTTGAAAGAAATCGGAAAGAAATACTTGAAAGAAATTGGAATAATAGGAATAATTGGCTGGCGCCGCAGGGTGCCGTAGGCACAATTATTCCTATTATTCCAATTTCTTTCAATTCTTCTCCGCGGCAATTTCTTTCAATTCTTCTCCGCGGCAATTTCTTTCAAAGGCAGGAGGCATTGTAGGCCTCGAGCCACTGGCGCTCGTCGTCGGTGAGCATGGAGAAGTCGACGGGACGTGTGTCGATGGGGACGCAGGTGAGGGGTTCGAGGCGGAGGTAGCGGATCCCCTCGTCATTGACGAAGGCCTCGGTGATGAGCATCGTGTTCTCGATGCGCACGCCAAACTTCCCTGGCAGATATATGCCAGGCTCCACGGTGATGGTCATGCCGGCCACGAGAGGCTGCGGTTTCCACTCCATGCGGAACTGATGAGGGCCCTCGTGCACGCTGAGATAGGAGCCCACGCCGTGGCCCGTACCGTGGAGGTAGTTCAGCCCCTCCCGCCACATGAACTGCCGCGCCAACACATCGAGCTGCGTGCCGGCCGTTCCCTCGGGGAAGACCGCACGTGACAGGGCGATGTGGCCCTTCAGCACGAGGGTGTAGACATGGCGCTCCTCATCGGTAAGGGGTCCGAGGGCGATGGTGCGCGTGATGTCGGTGGTGCCGTCCTGATACTGTGCACCGCTGTCGAGGAGCAGCAGTCCACGCGGTTGCAGCTCGCGGTCGGTGGCTTCGGTCGCCTCATAGTGCACGATGGCGCCATGGTCGGCATAGCCGCAGATGGTATCGAACGACAGATCGCGGTAGAGCGGCTGACGACTACGCAACTCGGTCAGCCGCCGGTCGACGCTCATCTCGGTGAGGCGTGTGCGCCCGATGTTCGCATCGAGCCATGCCAGGAACTCACGCATGGCCACACCATCGCGTAGATGCGCCTCGCGCAGCCCGCGCTGCTCGACCTCGTTCTTCACAATCTTCATGGCCGGAATGGGCGATGCATGACGAATGACGTCGCGCACGGCGGCCTTCATGCAGACAATGTTGGTCTCCGCGGGGTCGAGCAGGATGGTCTGTTCGAAATAGTGACGCAGTCCTTCGGTGACGCGCCGGTAGTCATCGGTCTGCACACCACACTCGGCCAGATAGGCACTGACGGCAGGCGTGAGCTTCTCCTTATTTATAAATAATGTGGTGTCGGTGGTGGAAATCAGCAGATAGGCCACAAAGACGGGGGTGCAGTGGACATCGGTGCCGCGGAGATTGAGCGTCCATGCGATGTCGTCGAGGGCCGAGACGAGCATGCCGTCGGCATGCAACTGGCGCAGACTGCGACGGATGCGCTTCAGTTTCGACGGACAGCTCTCGCCGGCATACGCTATCGGCTGGATTTCCACGGGCGCCGAGGGGATGGCGGGGCGGTCGGTCCAGATACTGGCGAAGGGGTCGAGATTGGTGCGCAGTGTCAGTCCACCCTGCCGGCGCAACTCGCCCTGCAGGGCCTCGACATCGGCCGCCGACCACACAGTGCCGTCGATGGCCACCTCGGTACTGGCATAGTAGGCGGCATCGCGCGACTGCCGTTCCTGTTCCAGGCATTCGGCGATCCATTCCGCCACGGTGGGGGTGCCGGCCATCTTCAGCCGCATCAGCCGGTACTCCGTGCCGCTGAGCTGCTGCTCGGCAGCGAGGAAATAGCGAGAGTCGGTCCACAGGGCGGCGGCGCTCTGCGTCACGACGACGGTGCCGGCGGAGCCGTCGAAACCGCTGATCCAACAACGCGACTGCCAGTGGGCAGCCACATATTCACTCTGGTGGGCATCGGTGCTCGGAACGATGAAGGCAGCGATGCGCTCCCGACGCATCACATCGCGGAGCTGGGACAGACGAGTAGCAATAGTATCCATCGTTTTGTAATTTCGAGGTTACAAAGGTAATAAAAATGTAATTTCGAGGTTGCAAAGGTAACAAAAAATGGTAAAAAAAGCAGGCAGAATCTAAAAATATCTTTTCCGTCCCCGCAAATAGGCGGTACAGGCTTTGCCGGTTTGGGACTTTTTTGTTATCTTTGCAGCTGATAAAGACTTTTCTAAACTTTTAAATCAAATACTTCAATCAAACTATGGCATTCTTAACAAACGACAAATTAGTCATCGTCGGCGCAGCCGGCATGATCGGTTCCAACATGGCACAGTCGGCCCTGATGATGGGTCTCACCAGCAACCTCTGTCTCTACGACGTCTTCTCGCCCGAGGGTGTGGCCGAGGAGATGCGCCAGAGCGGTTTCGACGAAGCCACCATCACCGCCACAACCGATGCCGAGGAGGCTTTCCGCGATGCTAAATACATCATCTCGAGCGGCGGCGCTCCCCGTAAGGAGGGTATGACGCGCGAGGACCTGCTGGCCGGCAACTGCAAAATCGCCGAGGAGCTGGGTCAGAACATCAAGAAGTACTGCCCCGACGTGAAGCACGTGGTCATCATCTTCAACCCCGCCGACCTCACCGGTCTCGTCACGCTGCTCTACTCGGGCCTGAAGCCCAGCCAGGTGACCACGCTGGCCGGTCTCGACACCACCCGTCTGCAGTCCGCACTGGCTAAGAAGTTCGGTGTGAAGCAGAGCGAGATCAAGGGTTGCGCCACCTACGGCGGACATGGCGAGCAGATGGCCGTGTTCGGCAGCCACGTGGAGATTGCAGGCCGTCGCCTGACCGACATCATCGGCACCGACGAGTTCTCCGCCGAGGAGTGGGAACAGATGAAGACCGACGTGACGAAGGGCGGTGCCGCCATCATCAAGCTGCGCGGACGCTCGTCGTTCCAGAGCCCCTCGTACCTCTCTGTGGAGATGATTCGCGCCGCCATGGGCGGAGAGCCGTTCCGCTTCCCCGTCGGCACCTACGTCAAGACCGACAAGTACGACCACATCATGATGGCCATGAAGACCACCCTCGATGCCAACGGCGCACACTTCGAGGTGCCCCAGGGTACTCCCGAGGAGAATGCCAAGCTCGATGCCTCCTACGAGCACCTCTGCAAGATGCGCGACGAGCTCGTCACCCTCGGCATCGTGCCGGAGATTGCCAAGTGGAACGAGATTAACCCGAATCTGTAATTATTTTCTACAACGAATTAAACGAATTACACGAATATATTACCCATACGTATCATAGATTTCGTGATATTTGTAAAATTCGTTGAAACAGCATTCACACAAATGAAGAACATCACACTCGATATCACCAAGGCCGCATGCTTCCTCCAAGAGGGAGCAGTGGCTGCCTTCGAACCGCAAGTGAAGGCCGCACAGGCCTCCCTCGAGGACGGCACATGCCCCGGCAACGACTTCCTCGGATGGCTCCACCTGCCGACAGAACTCACTCCGGACTTCCTGGCAGACATCGAGGCCACAGCCAAGGTGCTGCGCGACAACTGCGACGTAGTGGTCGTGGCCGGCATCGGCGGTTCCTACCTCGGAGCCCGCGCCGTGATTGAAGCCCTGAGCAACTCCTTCGGATGGCTCATTCAGGACAAGAAGAATCCCGTGATCCTCTTCGCCGGCAACAACATCGGCGAGGATTACCTCAAGGAGATGACCGAATACCTGAAGACGAAGCGCTTCGGAGTGATCAACATCTCCAAGAGCGGCACCACCACTGAGACGGCGCTCACCTTCCGTCTGCTCAAGAAGCAGTGCGAGGCTCAGCGCGGCAAGGAGGAGGCTCGCAAAGTTATCGTGGCTGTCACCGATGCCAAGCGCGGTGCTGCACGTACCTGCGCCGATAAGGAGGGATATAAGTCGTTCATCATCCCCGACAACGTGGGCGGACGATTCTCCGTGCTCACCCCCGTGGGACTGCTGCCCATCGCCTGCGCCGGATTCGACATCAAGGCGCTTGTCGAGGGTGCTCAGACCATGGAGAAGCAGTGCGCACCCAGCGTACCCTTCGCCGAGAACCCCGCAGCACAGTATGCCGCCGTGCGCAACGGACTCTACCAGGCAGGCAAGAAAATCGAGATCATGGTGAACTACCAGCCCAAGCTGCACTTCATGGCCGAATGGTGGAAGCAGCTCTACGGCGAATCGGAGGGCAAGGACAAGAAGGGAATCTTCCCCGCCTCCTGCGACTTCACCACCGACCTCCACTCCATGGGACAGTGGATCCAGGACGGCGAGCGCACCATCTTCGAGACCGTCATCAGCGTCGAGGAGCCTGAGCAGCAACTGCTCTTCCCCGCCGACGAGGAGAATCTCGACGGACTGAACTTCCTCGCCGGCAAACGCGTGGACGAGGTGAACAAGATGGCAGAACTCGGCACACGACTCGCCCATGTAGACGGCGGCGTGCCCAACATCCGCATCTCGATGCCAAGGCTCAACGAGTTCTACCTCGGACAGCTGATCTACTTCTTCGAGATAGGATGCGGCATCAGCGGCAATGTGCTCGGCGTCAATCCGTTCAACCAGCCTGGCGTCGAGGCTTACAAGAAGAACATGTTTGCCCTCTTGGAGAAGCCCGGCTACGAGGCAGAGACGAAAGCCATCAAGAAACGACTGCAGAATGAATAGTCAGACACGACAATACCTTGCAAAGCACAGCATTAGGGCACTGAGCCCCAAGGCTGTGCTTTTTGATATGGACGGAGTGCTCTACGACTCGATGCCGATGCATGCCGTCGCCTGGCAGCAGTCAATGGCACAATTCGGACTGACGATGACAGCGGCCGATGCCTATGCCACCGAGGGAGCCCGCGGCATCGATACCATCCGCACGATGGTGCGCACCCAGCAACAACGCGACATCACACTCGACGAGGCACAGCGGATGTACGACGTGAAGACGAAGATATTCCACAGTTTCGACCACCCCGCTCCCATCATCGACGGCATACCGCAACTGATGGAGCTACTCCGCAAACAGGGGCTCATCATCGGCGTCGTAACCGGTAGCGGACAAAAGCCGCTTATCAACCGCCTGATCCGCGACTTTGGCCGCTACATCAGCGAAGACCACATCGTCACGGCTTACAACGTGAAACGCGGCAAACCCGCTCCCGACCCCTATCTGGCCGGCATGCAAAAGGCCGGCTCACTGCCGCAGGAGACCATCGTCGTGGAGAACGCACCGCTCGGCGTCAGAGCTGCCGTGGCTGCCGATGCCTTCACCATCGCCGTCAACACGGGACCGCTCGACCCACAACTCCTCGCCGACCAGGGATGTCAGATGGTCTTCGACTCAATGACCGACCTCGCTACACAGTGGCCCGACCTCTGGACCGAACTGACGACGGCAATGGATTAATCGACTTAACGATTACACGATTTTACGACTAAACGATTAGACGATCAAACGATTTCCTTCAACAGATGATGAAAAAGCTATTCACACTCCTCTTCACCCTCGTGGCGGGCACGGCATTGGCCGGTGAGGTGAGTTCGCCCAACGGACAAATCCGCGTGACGCTCGACGTCGACGCGCAAGGTCGACCCTACTACACCATGACCTATAAGCAGCGCACCGTCATCGCGCCCTCACACCTCGGCTACGAACTAGCTCGCGACAAGCATGCCTCGCGCAAACTGCAGGAGACCGACCTGCTCAGCGGATTCGCCATCGCCGACGAGAAACGGTCGACGACCGACGAGACCTGGACACCCGTATGGGGCGAGAGCAGCACCATACGCTGCCACTACAACGAACTGGCTACGCAGCTCCGCCAAGACGACACTAAGCGCACCGTCGTCGTCCGCATCAGAGTCTTCGACGACGGCATGGGACTGCGCTACGAGTTTCCACAGCAGGAGGAGCTCAACTACTTCATCATCAAGGAGGAGCGCACGGAGTTTGCACTCACCGGCGACCATAAGGCTTACTGGCTACCCGGCGACTACGACACACAGGAGTATGAGACACGCATCTCGCGACTGTCGGAGTTACCAAAGTACTGGGAACAGACACTAAAGGAGAGCAACGGCAACTCCTCCTCCACCCCGTTTTCGCCCAACGGTGTGCAGACAGCCCTACAACTGAAGACTGACGACGGACTCTACATCAACATACACGAGGCGGCCTGCACCGACTATGCCACGATGCACCTCGAACTGACACGGCCGCAAGCGGATGCTTTCACACTCGTCTCGCACCTCACACCCGATGCCACGGGACTTAAAGGGTGCATGCAGACGCCCTGCAACTCGCCCTGGCGCACCGTCATCGTCAGCGACGATGCACGCGACATGCTGGCCTCTAACCTCATCCTCAACCTCAACGAGCCCTGCGCACTCGACGACACCTCGTGGATACACCCCACGAAGTACTGCGGAGTGTGGTGGGAGATGATTGTGGGCAAGAGCTCGTGGCACTACACCGACGACTTCCCCTCCATCAAGCTCGACCAGATAGACTGGCAGCGCGTCAACCCCAACGGCCGCCATGCCGCCAACAACGAGAAGGTGCGTCGCTACATCGACTTCGCCGCCGACAACGGACTCGACCAAGTGCTCGTGGAAGGCTGGAACGTGGGATGGGAAGACTGGGCCAATATGTGGAAACGCGACGTCTTTGACTTCCAGACCCCCTACCCCGACTTCGACATCAAGGCGCTCAACGACTATGCCCACCAGCGCGGCGTGCGACTGATGATGCACCATGAGACATCGTCGTCGTCACAGAACTATGAGCGATACCTCGAAGCGGCCTACACGCTCATGAACCGCTACGGCTACGATGCTGTGAAGAGCGGTTACGTGGGCGACATCATCCCACGCGGCGACCACCACTACTCGCAGTCGATGAACAACCACTACCTCTACTGCATCAAGGAAGCAGCCCGCCACCACATCATGGTCAACGCCCATGAGGCCACACGCCCCACCGGACTCTGCCGCACCTACCCCAACCTCGTGGGCAACGAGAGCGCGCGAGGCACGGAGTACGAGGCATTCGGCGGATCCGAACCCTACCACACCGTCATCCTCCCCTTCACACGCCTGCAGGGCGGACCGATGGACTATACGCCGGGCATCTTCGTCACACGACTGAGCGAGTGGAGCGACAACCCATCATTTGTCCACACTACACTGGCCGGACAACTGGCCCTCTACGTCACGATGTACTCGCCCCTGCAGATGGCCGCCGACCTGCCGGAGAACTATGCCCGCTACATGGATGCCTTCCAGTTCATCCGCGACGTGGCCTGCGACTGGGATGAGTCACGTTATATCGAGGCGGAGCCCGCTGAATACATCACCGTGGCACGACGCGCCAAAGGCACGAGCAATTGGTTCGTGGGCGGCAAGTGTGATGCCAACGGGCATGCCACGCAGCTGCGTCTCGACTTCCTCGACAAGGGACGCAAATACCTCTGCACCATCTATGCCGACGGACCAAAGGCCCACTATGCCGACAATCCCGCTGACTATAAGATAACCCACCGCACCGTCACCTCGCGCGACGTGCTGAAGCTGAAGCAGGCTCCTGGCGGAGGATTTGCAATATCATTGATATGCGCAGAATAACAGATATTAAAGAGCTGCGCTCGCTACAGATGCAGATACTCGACGACGTCGACAGCTACTGCCGCGAGCACGCGCTCACCTACTTTCTCTCCTCGGGCACGCTCATCGGAGCCGTGCGCCACCGGGGCTATATCCCTTGGGACGACGACATCGACATCTACATGCCACGAGCCGACTACGAGCGTTTCATTAGCGAATACCCCGACACCGACCACTTCCGCCTGCTCTCGCCGGAGCGCGAGCGCCATTACTTCTACAGCTTCGCCAAGGTGGTCGACACGCGCACACGGATGGTCGAGGACGAGACGGCAGGCTACGAGATAGGAGTCTACATCGACGTCTTCCCCATCGACTACGTGACGGAGGATGCGACCGAGCGGCAGCGCATCTTCCGCCGTAAGCACCTGCTCTATAAGATCCGGCGCTGCAAGCTGTCGACTACGGTATGCCTCCATTCGGCCCTCGCCTACTGGTGCTACCGTCTGCTGCCCATCAGCGTGTGCTGTATCGACCGATGGATTCGTCGTATCACGGTACACACCGAACCTACAGCGCTCGTCTGCAACATGTCAGAGGCCGGACCACGACGCCCCGAGGCCGTATTCCCTGCCACAGACATCGCTTCAACCATCGACATTCCTTTCGAGGACCGCACCTACAAGACCATGGCCGGCTACCACTCCTACCTCACCCACACCTACGGTGACTACATGAAGCTGCCACCCGAAGACCAGCGCGTCACCCACCACTTCGAGGCTTATTGGAAATAGTAAGGCAAATGTAAGTGAAAGTAATTCGAGAAGGATATTTGAAAGGAATGCAAAAGAATGCTTGAAAGAAATTGGAATAATAAGAATAATTTTGCCTTCGGCAATTGTACCGACAGCTAATTATTCCTATTATTCCAATTTCTTTCAAGAACAATTTATTCCAATTTCTTTCAAAAAAACATTTCTTTCAAGTCTTTTCTTTCATTCCAGTGACGGACATTTCTTTCAATCCTTTATCCGCAGTGGAAGTACTGGCGGACGAGTTGCATGATGGCCTCGGGATTGTCGGAGATGTCGCGCCGTAGCGTACTGTCGTCGAAGGCGCGGAGCTGCGCAATGATACCATCAATCATAGCGGGGCTAAAGACACCATGCTCCTCGAAGGCGGCTCGCTGCCGCGCTAAGCAGTCGGCCGATGCCACGCACGAGTCGGGCAACTGCGCCAGCTGAGCCAGGCGGTCGGCATTCCTCGCTTCATGGATATTCACGTTGACATAGTTGCGCTCGGCTACCTGCAGGGCATCGGCCATCTCGAATCCATGGCGGCAGGCCACACAGAGTCCTGCGAGCAACTGGTAGAGGTCGGCTGAGCCGTCGGGCGAGCGCATCTCCACGGTCTGCTTGCTCTGTGTGTTGACGGCCACACTGCTGTCCTCCAAGGGATTGGCCATGGCCGACATATTCACACCGGCAGCCCAGCCTAAGGGCACACGCACGAGGACGGAGCGGTTGCGGTCGCCCCAGCAGACATTGGTCGGCGCCTCCTGATGGGGCACAAGGCGGAAGTAGCTGGTAGGATTCTTGTTGCCAAAAGCGGTAATAGCCGGTGCCAGGTCCATCATTCCGGCTATCATCTTCAACGCAGCCTCGGAGAGCATGCAACCCTGCTGCTCGAAGGGGTGTGGCAGGGCAAGCATCTGATTCTTGCCGTCCTTGGTCATACGCATGTGGATATGCAGTCCGCTGCCTGCCTTGCCGGTAGTGATCTTCGGCGCGAAGGTGACGTTGTAATCGTAGTTGTAAGCAAGGTTTCGAATCACCCACTTAGCCAGCATCAGCTGATCGGCAGCCTGCTCCACGGGGACGGGAAGGAACTCTATCTCATTCTGTTCGTAGGTGAGCCCGTCGAGGGTGAAGTTGCCCACCTCAGAATGGCCATACTTGATCTGTCCGCCCGTCTGTGCGATGCACTTCATACACTCAGCGCGGAAGTTGCCCATCTTAGCGTAGGGCGCCGACTCGTGGTAGCCGTGCTGGTCGACGGCAGGGAACATCTCGTCCTCGTCGGTGATGACGTAGTACTCCAGTTCGCCCATTGCCTCGAACTCATAACCTGTGACCTGTCGGAACGCCTCCGCCGCCTTACGTAGCGTCTGCTCTGGAGCACTGGCAAGCGGCTGTCCGTCCTTGTCGAAGTAGGAGCAGAGCATGGTCAGTGTGGGGATGTCGGCAAAGGGATCGAGGAAGGCAGTGCGGAATCGCGGCAACACATAGAGGTCGCTGCTGCCAGCCTGGATGAAGGAGAAGAGACTGCTGCCATCGACACGCTCGCCACAGGTGAGGATGGTGTCGAGATAGTCGAGGTCGGTGATGACGAAGTTGAGGGTCTTCAGCTTGCCGTCGCCACCGGGATACATGAAGTTGAGCATCCGAATATCGTTCTCCACGATGAAGCGTACGATGTCGGCTTTCGTAAACGCTGCGGCTGGCTTTCCGAGGAAGGCCACCACAGGATTGGCATTGAATTCGATGTTTGTGGTCATAGTAAAAATATTAGGTGTGTTCTTTTCATAGGTAGATTCTCCTTAGTTTTATTTCGGCCGCTATCGGACATCGATGTCGATGCTCTTGACTAAGCGGCGCTGGCGGTCGCGGACAGTGAGGGAGGCTTTGCCCGCCTTGTCCTTCGCCTGGACTACAACGACGAGCTGTCCGGCGAAGAGTCGCATCGTCGGTTTAGTGAACGGTTCGAGCGATGTAGCGTCGCCATTGCAGACGGCACGGAAGGCGGCAGCCCCGCTGACCTCGAAGTCGAGTTGGTCAACGGCATTGGCGATGAGTGTGCCGTTCTTATCGGTCAGACTGACGGTGACGAAGGCGAGGTCCTCGCCATCGGCCTGTAGCCATGGGGTACCGTCGGCTGCAGCCGTCTCGGTGAGCCAGTCGAAGCCCGAAGCGCCGTGCTGCGTCCAAACATCGGCCTGCAGCAGCGCTGGCTTTCCTGCGGTGCACAGTGTCTTAGTGGCAGCAGCGTTGCCCAGAGCATCGTAGGCCACCACCTTCAGTTCGCCAGGTTCGAAACGAACATCGTTCCAGCGCAGACGATAGCGGTCGAGGCGGTTGGGTTCCTTCTCGTAGCTGACATTCCAGGAACCGGGCTGTTCCACCACTTTCTTGATGCGGCCCTGACTCTTCCCGTTGATAAAGAGCTCGGCCTCCGGATAGTCGGTGTAGCAGTAGACGGGAGTCACCTCGCCGCGACGCTCCTTGCCCCAAGTCCAGTGAGGCAGCAGGTGGAGCGTATGTTGCTCCTTATTCCAGTGGGAGCGATAGAGATAGTAGCGATCCTTAGGCAGTCCGGCAAGGTCGCAGATGCCGAAGTAGCTGGAGCGCGAAGGCCAGTATTCGTCGTAAGGCGAAGGCTCACCCAAGTAGTCGTAGCCCGTCCATACAAACTCGCCGATGACCCACGGCATGTCGTCCTGCCAGCGCCAGTCGTCATCGGGCAGGTTTGACCAGGTGCAGTACTCCACATCGTAGCCCGAGCACTGGCCATCGGCCGTCTTGATGGCATTGGGGTCGTAGTTCTTCGACCAGGAAGAGAATCTCGAGTTGTCGTCAGGCGCCACGGGGAACTTATACACACCACGGCTCGACACCGTCGAGGCCGTCTCTGAACCGAGAAGGAATCCCTGCGGCAACAAGCGTAGGTTATTATTATATTTATGTACGCGATAGTTGAAGCCCGGAACATCCATCACCTGTGCGAAACCGCTGGAGAGTGCCTGTTCGGCCTTGTCCATGCCCTGGGTGACGGGGCGCGTGGGGTCAAGACGGTGGCAGAGGTTCTGCAGGTGTGCAGCAATCTCTGTGCCCTCCTTCGACCACTGCTCCGGAATCTCGTTGCCAATCGACCACATCACGATGGAGGGGTGGTTGCGGTTGGCCATGACGAGGTTGGTGATATCGCGGTCGGCCCAGTCACGGAAGAAGCGGGCATAGCCGTTCTTGCACTTGGGATAGTTCCACATGTCGAACGACTCGGCCATGACCATCATGCCCAGCGAGTCGCAGATGTCCATCTGCCACTGGGAAGGCATGTTGTGGGCCGTACGGATAGCATCGCAACCCATCGCCTTCATGGTCTT
>Ga0326514_10001234_pt1 | contig 16788 bp, 33 predicted proteins | sample 3_2548_0518_D_FD_203653 | JGI IMG/M metagenome (GOLD analysis project Ga0326514, IMG submission 203653) | Bovine rumen microbial communities from UC Davis, California, United States - 3_2548_0518 | ecosystem: Host-associated > Mammals > Digestive system > Stomach > Rumen | place: USA...
ACGCGCCACAGCGCCCCTAGACGCGCCACAGCGCGCGCCCCCGCCCGCCCCCGCGCCCGCGCCCGCGAGGATGCCCGCGCCCGCCCCCGGAACGACGCGCCCCCGCCCCGCCGCGCAGGTTGACATAATAAACCCGTCCGCTGCCGTATACCCCCCGCCCCCGGAACAGCCCCCGCCGGGGAGGATGCCGCCCCCGGAACGATGCCCGGAACGGATGCCCCCGCCCCCGGAAGCCCCGCCCCGGAACGATGCCCGCCGGGGGGAAAGTGTCCGCCGGGGGCGAGTGTTCATCGCCCCGCCGCCGGGGGAATTCCTGCGGGGCGTTTCCTCCCGTCGCCCGCCGTCGCCGTCGCCCGCCGTCGCCGGGGCGCGATGCCCGCCGGGGCGGATGCCGCCCGCCGCCGCCGCCCCCCCGGAGCGTTGCCCTTTTGGGCATAATGGCAACGGATACCCCCGCCGCCCCCGCCCCCGGTTTACAGACGGAAGCCCCAGGGCGATCGGTCCCTACCCCGAAGCCCTTTCCGCCGCATAACCGTTCGGCAAAGAATGGGCAGGCGGAAGACTGGGCTGCCCTTACCGCCACAGCGCCGTTCATAGCCGGATTGATGTGCCCTTTCCGCCGCGTGACGGTTCGCCTCGGCGTGGGGGGTCTCCGGAAAAATTCAGCGCGAACCCTCCGGGTGGGGGGGTGGTTTACAGTTGGGGCGGAATCTTACGGAGAGGGCAGGGTGCGTGATAGCATGGGTACAGCGGCTGGGCAAGGTATCGGCAGCGGCACGGCAGGGTAGCGTGAGCTTGGCGGCGAGTACGGGGCAGGGAGGCGTCAGCGAAAGATGGATTGGCGAGAGCGGACATATTACTGGGTACGGCTGAATAAAAGCGGTACTGCGTGGTTTGAAAAAGGGCACGACCATTACGGTAAGGAATACGAACGCCGGGTGAAGGAGCTGCGGAAGATACCGGGTCTAAGGGTGCTTCCGCTGCCGAGCATGGCGCTGGCGCGAGAGGAACGCGAGAAGGTGCCGAGTTGGGCGCAGGTGCTGGTGTCGTGCCGGAAAGTGCATCTGTCTACGCTAAGGAATACTTTCATACGGTTTGGGTCGGAGAGCTACGGTTGCTTTGATTGGGAGCGAGTGATGGAGCCGAAGAAGGGGGAGAAGCGGAAGATGGAAGCGGGGGAAAAGATTGAAGCTGGGGACCTGGTGCGGGTTCTGGACGGCAGCGGTATCAAAGATTACTGCGGTGGCTGGACGCCACAGATGGATATGTTCGTCGGAAGGATTCTCGAAGTTAATAGAACTGTGAATGAACTCGGCTGGAAAGGAAAGGGCGTAAAGCTAGAATATGGCGGCGGCTACACCTGGGACACGCGGGGGTTGGAGCTGGTAGAGAAAGGCAAGGTACAGCCCGAACCTGAGACCAAGGCGGAGAAAGCGGAAGCCAAGGAGTTCAAGATCAGGAACAGTGCGGGAGTGCTGACGGTGAGGGCGGAGCGCGAACTGAGCCTGCGCGACGTATTTTTCGGAAGAGGGGACGATAAGATCCCGGCGATGACGCGGCCTCGGCTGGAGATTCACAGCGGGGGAGACCATTGGGGCGGTATGCTGGTTACGCTGTCGGACAGAGACGATGCTGACAAGGGCATGTACGTCATTGAGATCCCGGCGGACTACGACGGTGGGAAGCCGAGGGCGTGGCTGGCCCGGTACGACACTGAGCAGCCGGAAGACGCCTATGTGACGATGGAGCCGTGGAGAGAGGGATGAAGATACTCCTGATTCTTTTGGCAGTGATAGTGGGACTGCCGGTGTATGCGTTCGTGGGCTTCCTGGTCTTCGTGGCGGCGTCAAAGATATGCGACGGACTGGACGGGAACTGGCGGAGCAAAGAATGGAGGTGGTGCTGGCGAGAAGATGAGGGGACGGCGATGCGGTTCCTTGCACTTTGGCCGTTTCTGGCGTCAATGGGAATCGTCATACTTCCATTCTACGGCGTGTACCACCTGATAAAGAAACTGTTGGAAAGGCGGGAATCAAGCGAATGAACAAGATAATCCTGGATGGGAAAGAGTACGAGCTGAGTGCGGAGCTGGTAGAGAAGATCGAGGCGGAAGTGGCGGAGCAGGAGAAAAGAGAAGCGGACAGATTGGCGGAGCAAGGCCCGTTTGCGAGAGTGAAGCGCAAGCCCTACTTCCTCATAAACGGGGTAGGCAAGGTGTGTACGCTTAGTGAAGGCGCGACAAACACGGATGACGAGCTTTATTCAATCGCCAACTACTGCCACGACAGAGGAATGATCGAGCAGCGGGCGCTGCACGAGATACTGAACCGGCTGCTGTGGCGGTACAGCGAGGGACGCGGCGGCGGCGAAAAGCGCGGGGGCTATTTTATCTACCGCTCCAACATGGAAGATATGCGTGTGGGTCACTGCACATATGCGACCTGTGGCGACGTGTATTTCCGTAAGAAAGAAGTGGCGGAAGCGGCCATCGAAGAAGTAGTGAAGCCATTCATGGCGGAGCACCCGGAGTTCGTGTGGTGACTATGAAGAACTGCCCGAACTGCGCCGCGCCATACGACCCGGCAGAGAATCGGTGCCCGTATTGCGGTACAGCGTACTTCGATTTGACGACCATCGACTTTGACGGGCGAGAACCGTTCTATTTGAAGATACGGACGTGCGGTTATCTGGTAACGCAGCTCGTCGTGCCTGACACGTTAGAGTTCAACGACGAGACAGAGTACGCGGAGTTTCATGGCGGTCTTGGGAACATGGTGCAGTCTCGCATAAAGGTGTCGGAGCGGTTCATCACGAACCTGGGATTTCATGGCATCCCTTCTGGAAACGGGAACGGCGAGATGTTTTTAATGCAGAAACTGGAGGAAAACGCATGAAGTGTAGGAACTGTTTCGCCCTTTTTACCGAGGGCTATGAGTACCCGGAAGAATACTGCGGTGCCGGAGTTCCCGAAGACGGGAAGATGGCTACGGAGGAAGGGTGTCGGTACTCTGCGAAGGAAATCCGCAAGCGGCTGGAGCATCGTGAACGGCTCATGGCTAAGCAGTACGACGGCTGTGGCGAGTGGTATCACGAAGAACAATTGCGCGACAGAGCAATGCACGATGCCGTCCAGAAGGGGCTAGACGATTATTTTGCAGGTCAATTGTACCTCTGCTTCCGGGATAGCGAAGGAAAGTATTATCCGCTGCGAGGCGACGGTAAATCGTGCTCAGACTTCGAGTACCTTGTCAGGTGCGAATATGAGGAGCAGGAAGCGGAAGCCCAGCTCACTTTCTGCGAGCATTGCCGGTGGAACGGGAGAAAGCAGAAGTGCGCCTGCTGCCGCCGCAACCGCCACATGAAGGACAACTACTGCGAGATGGAGGCAGCGAAGAAATGAAGCTGGAGACTAAGCGGAAGATCCGACGGTGGGTGTGCCGGAGGCTGGGGCTTCCGGAGACGGAGCCGGTTCCGTTCCCGGTGAACGTGTACCAGGCTACGCCGGTGACGCTGTGCGCAAGAGGCGCGTATCAGACGATAGGCGACGTTGAAGAAGCGGAGAGAATCACGAAGCGGCAACTGGCGGTTGGGTTGGCGGAACTGCTGATCGACGACGGATACTGCGGAGTGGAGACGGAAGACTCGGAAGTGAACCCGGAACTGCGGATCGTGACGGTCAGTGTACGGGTCGTGCCGTGGAGGGAGTAGACGATGAATAAGCACATGACGCAGGAAGTAGCCATTAAGTCAGCTTGGATGATTCTCGAAGGGCTGGGCTTCAGCCGGGAAATCAACGGAGATCTGGAGAAGACGGTAGCCGCCGTCTTTGCGAGCGCCCCCGCCGCCGATGTGGTTCCGGTGAGGCATGGGTGGTGGATTCACGAACCCGGACATATCCCGCACTGCTCTGAATGTGGGAGATACAGCGATGATGCAGACACGGGGGAGGCGATTTGCTGCCCGTTCTGCGGGGCGAGGATGAACAGGGGGCAGGACGATGCCTGACCGAAAGAGGTGCTGTTGCAACTGCCGGAGGAATATCCGCACGGGGAAGCCGGGTGAGGTGACGTGCCATTGTGAGATAGACGGTCACTACATCAGCTATGTGATGGTCTTTGACGGATGGTGCAGGCGGTGGGCGAGAGAGACGAAGTGGGATAAGGACGGAGGGAAGCACGAATGAGCGAAAGCGAAAACTGCACAAAATGTATCTATTGCCGCAAGCTGGAATATGACTGCCGAGGAACCGGCGAACTGCGATATGGATGGTGCTGTATCATGCTTGATGACACAGTTATGGAATTGAAGGAGCCGGAGAAGGATATGTGCGAAGTCTTTGCACCGAAGGAGAAAACATGATGCCGGAACACGAACCTAGGAGAATCTTTCGCGGCCCCGGTTATACGGTGAAAGCTCACCCCAAGAGCTGCTTCTTCTGCCAGCACTTGACGGACATCTTCTACGACTCCGGGGGGCCTTACGCGTTCATATGCGACGTGGACGGTGACGATGAAACGGGTATGCGCGGCGTGTGCCCGGACTTTAAGGAGGAAGAGGAATGAAAACTGAAATTCGACCGGGCCAGATATGGCGGCACTTCAAGGGCGGCGTCTACCGGGTGCTGTATCTGGCGAAGCAGAGCGAAACCAAAGAAGAATACGTCATCTACACGAGTGACGACGGAGGCGGTACGGTATGGGCGCGTCCGGCGTCTATGTGGCTGGAGACCGTGGAGCGTGACGGAAAGAGCCAGCCGAGGTTTGAACTGATCTACGACCCGTCCAGCACAGACGCGCCTGCTGAGGACATAAATGTCCCTAGCAAACCGTATGACCTGCTGTACGAAGAAGGGGGAGCGGGAACAACGTGAATCACGACTACGCCCATTGCTGGGACTATGAGAAAGGCGTATGCCCGGAGGAGTGCTTCCGGGCGAAGCCGACGGATGACCTGAAGAATTGGCCGCACCCCGTCACCTACTCCAAGTTCAAAGGGACGGAGGCTTGCCCTCTCACACGCCCGCAGCCGAAGCGCACCCACGGAGATAAAATCCGGTCATCTACGGACGAGGAACTGGCAGAGATGTACGTCGGCGTGGGATGCCCACCCGGAACGGACTTAAATGAACTGTGCTTAGGTGAAAACGGGGAAGAATTACTATGCACTCCCCCACGATGCAGAGAGTGCTGGCTCAAATGGCTGAGACAGGAGGCAGAAGAATAATGGGTTACGATTCCAACGACTTTGACGACGGTAGCATCGAGCGTTGCCCTTGCTGCGGCGGGGAGGCGGTCGTTGGGTGCTGGAGTCCACCGATTGCCAACCGATTGTCCATCTACTACTACGTCAAGTGCAGTTCCTGTGGCCTTATGACATACCCTTACATCGGGTCTGCTGCGGAAGCCGTCGTGTTGTGGAACACGCGCTTGATCGGAGAGAAGCCGGAAGAATACCTCGGCAACCCGGACTATGACCCGCGCAGGGAAGACCACCGGGGAGGATTGCAACCGGCGAGCATAATTCGGAACTTGCGGGTATGCGGAGGCAGAGAAAGCTGCCGGGGATGTTCGTTGCACGTTATCAAGTTTGAAAGGGACGCCTGCCGGGATCGACTTGACCTTGCGGCGGCAGACACCATTGAGCATCTGCTGGAGAGGGAGCGGAGGAGGAATAAGTGATTTGCTATCGGAAGGGTGGCTGCGGCCCCTATGAAATGCTCCCATGCGGCGAGTGTCCGGCCAGCAAGCCGGAGTACCTGAATCGGTACGGCGATGAAAAGCCGGAGCCGAAGAAACCCAAAACCCACAGGGACATGCTACGAAGCAAGAGCGACGAAGAACTGGCGGCGTGGTTCCGTATCGTTGCAGACTGCGAGGGATGCCCAGTGACGGAGAACTTCGACGAGTGCAGGCATGGGAAAGACTGCGAAGATAAGTGGCTGGAATGGCTGAGACAGGAGGCAACATGAGCGAACAACCGAAGCGGTGGACATTTGCGGCGCTGACGGGGCGTATCCCGCCGTTCTTCATGGTGCGGCGTCGCAGGCGGTGGCGAGAAGTGGTACTGGCCATCCGAGACTTGGAGGGGCTGGTTGGCGTCACTCCGGCGGGGCCGGTGATGATGGTACACATGGAGACGGAGAACGACGCCATCATAGCGAAGAACCGCCTGCGTTTCCTTGGCATCCCGGTCAGCGAAGAAACGCACGAGACGGACATCCAGAAGTGGGGCATTTACGTATCGAAGAAAGACGGTATTCACTCGGAAGATAAAGATGGCACCGAATAACGAGGGGGGAAGCGGATAATGGCGAGAAAGAAAACGGAGAAGCCTGCGGAGCAGAAGTACACCATCACCCTGAATGAACGGCAGCTTCGCCTCTTGCTGAAGGTTTGCGAAAGCTGGGCGAGGATGTGTATGGGACAGACCTGGGACATGGCCGTAGACCTGGCATGGCTGCACTATGATTACAAGCCTGATGACCCGGAGTTTGACAAACGTATCCTCCGCCGCGATGCCTGCAAAGAGATGTTGGAACTGGCGATGCGAGCTGCATCCGGTGGAAACCTTGAGCACTTCCGTAAGACCGAGGATGTTCAGGTGGCACTGGATATGTACTCGGTCATCCGCAACTTCTTCTGGCATCAGCTCCCGGAGGACAAGCGTGAGGACTGGACGGTTGACGCAGACCCCGTTTACATTTGGGGGCCGGAGCCGAAAATCAAGGTGGAGAAGGGGGTGATGCCCCGTGACTCCGGGAACGACGGAGATTAAATTTCCCCTTGAGTAGATATGGGGCGGAGGCGCAGGGAGGCGCAGCGATTCGTCGCTGGGGACAGTGATCCCCCGGTGGTTCGACTCCACCCCGCCCCATAATCTTACGGAGTGTGAGTGCGTGTGCTAGACTAAGTGTGTTGTTGACGTGTACCCGTAGCTCAGCCTGGTTAGAGCGGCTGACTCATAATCAGCGGGTCGGGGGTTCAAATCCCTCCGGGTACACCATTCCTCCGTGGACACCGCGAGCGAGAGCGTTACGGCAAAAACCGTAGTAGTGGCGAAGCCGGATGGCGTAGGAAGTCCTGAACGAACGCCCCCAAGCCCCGATGATTGTGAATGCGGAACGAGCCAGCGTCCCAAAAGCGGGGATTTCATCAATGGCTGACAGCCGGGAAAGTCCGGCACATGCTTCCGTAGTTAAACGGTAGAACGGCTGATTCGTACTCAGCAGATGGTGGTTCGATTCCTCCCGGAAGCTCCAGACGCCGGGTAGCGCCCGGATGATGTCAGAGTGGCGGATTCCTGACAGAGAACGACAATGCCAAATGTAGTGGGAATGGCGCGGCGAGTGCGCAATCGTCGCCTTACGGTGAGTAGCATTGAACCAAAGCCGACAAGTCAAAACGCATTTGGAAACGCACACGCTCCAATAGCTTAGTCGGTAGAGCTGCTGATTTGTACTCAGAGGGCGGGGGTTCGATTCCTCCTTGGAGCTTATACCCTGTGTCGGCCCGGTGGAGTAGGGTGCCTGTTATGACTTGCCAATTGATATCACGCAGTCGGGCTGGTCGGTTCGATTCCGACACACGGGGCGGGGTCGCAACCCGCGAATAGCGGTACGCGGAAACTGACGGTCGGGCTGCGTACAGAGGAAAGACCGTACAAAGCGGATTATCGGGGCGAATGACCGCATCGCGGGGTGAGCAACCTATTCCCCGCATAGCACCGGCAGACGTGCCGCCTGTGCGAGTCAGGCGCGAGGAGAGCGATAAAGACGGCTTTTGAAAGTCCGCTGGCATGGGTACAACCGTCATTCCTATTCCCGTGAGGCGGCAAAATAGGGGAACCACGACGAACGGTAGTAGTCGAAGGTGCGCAGAGTGGTTCGAGTCCGCGAGCTACGAAGGTTCGACTCCGAGAGCGCATGGTGCAAGCACCTCCTCCCCTTTTTTACGCGGGTGTAGTTCAGAGGTAGAACACCAGCCCTCCAAGCTGGGAGCGCCGGTTCAAATCCGGTCACTCGCTCCACGCCCGGTTAGCTTCACCTATACAAAGCGTCCATAACAAGGGACGGGGTGAAGACGGGCTTCACCGTTCGGGAGCGCACAATCTCGGCGGATGATAAATAATAGTGGCTGGCTCCGGCCCTGTGAAAAAAACGGATGCGACCTGTGCGGGCGCAGGGCTGAAAAGTTCCGTGGTAGAGGCGGAGGAAGCGTGAGCTTCAACCGAAGGTGAGGAAGTGGCGTGGCGACGCGGGCCAACTCAGGAGCGCCCTGGCGTGGTGTATGGTTACGGCGACCGATCCTCCGCCGATATTGTGAAACACGGGGATGTCGCCAAGCGGAAAGGCATCTGGCTTTGAACCAGTTACTCGCAGGTCCGAATCCTGCCATCCCTGCCAATAAACGAAGGAGAGATAAAAACAATGCCTGAGAAAATACCGGGAGCAAAAGAGGACAAAGGCAAGCTCCAAATGAGCATCGTTCCGCCGGAGATCATCACCGCCATTGCGGAAGTGAGACGGTACGGGCTTACCAAGTACGCTGAACCTGCGAACTGGCAGCGGCTAGACCCGTCGATGCTCCACGAAGCCCTCTTGCGGCATTGCGTAGCCCTATGGACGGACTGGACGGCGAAAGACCCGGAGAGCGGACTGCCGCATCTGTGGCACCTGGCGACGAACGCGGCTTTCCTGTGCTGGTTCTATAAGAACCGGGAAGAACCGAATGAACTGCGGAAACTTCTGCAATCGCTCTGCATCCCGGAAAGAGAGGAGCAGGAGAAGAACGGCGGATGGAACGAGGACTTCTCCGAATATGCCAAGGCCCGGTTCGAGCAGGAACCCGTATCGAATATCGAAGAGTACGCGGAAAAGCTGCGGGAGCGCAGGGCAAAGGAACAGAACGATGGATGACGAAGCCGTGCTCCAAGACGGCGAGGAATCCGTCGAAGTGAACCTCTACGAAGAAGTAGAGTTGCATACCAACTGCACGGTGCAGATACTACGAAACGTGCTGACCGGAGAACTGAGCATAGGATGGTGGGAGAACGATGCCGGTTGACGCATACTGCAAGGGCTGTATTTATCTTGGGACAAACTCAATGGGAAAGGCTTGCGACTTCAACTACATCACAGGAAAGGTGCGCGGTTGCCCTGCCGGAGATGGGTGCGTCAGGCGCGAACTCGGTACGAGACGCAAGTTCGTCTTTGGCGTAATCTCTCCGAAACACGCGGACAACGCCAAGAAAGCTACGATTGAATCGAAGAAGATTGGCCGTCCCCGTAAACCGCCGGAAGAACTGGAAGAGACCCACGCAAAGCGGCTTGAGCGCAGGAGAAATGCGGCGGAGGCGTACAGGGCAATAGCCAAAGGCAGGCAAAGAGATGCAATCACCGAGTACAAAATCAAGAACAACGCTTCCTGCAAGGACATTGCAGAGCGCATCGGAGTCAACCCGTCTACGGTGCAGAAGTGGTGTACGGAGTATGTACCTGCCAGATGGGATTTGTTGGCGAAGATAGGTATAGAGAAGCCGGAGGGGTTGGACTGATGCCGAGGCGAAGCTACGACCTGATTGACTGCCCCTCCTGTGGGGCCAAGGGTCAGGAGAAAAACGTATATAAACCGTTCCCGCACGGGTGGGTCGGCTGCAAGAACTGCAAGACCTATCATCCGTGGGTCAACGGAGGAAAGATGCAGGCGGTCCGCGACTGGAACGCCAGAGGGGGGAACACCATGAGGCCGCTCAAACCATATAGTGAACTGATACTCGCTGATGAAAGCGAACTGACCGACGAGGAAATACACCGCAAGCAGTTTTGCGAGTCCCTTCCTGATACTGTCGTCACGGCCCTAGTGCTCAGAGCTGAGGCGTTGAGGCAAGAAGTCATGCGTATCGAGCAGGAACGCGACGAGATTATAGACTTCCTGAATGGCTACTGCTGGCGTGAGTTTACCCCTTTCGAGTATCCAACAAAGGACGGTGATGCCGAATGAGCATCTATTATCCCCAATACAAAGAGCAAATCCTTGACGCAATGCCCAACTGCATGTGCGGTGACGACGGAAGAAGCCGAAATGAGCGTGAGTGCTCAAGGCGAGGTGGATGCCGGGGTTGCGGCTTCGATATGGAAGAACACGCACGGCGACTGAACCTCATACGGGACGTCGGATTAAAGCCAATCACCGAGAAGCGGCGCGATAATATGAGGATAGAATGGGGCGTCAATCCGTTCTATGAAGTCTACGGTCTTCGGGTAGGGAAGAAGAAAAGATAAAAAAAGGAAGGGCCTGGTAATAACCAAGCCCTTCCTTTTTGATTCCTCCCAACTCCTTACAGAAATTTCTTAAAAAATCTTACTGAAACGCCTTGACAACTAAGTTCAGCTGGTGTATTCTTAGTACAGACTTAGCGAGAGGGTAAAGCTAACGCCAGCCCCCACCTTTGCGGGCTTCAAAAGTTAAGTTGTTCGGCGACGCTTATCTTACATGATTCGACGCAAAGTGTCAAGCTAAACTTAGTAGAATGGAGGGGAGAATTTGACTGGATTCAGGCGCGAGCGGCTGAAAGCTCGCAAGACGATCAAAGAGGTCATGCAGCACCTCGGTGTTTCCGACGCGGCGGTTTATCAATGGGAGACAAGTGTTTACAAACCGTCGGCTGACAAACTTCTGATGTTGGCGAACTTCTATGGCTGCACGATGGAGGCGTTGATGACGGACACCGACGATGATGACTTCGACAGCGACGTTTCCGGAACGGAGGAAGCAAGCCATGCCTCGTGAGAAAGCTGATTACAGAGATTTGCTGATGAGGCTGGACGAAGCGTTCCCCGGACGGGAACTGCTGACGAGGGAAGAAGTCGCGACGTTCCTCGGCGTGAACCCCCGGACCGTGAAGCGCCGGTACGATTTCCCGGCAGGGCGCGTCACAAAGACGCTGGTCGCAAGGGCGGTGGCGCAATGAACGACAGGGAAGAGCGCATCATTGATGCCATCATCTGCGGCGGAGTTTGGGGTCTTCTCCTGTTTGCGGCGGCGATGATAATTCGCGGGGTGGTGGTGCTTGGTTGAGTGCCTTAATTCCATTCACCCCGGAGGAGCTTCGTGAACTGGCGGAGTTCGACGCGGAGATAGAAGGGCAGTTCGCCTTTGACCGGGAAGAGTACGAAGCCGCGAGGCAAATGGACTGGGAGATCCGCCAGGAGCGGAGAGAACCCAAGGCGGCGAAAGCGGCGCTCCGTGCCAAGAAATACCACCAAGAGCACCGGGAAGAAATCCTTGCCAAGAAGAAAGCCTACCGTGCAGCCCACCGCGAGGAAATCAATGCCAAGCATCGTGAATGGTACGCCGCCAATCGTGAGGCCGTACTTGAGCGGACAAAGGCAGTACGCGAAGCCGAGCCGGAGAAAGAGAAAGAGCGAGGTCGCGCTTACCGCGAAGCCCACCGGGAAGAACTGGCGGAGTACCACAAGGCGCACTACGAGGCAAACAAGGAGCAGTACGCCGAACGGTTCCGCCGTTACGCCGAGGAGCACAAGGACGAGATTGCCGCATACCGGGCAATGTATCGCCTCACTCACAAGGAGCAGATGAGGGAATACAACCGACGCTACCGTGAGAAGCACCGGGAGGAAATCCGGGCGCGTGACCGGGAAAGAGCGGCGGCGAAGAAAGCCACTGGCGGATTGGAGGTGACGGCATGAGCGACAAAGCGAGAATCCTCCAGCATCTTCAGGAGAACGGGAGCATCACCCCTCTGGAGGCGCTGGAACAGTACGGATGCTATCGGCTGGGCGCACGAATATGGGACCTCCGGCACGACGGCTACAACATCAACACGACCCTTGTGGATGGCGTTGACCGTAACGGCGAACCGATGAGATACGCGAGGTACACGATGGCAAAATAAATGCCGCCCGGATGGTGGAGCATCCGAAGCGGCTGGAAGAAAGGACGGTGAAATCCCTTACTCGTGAGCATTTTAGCACGAAACTCAACGATAAGCAACGATAAGTTGCGGGAACTCAAGATTGACCCGGAGTTCCGAGACAAGATTCCGCCTCTGACGGACGCCGAGTTTGAGCAGCTCCGAGAGAACATCCTGAAAGACGGGGAAGTCTACGAGCCGATTTGCGTATGGCACGGAACTATCATCGACGGCCATAACCGCTGGAGAATCATTCAGGAGAACCCAGAGATTCCGCACCGATTCAAGGAAATGGAGTTCGATGACAAGTGGGCAGCTTTCGAGTGGATGTATCGCAAACAGCTTGGAAGACGGAATCTCACGGATGAACAGCGCACCTACATGATAGGGAAGATGTACGAGGCGAGAAAAAAGTCGGTTGGAGAACACGTCGGCAACCAATACACCAAAATGGAAAGTCTTCAAAATGATGACATTCCAAACGGCTCGGCAAAAACCGCAAGAACCATAGCGAAAGAGCTTGGCGTTGGGCGGTCAACGGTCGAGCGATCAGAACGATTCGCCAAGGGAGTGGACACACTCCGAGGAGAATCACCGGAGGCTGCGGATATCGTTCTCAGAGGGAAGAGCGGCATGTCCAAATCACAGGTGTCGGATATCAGGAACATGGATAAGGCGCTGAGAAAAGAGACCGCCAAGGCCATCGTTGACGGCAGAACTCCTACCAAGAGGAGCGTTGGTCGCCCCGCAAGCATTCGGGAAATCAACAAGGCAATCATTCAATCCGACGCTGCGGCCAGAGATGAGGACAGCCTACCGAAATACACAGTCGATGACTTGTGCGAGGAAATCAAGGTGAACGCGGAAACTTATGTTTCCATGCTCAGGAACACACTTACTATCCGAAGCACGGTTCTTGACGCGGACAGACCCCGCGTTCGGAACAGTATACAGAAAATCATCGACGACATTACGAAAGTGAGGAATCTGATATGAAACTTCCGAACGGGGTTTCTTTTGAAGAGAAGAACCTGAACACCAGAGATTTGACCATCAATCCCCGCGCCCAGCGTGAACTGAAGATGAAGAGGGTCAGGGAAATCGTCAAGGATTTCAACCCGTTGCTCGTGAACCCCATCAAGGTCAGTTTCCGCAACGGCAGATATTACGTCATAGACGGTCAGCACACCTTGACGGCGCTCCGTGTCGTGAATAAGGGGGACTGCACGGTTCGGTGCAAGGTCTTCTACGGGCTTACCGAACTGGACGAGGCGGAACTCTTCCTCCAGCAGAACGGGCACAGCGCTCCGGTCGGTGCCAACGAAAAGCTCCGAGTCCTCTACCTTCAGGGAGACCGGGAAGTTCTTGATTTCGTGAAAGCTACGGAGCTGGCCGGTGTCAGGGTGGACTTCACCAAGGGGCAGAGCAGGAACAAAATCATCGCCGTATCCTGCGCGTTCGGGATCTACAAAAAGCTGCCGCGCGAATCGTACGTCGAAATGCTCATTGCAATCCGAGACGCATGGGATGGTTCTCCTGACAGCTTCGCACGGGAAATACTGACCGGGATGTCCAGAGTGTTCGCCACCTACTTCGGCGAGTTCAAAACCAAGGAACTATCAAAGAGGCTGGCAAAGGTGGCCCCGGCTCAAATCGTACGCGAGGGGAAAGGATTCGGTAGTGCGTCCGCACCTGTGATGTATGCCAAGGCAATCCTCCGCGTCTACAACGCTGGAAGGACTACCCACCGGCTTGATGAGGGAAAGCTGTGAGTCTGAAACGAATCAGCTTCCCTGATCGAGCGTCCTGGCTGGAGGGGCGCTCGGCGCAGGGAATCGGAGCAAGCGACGCCGCCGCGATTTGCGGGATGAGTCCTTGGACGACCAAGAACGAACTATGGGAACTCAAGGTCGGCAAAAGGACGAGCCGGGATATCAGCGGAAACGCAGAGGTTCAGCGCGGCGTGAACATGGAGGGAGCGATAAGGGACTTCTTCTCCTCCCTCCACCCCGAATTCCAAGTGACCCATCACCCCTACGACGTCCTGTTTCAGGAAGAGCGCCCGTGGATGTTCGCCACCTTGGACGGAGAACTGGAAGACGAGCAGGGAAGACACGGGATTCTGGAGATCAAAACCGCGTCACCAAACGGGAAGAACGGATGGGACGAGTGGCGCGACAAAGTTCCCCAGCACTATTACATCCAGATACTGTGGCAGTTCTTAGCGACGGGATACGATTTCGCAATCTTACAGGCGGCGCTGTGGTCGAGGGACGGAGACATTACGCTCAGATCATTCGCCTTTGAGCGCGGAGACCGTAAGGAAGACATGGAATGGCTGCTCCGTCAGGCTGAAGAGTTTTGGCGTGACGTGAAAACAAACAAAAGACCCGGAGCGACAATCGTTTTTTGAAAGGAGAAACCATGAGGAATCCCAACGAGTTTGAGTTTGTCGAGGTGACGTATGTCGCCTCCGACGGAGTGAACACCGGAAAGACCTATACCTACAAGACGAAGCTGAACCTGCGACTGGGCCAGAAAGTCTACGCCCCCACCTACAAGAGCGACCGGAGCGAGGCCGTCGTGGTTTCTGTGAACTGCCCGGAGCCCGGCTTCAAGTGCAAAGAAATCGTGGAAGTCATGCCGGAGGAGGAAGCAAATGCCTGATTTGGAATTCAAGCTGACGACTGACATCACGCCTATCAAGCAGACGGTTCTCACCGCAAATTTTGCGGAAGTGGAAGCCCAGCTCCGGGAGTTGATGACCCCCTATGAAAAGATGGTTCTCCGCGAGGAAGACGTAGCCGAAGGTAAGAACGTGCTGGCCCGCATCCGCAAGGTGGAGAAGACTATCGACGACTACCGCAAGAGCATCAAGCGCGACTTTACCGCACCGCTTACGGCGTTTGAAGAAAAGTGCAAGGCGCTCACCGCTGTCTGCTACGAGAGCGAGACCAACCTCTCCGAGCAGATAAACAGATACGCCGAGCAGAAGCGTCAGGAAAAGCTGTCCGCCCTGAGAGTGTACTTTGACGTCAACGTCGGCGACATGGAGAACTTCCTCACCTTTGAGCAGGTCGAGAACCCCAAGTGGGGGAATGTAACCTACGCGCAGGAGCAGGCAGAATTCGACATTCGCCACGCAATAGCCGAGTGCGCTGATGGCGTATCTGCCATCAGAAGCCTGAAAAGCGAGTTTGAAGCTACCTTGCTGACGGCATTCTCCAAGAACCACGACCTCGCCGCCGTGATGAAGATGAACGGCGAACTGGCGGAAACGAAGCGCAGGGAAGACGCCAGAAGGGAAGCCGAGGAAGCCCGCAGACGGGAGGCGGAAGCCGCAAGGCTGGCTACGGAGGAAGAAGTCCGGCGCGTCAACGAAGAGGCCCGCCGCAAAATGGCGGAGCAGGCCGAAAAGTTCAAGCTGGACGATGAACCCGCACCGGCGCAGGAGCAGACGGTCTACCAGCACGGCGAAGTGCCGAAGGAGAACGTCTACACGTTGTCGTTCCGCGTCCATGCCACCCGCAGTCAGCTCATGGAACTTAGGGCGGCGTTTGACCGCATCGGCATCTGGTTCGAGAAGATCGAGGGCTGAAACGATGGCGGCGAGGAAGAAAGATATCCCCCTGCCTGAGAAGGGAGCGCGGTTCGAGGTTCGGAACGCACAGGGGGCGGTAATGGCGCAGACCGATTACCCCGCCTGCTACCCCGACAGGGAGCGGCGGGACGAACTGCGGAAAGCGGGATACAAGCTGTATCTCGGTGGCAAGGTATTCCGGGAGGAAAAGAAGAAATGATTTGGATAGGCATTGACCCCGGAGCGAAAGGCGCGATGGCAGTCCTGACCGACAAACACCCGCCCATGCTTTTCGCGTATAGCCCGGAGGTCTATATCCTGACGCTCAAAACCCTCAAGCAAGAGGACGATGACTGCATTTGCTGTATCGAAGCAGTTCACAGCATCACGGGTCAAGGCATCGCAAGTTCGTTCAAGTTTGGTCAGACCTATGGTTGGCTGCTGGGGGTGCTGGACGCCATCGGAATCCCCTACCAGCCCATCACTCCCCAGAAATGGAAGAAAGAGTTCAGCCTTACTTCTGATAAGGCGCAGAGCGTGGAGGTCTGCAAACGCCTTTACCCGGACGTGAACCTCAAGCGGACGGAACGTAGCAAGAAAGATGACGACGGGATGGCGGAAGCGCTTCTTATGGCGACCTACGCCAAGCGGAAATTCTAGGAGTTGGTTACATGTCCTGCGTCAACAACCACTATTCCCCGGAGGAATTGGAGAGCATCTTCCTTTGGGACTCCATTTGCGAAGCACTTCCGCTTACGGCGGAGGAACGCCGGGAGATAAATGGGCGAGACTCCATTCCTGAACTTGGGAAGAGAAAGCACCGGGCAAAGGAAACAGGACTCCCGAAAAGCGAGGATGATCTCAAAAAAGAAGAAGAGAGAAAGCGCCGGGATAGCGATTACCGTAGGCAGTATCGCGAGACCCACCGAGAACAGAAGCGTATCGCGGACGCCGCCTACCGCGCCAAGCACCGGGAATCTATCAACGAAAGGCAAAGGGAGTATGACCGGGCAAAGCGAGCCTCCGAAAAAGCAAAGCGGATGTCGGCGTAGCCCAGAAGAAGCGGAGAGTCTGTTCCTTGAGAACATGAAACTTGTCCCGTATATCGCCAACAACATGGCCATTAAGGTGACGGAAGACACGATTCAGGATGGTTACATCGGACTCTGGAAAGCGTCCCTTTCATTTGACGATTCACGCGACCTGAAGTTCGCCACTTTTGCCGCCCCGGTAATTCGGAACAGCATCATAACGGCATGGAGAGAAAGGACGCGGAC
>Ga0326514_10001235_pt1 | contig 16787 bp, 14 predicted proteins | sample 3_2548_0518_D_FD_203653 | JGI IMG/M metagenome (GOLD analysis project Ga0326514, IMG submission 203653) | Bovine rumen microbial communities from UC Davis, California, United States - 3_2548_0518 | ecosystem: Host-associated > Mammals > Digestive system > Stomach > Rumen | place: USA...
ACAATCAGACAGGATTTATATACGGTCGGAGACAGAGTGGTTCCTACCTTGTTAAAGATATTGATGGAAATATTATTTCAAGTAGTATTTCCTATAAAAAGTTAAACCTTATTGAAAAAAGAAAAGGATGGATTGTTGATTTTAAACAATCTTAAATAGCATCAAAGGTTATTATGGAGCGTTTACTTATATTATGTATGATAAAAGCGTAAGGGTGTAATCATGCGCGTTTTTCAGATTGTCGGTGTGCGAAAATCAGGTAAAACATCCACTGTTGAACTACTGATAGGACAGCTCAGAACCAGAGGTTTCAGGGTGGGAACGGTAAAATCCATTAATTGTCCGGTTTTTTCCATAGATCAGCGTAAGGATTCCAATACCGGCAGACACAGAAAAGCAGGTGCCGAAATTGTAGTGGCTGCGGGAAAAAAAGAAACGGATTTTTTGTTCAGTCACAGTCTTTCCATAGATCGCATTTTAAAATATCTTGCTCTTGAGGAACTTGATTTTGTTATTGTTGAGGGCGGGTATCAGTATAATCTTCCGCGTATAGTATGTTTAAAAAATACTGATGAACTTGAAGCACGACGTACGGATAAAACTTTCGCGGTTTCCGGAATGATTTCCAATTTCATGAGGAAAATAGAAGATTTGGATGTTATCAATGCGTTCGAGGAGCCGGAAAAACTGATAAAATTGATTATGTCAGAAGTACCTGAAGTATCGTTCCCGATAGAATTGCTGCCGCGCCCGGAATGCTGCAGAAACTATTGCGGCCGCTGCAGTGAAAAAGGTACCGGAGAAACATGTTAGAAATAATTAGTCAAAGTTGTTATGAATAGTACTGGATATGTAAGCGGCATTTGCATAAGTGCCAGAAGAGGAATACCGAAGTCTCCTGTTGACAGTGTCAATCTGGTGGAAAATTACGGATTGGAACATGATGCGCATGCGGGAAACTGGCATCGTCAGATTAGTATTTTATGTCTGGAGGAAATAGAAAAATTCCAGGCGGGCGGTGCGGATGTAAAACATGGCGATTTCGGGGAAAATTTAATTATCAAGGGAATAAATCTTAAGGAATATCCTGTCGGTACCAGGTTAAGGATCGGCGATGCGCTGATAGAAACCACACAGATAGGAAAAGTCTGCCATCATCATTGCAGAATTTTTCATCAGATGGGTGAATGCATCATGCCGAAATCAGGCGTTTTTGCCAAAGTACTGCAGGGTGGTGCCGTTAAAATCGGCGACAAGGCTGAAATTACTGAAATACCCGAATATTTGTTTTCTGCGGCAGTGGTTACTTTAAGTGATAAGTGCTCAAAGGGAGAAAGGGAAGATCTGAGCGGAGCCGCTGTTGGAAACATTTTGGCCAATCATAATTACAAGGTTCTTTCCTATGCTGTTCTGCCTGATGATCGGGAACTGATAGAACGGGAACTGATCAGGCTGAGTGATGAGTTAAAGGTTAATCTTGTTGTAACCACCGGAGGAACAGGGTTTTCTCCAAGAGATGTTACTCCGGAGGCTACAATGGCTGTGGCAACCAGAAACGCTCCTGGAATTGCCGAGTATATCCGTTATGAATCCTTTAAAATAACCGGCCGTGCCATGCTTTCCCGAGCGGTGTCTGTAATACGTAATCAGACTCTGATTATAAATCTTCCGGGCAGTGAGAAAGCTGTCCGCGAATGCCTGGATATTATTATGGCTCCTCTGGAGCACGGGTTGAATATTTTATTAGGGAGAGAAAAGGAATGCGGTCATTCAGAAAAGCATTGATTTTACTATTATCCGGATTCGCAGCTGGATGTGATAAACCTCATGATGCAGGCGTCGTTAATGAACAGCCGGAGAAAAATACCGTGAAGCAGCAGAATGTAACAGTGACTGTTTTTGCGGCGGCTTCACTGACGGAATCTTTGACCATGCTGGGTAACAAATTTCAGGAGAAACATCCCGGCATCAGAATTTTATTCAATTTTGATTCTTCCGGAACATTGAAACGTCAGATTGAAGAAGGAGCTGTAAGTGATATTTTTATTTCGGCAGCACCGAAACAGATGAATGAACTTGAAAATGGCGGACGTGTTTTGTCAGGCAGCAGAATTGATTTGCTTGAAAACAAAGTAACACTGGCCGTACCTGAAAACAATCAGTATCAGTTTAATTCATTCGGCGATCTGGCAGAAAAATTACATGACTGCAGGGTTCCCTTTGCAGTAGGTAATGCGGATGTGCCCGTAGGTCAGTACAGTCAGAAAATTTTCTCCTATCTCGGTTTAAAACAAGACGAACTTGAGAAAATGGGCTGTTTATCCTACGGAAGCAATGTCAAGGAAGTGACAATCCAGATTTCAGAGGGTATGGTAACGGCAGGTATTGTTTACGCAACTGATGCGGTTTCGGCAAAATTAAAGGTCGTTGATACAGCAACCGAGCAGATGTGCGGAAGAGTTATTTATCCTGCTGCACTGCTAAAGAATACCAGAGTACAGACACAGGCGGAGGCTTTCCTGAATTACCTGTCGTCGGAAGAAGCCAAAAAAGTTTTTGAGCAGATCGGCTTTACCTTGTTGAAAAAATAGCGGAAACCGCTGAACGGCTGCTGTTGAAAATGAAGAAGAACCGATGTGCTGCCGGTATAATTTTGCTGAAGGAGTTCAATGTGGATCTGTATCCTTTATACAATTCCCTGAGGATTGCACTGATTTCCACGGTGCTGATCTTTTTTATGGGGATAGGAACTGCTTATTATGTAGCCAGAATGCCGAAGGCGATCAAAGGTATTCTGGATGTTCTTCTTACCGTTCCTCTGGTCCTTCCTCCAACCGTGGTAGGCTATCTGCTGCTGCGTTTTCTTGGACCGCATCGACTGGTAGGAGCTTTCTTTTTTGAGAATTTTGATATCAGACTCACCATGACATGGTGGTCGACAATTTTTGCTACCGTTGTCGTTGCGTTTCCTCTTATGTACCGAACCACCAGAGGAGCTTTCGAATCATTTGATCGGAATGTGGAAAATGCTGCCAGAACTCTCGGGCTGAGCGGCAGTTTTATTTTCTGGCGGATAAGAATACCATGCTGCAAGGCCGGAATTATAGCCGGGCTTGTGCTGGCGTTTGCCAGAGCACTGGGTGAATACGGTGCAACAAGTATGATTTCCGGTTATACACCTGGTATTACCGCAACTATTTCAACAACTGTGTATAACCTGTGGCGTACAAATAATGATGATCTGGCATACAAGTGGGTATTGCTCAATCTGCTTATTTCGGCGCTGGTACTGGTATTTCTTAATTTATTTGAAGAGCGCAGAAGAAAATCATAATGTCATTGCAGGTTAAGATAACAAAGAAACTGGCCAATTTTTCATTGGATGTTGATTTTACAGTTGAATCAAGGGAGATCCTTGCTGTTCTGGGAGCGTCGGGATCGGGGAAAAGCATGCTTCTGAAGTGCATTGCCGGTGTGGAGACTCCTGATACCGGCTGTATTGTTCTGGATGATCGTGTTCTGTTTGATTCTTCACGGAAAATAAATCTTTTGCCTCAGGAAAGGAGGGTGGGACTTCTGTTTCAGAATTATGCGCTGTTCCCGAACATGACGGTATATCAGAATATATACCACAGTGTCCGGAAAGGCAGATACAGCGGTCCTGAACAGGAACGGCTCATAAACGGAATCATGGATACCTTGCAACTGACGAAAATCAGGAATAATTCCGTTATGCGGATTTCCGGAGGAGAAATGCAGCGTACAGCCCTGGCAAGAATTCTGGTAAATGACGCCGAACTTATGATGCTTGACGAACCGTTGTCCGCTCTTGATGAGCATTTGAAATTCTCGCTGGAAATGGAACTTAAGGAAATTATAGGTAATTTCGGTAAATCCGTATTATTTGTAACCCATGATCGTGATCAGGCACATCGTCTCGGAGACAGAATTGCGCTTGTTAACGATGGACTGATTGAGAAAATCGCACCGGTCAGGGAAATATTCATGCACCCGGATACTGTGGAAGGCGCGCGTATTACCGGAGTTAAAAACATAGCCGCCGCAACGGTTAAAAACGGGATTGTCGAGGTTCCGCGATGGGGACTGTCCTTTGATTTATGCCGGATTGCCGGCAGTGACGGCTGGTCTGAAAAGGATATTCATTACATCGGCATCCGCATGAATGACGTTAAACTGGCAAAAGGAAAGGAAGATCTTTCCAAAGGTAACATTTTTACTTTCAAAATTGCGGATGTATTATCAAATGTATTTTCTTATACCGTAAAATTATACAATCCGGATGTTTCAGATCCTCTTCCGTTTTACTGGCAGATATCAAAGGATTTATGGGAACCTGAACATCGGAATATTGTAGAATTATATTTAAGAGACAGTATTGTTATGCCGTTAAAATAATAAAAAGGAGCTGCAGAAAATAATGACGAAAAAATACCGGGAATTGCCGAAACTGTCATTTTCAGAAACAAGAGATTTGCTTCTGGATAAGATCGAACCGCTTAATTCGGAAAATGTAACGATAGATGAGTGTCTGGGCAGGGTTTCCGCCAGAATTTATTTTGCAACAAATGCGGTTCCCAATTTTGTGAAATCCCCGCTGGACGGGTATGCCATGCGCAGCTGTGATATCAGGTATGCCAGCGAGGATAACCCGGTTACCCTGAAGGTTGTAGATGAGATCAGGGCCGGAGTGCTCCCGACAAAGGTTATAAACAAGGGGGAGGCTGCAAAGATACTGACCGGAGCTCCTGTTCCGCAGAATGCCGACTGCGTGATTATGTATGAACAGACCGAGTTCGATGAGAAAAGTGTGACTGTAAAACAGAGCCTGAAGCCGCAGCAGAATATTATTCAGATCGGAGAGGATCAGCAGAAAGGAATGATGCTGGTTCCGCGCGGTTCTGCCATAAATCCAGCCATGATCGGATTGCTTGCTTCCCAGGGATTTCATGAAATCTGTACATATAAAACTCCGGAAATTGCAGTAATTTCAACGGGAGATGAGGTTCAGGATCTGGATCAGCCGCTGGTTTTTGGAAAAGTTTACAACTCTACAAGATATCTTTTGGCAGCGGAACTGAGAAAAATGAATTTCCGCTGTAATTATCTTGGTATTGCTCAGGATAATGTGGAAAATATAACAGCTCTGATCGATAAGGGAATGGAGGAAAATGATACGGTAATTATTACCGGCGGGGTTTCTGCCGGCGATTATGATCTGGTACCCGAAGCAATGCAGAAATGCGGCATAGAAATCATGGCATACGGTGTCAGAATGAAACCGGGAATGGCATGCTGTTACGGTATAAAAAAAGGCAAATTGTGCATTGGACTGTCGGGCAATCCGGCATCGGCAATGATTAATTTTCATGCTGTGGCCAAGCCTCTGCTGAAAAAACTGGCAGGATTTGCTGAAGTATGCCCTAAACTGTTTAAAGTCAGGGTGATTAATGCATTCGGAAAAACTGCGAAATCGGAGCGTCTGCTGCGCGGTTCACTGGTTCTGGAAAACGGTTCATGTGAAATGAAGGTTAATGCAGAGCAGGGAAATATAGTAATCAGCAGTATGGTGAATGCGGATCTTCTTGCGATTGTTCCCAAAGAGCATGGTCCTGTAAATCCGGGAGATGAACTGGATGCGTTCTTTATATAGTTTATTACTGAAAAAATCGGTGTTTTGAATCAAGGAATCGTTTTATGAAAAAAATTCCGGTGGAACAGGCTGTTGGATGTGCTTTGTGTCATGATCTTACCGAAATGAGGGATGGCTTCAAGGGCGTCGCATTCAAACGCAATCATGTAATTACCTCGGATGATCTTGAACATTTGCTCAACATGGGGAAACGCCATGTTTTTGTATGGGATCCTGATGTTGAAGAGGTTCATGAAGATGAATGCGCACTGAGAATGGCTGCTGCCTGTGCTGTGGAAGGTGCTCACTTTGAGGGACCGTCCGAGGGAAAAGTGGTACTGAAGGCCGATCGGGATGGATTGTTTACTGTAGATCTGGATTTACTGGAAAAATTGAATAATATTCCTGATGTTACTGTTTCAACACTGCCGAATCATTATCCCGTACAGGCCGGCTGCCGATTGTCTTCAATGAGGATTGTACCGCTCGTTACACAGAAAAGAAATATCAGTCTGTTTGAGGATTTGTGCAGAAAAGGCAACCTGTTTCAGCTGCTGCCGTACCGTAATCTTAAGGTTGGAATTATCATAACAGGTTCAGAGATTTATCATCACAGGATTGAAGATCGTTTTGAAAAGGTGCTGCGTCGGAAACTGCATAAATTTCCGGCTCAAATTCTCGGAACCGAGATCTGCGATGATGAACTGGATATGATAGTTGGCGCTGCGGAAAGATTTCTTCATCTCGGGGCTGGTTTATTGATTTTTACCGGTGGAATGTCGGTTGATCCTGACGATTTGACCCCGTCGGCCGTAAGAAAACTCGGAGCAGATATCAGAGCCTATGGCGTTCCGTCTCAGCCAGGTAATATGTCGCTGGTGGCGTATCTTAATGATGTGGCTGTTCTGGGTGTCCCCGGTGCGGCAATTTCAATGCCGACGACAACCCTTGATGTTTTTCTTCCCCGGATTTTTACCGGAGTTCAGTTTACCGGGGAGGATTTAAATCGTCTGGCGAACGGCGGACTGTGCCAGTTATGCGGTAATTGTCATTATCCGAACTGTACATTCGGCCGTTACTGAATTTTGCAGGGATACGGATCGGTCCCCGGATGCCTGAACCGTTATCCGTAATTCCTGAATTTATCAGTTCTCCGGAGTGATATTCATGGAATATATGGTCAGGTGTTCTTTGTCATATCGGTTCGCTATGATTTATAATTATGATGGCAGTTCTTAAAACAAAAAAAAGGAAAATAAAGTGATAGATTGCTGTGGCAGAAAAATTAATTATTTGCGTTTGTCGCTTACCAATCAATGCAATCTGCACTGTGAATACTGTTCACCCCGGGATAATTGCTCCCTATCTTCTCATATGCTGGAAGATCGCCGGGTGATTGAAATTGCGGAAACAGCCACCCAACTGGGAATTGACAAGATTCGGCTCACCGGAGGAGAACCCATGCTCCGCAGAAATTTTATCAATATCTGTGCAGAAATAAGGGATCTGCGGAATTTAAAAAAACTGGCCATTACAACCAACGGCTGCTATCTTGAAAAACATATCTGCGATTTAAGGCAAATAGGAATAGATCAGATCAACATCAGTCTTGATACGTTGAATGCACATAAATATCGTGAACTTACCGGAGGAGAACTGGGTACGGTTCTACGCGGTCTGGAATGTCTGGAAAAAGAGAATTTCCCCGTTGTGAAAATCAATGCCGTATTGATTAGAAATTTCAATGACGACTGGGAAAGTATAAGTTCCATGATAAATTTAACAAGGGATGCCGATCTTGATTTAAGATTTATAGAATTAATGCCGATGCCCAACAGTACTTTTTCATTAAAGAATTATGTGTCTGCTGGTAAAATCATGGAGATGATCAAACAGCATTACGATATTGCCGGTAAAGGTATTCTTGAAGGTACCGCAAAAATGTACCGGATAGAAGGTTTCAGGGGCAGAATTGGCTTTATTGCCCCTTTAAGCGGACGGTTCTGTGCTTCCTGCAACAGGATACGGATTACTGCGGACGGCACTGTTATTCCGTGTCTTCATGGAAAAACGGAGATTCCTCTTGGAAACTTATCTTCATCGGAAATCAAAAAAATATTGTCGGAAGTGATTTTTAACAAACCTAAATCCCATGATTTGAAGATCGGCATGGCATCGGCAAACCGTATCATGTGTGCAATAGGAGGATGATTCGTGGATTTTACTCATTTCAATGATCAGGGACATGCCACCATGGTGGATGTATCCGAAAAAGGAGAATCACAGAGAACAGCTGTTGCAGAGGGCTGGGTATATGTCAGCAGGACAACAGTCGATTTAATTAAAACCGGCGGAATAAAAAAGGGAGATGTTCTGACGGTTGCACAGATAGCCGGAATAATGGGAGCAAAGCGTACACCCGATCTGATTCCGATGTGTCATCCTCTGATTTTAACCGGTGTTGATCTCAGCCTTTCCGTTGTTGAGGAACTTAATGCGGTGAGAATAGAGGCAACCGTGAAAACAAAAGCTGTTACCGGAGTTGAAATGGAGGCTTTGACCGCCGTATCCGTTGCCGCTTTAACCGTTTATGATATGTGTAAAGCTGTACAGAAGGATATCAGAATTGCGGACATCAGACTGCTGCATAAAAGCGGAGGCGTTCACGGAGATTATAATGCCGTTGACTGATAATGTTGGAGTTGCTGTTCTGATCGGCGGCAAATCATCCAGGATGGGTTCTCCCAAGGAACAGCTGATTACAAAAGATAATCAGTCGTTTCTCATGCGCATCTGCAGCGAAATGGACTTTTTTAAATACAGGTATATATCTCATAATTCCAGTCAGAAATACAGTTATGACGGATATCGCAATGTGACTGATCTGATTGAAAATATCGGACCGATGGGCGGAATTTATTCATTGCTGAAAACAATTGAATCCGAGTCTGTGCTGGTAGTTGCCTGTGATATGCCTTTTTACGGTTCAGAGGCTGCCGTTGAAATCCTGGAACAGTACCGCGGACAGGATGCGGTGATACCATTGTGCCGCGGAAGAAGAGAGCCGCTGGGAGGTATTTACCACAGGAGGATCATACCTGTAATTGAGGAATTAATTGCTCATGGTGATTACAGGTTGGGTATGCTGATAGATCGGGTGGACTGTTTACAGTTTGAATCGAAATATCAGGTTCAGTATGAGAATCTGAATAATGCGGACGATTACAAAAGGTATCTTGCATTATCAGACCGTTTTGAGAAGAGATTTCAGAAATAATTTGAAACAGTACAAGTTTGTAAGATCTGGAACTATGCATGATCTGCACAGGTAATGATATACTCATATAGATGCGATCTGCAGACAGTAATTATTGAAACCATTTTATACGGATGACGGGCTAAAGAAATGTACAAAAAACATGTTTTGAAAAATAACCAGCGCAATAAACTGATTATAAGTTCTCTTAATACATTTGAAAAAAGAATTCATGCAAATCCTCCGGGAGTATGTCCCATAGCTACCCACATAGCATATCTTCATACAGCCCGCAGTCAGACCTGCGGAAAGTGTGTTCCGTGTGCCAAAGGACTTGAACAGCTGGAAAACATGATGCAGCGCATTCTTGACGGCGATGCCGATATGAATCTGTATAATGACATGGTTCATCTGGCCAAAACCATAAAGTGCACCGCTGACTGTGCCATCGGTTACGAGGCCGCATATATGGCTTTGTGCAACATTAAAAATTTCAATGATGAGTATATGCATCATATTGAGCACCACAAATGCCATTCCCGTATCGCCATTAAGGTTCCATGCATGTACAACTGTCCGGCAAATGTAAATATTCCTGGATACATTGCTCTGATAAATGAAGAAAAATATGCTGATGCCGTAAATTTAATCCGTGAGGATAATCCGTTTCCTACGGCATGCGCGTTTGTCTGTGAAAAACCATGCGAGTCACAATGCCGCAGATGTCTGATTGATTCCCAGATCAATATAAGAGGTTTGAAAAAATTTGCAGTGGATCAGATTGCAGTGGATCAGGTTCCTATTCCGAAAAGAAATGTTGATACCGGTAAAAGGGTTGCGGTAATCGGCGGCGGACCTTCCGGTTTGACCTGTGCTTATTTTTTGTCAAGAATGGGACACTCGGTGGTGGTTTACGAAGGCAAGGAAAAACTGGGAGGAATGCTGCGGTACGGTATCCCTAATTATCGTTTGCCCAAGGACCGTCTTGATCAGGATATTGATGCCCTGCTGGCAGTCGGCGGCATTGAGGTTAAATTAAACTCAATGGTCGGACGTGATTTTACAATTGAAGAGATTGAGAATGAATATGATGCTGTCTACGTTTCCATAGGTGCCCAGAAAGGCAAGGTAACACCGATAAAGAATCATGATAATCCGGGAGTGTCGTCTGCCATGGATATGCTGGACCAGGTTGCTCACGGAAATATTCCCGATTTTACAGGCAAGCACGTTGTGGTAATCGGCGGGGGCAATGTGGCGATGGATTGTTCAAGAACGGCTGTCAGATGCCGTGCCGCATCAGTTACGGTGGTGGTTCGACGCCGTCAGGAGGATATGACTGCGCTGCCGTCGGAGATTCAGAGTGCAATTGAAGAAGGTGTTGAATTGAGAACTCTTTTTGCTCCTTCAGAGGTGAAACTGGACGAAAACGGAAAAGTTACGGCTCTTATAACTCAGCCTCAGATTACAGGTCATTATGATGAACGAACAGGAACACCGACGGTTCGTGATGCAGACAAACCGCCGTATGAGATTCCTTGTGATTTGATATTCATGGCAATAGGACAGTCGATAGAATCCGAACCTTTTGCAAAATACGGAATAAGTTCCAAGATGAATTTCGTTACAGATAATACGACGGCAATCAAGGAGCATCCGGGAGTTTTTGCAGGCGGAGACTGTGTGACCGGCCCTGCGACTGCTATTATGGCTATCGGAACCGGAAAAATAGCTGCCATAAATATTGATGAATATCTCGGTTATCATCATGAATATCACAGCAATATAGAGATCCCTGAGGCAAAACAGAATATGCGTTCCCACTTCGGAAGGGTTCAGCTTACCGAGAGATCGGCCCGCGAACGCAGAATTAATTTTGAACCGGTGGAAAACGGTATGTCACATGAAGAGGCAATGCAAGAAAGCGGAAAATGTCTGCGCTGCGATGTGTTCGGAAGCGGAAAAATGGAAGGAGGCATGGTATAAATGGATAAGACAATAACTGTTACCGTAGACGGTAAAACTGTTAAAGCTTCACCTGATGAAACTATTCTTGAGGTTGCACGCAGATCCGATATTTACATTCCTACATTGTGCTATCTTAAGGATGTCAATGATATCGGCGCATGCAGAATGTGCGTGGTGGAGGTTGAAGGACACGAGCATCTGTATACCTCCTGCAACACCAAAGTAAAAGACGGAATGGTGATATTCACGCATTCGGAAAAGGTGAAGCTTTCACGCGAGTTTGTTCTGCAGCTGATCCTTGCCAATCATGATGTCCGCTGTCTCAGCTGTTCCAAGAGCGGTGACTGTGAACTGCAGAATCTGTCAAAGGAATTTGATCTGCCCATAGAAAATCCGTACAGGCATAAGCTTGTTAAACTTGAATCTGTAACTGCAAATCCCTTCCTGTCATATTATCCTGAACTCTGCATCGGCTGTCAGCGATGTGTAAGTACATGCAACAAGGTTGTCGGAAACGGAGTTCTGCGCAGTTCAAAGGTAGGAACAAGAACCTTTATTGATGCTCCGTTCGGAGAGGACTGGAAAAATACCAAATGCGAATTATGCGGTAACTGTGCGAAAGTTTGCCCTACCGGAGCCCTGGTAGCCAAAAACATGAGTAAATACCGCCTCAGTAAAGTTGAAAAGGTTCTGACCACCTGTCCGCACTGTGCAACAGGGTGTCAGATGTATCTGATGGTGAAAAACAACAAGGTTGTGGACGTTCGTCCCGCCGACGGTCCTTCCAATAAAGGACTGCTGTGCGTAAAGGGAAGATTCGGTTCATTTAATTTCATTCATTCCCCGGAACGTCTCAAATATCCGCTGATCAGAAACAAGGAAACAGGAAAGTTTGAACAGGCTACATGGGATGAAGCTTTGGATCTGATAGCAACCAAATTCAAGGCAATCAAGGCTCAGTACGGTGCCGATGCTCTTGCCGGATTTGCCTGTTCACGTTCACCTAATGAAGACTGCTATATGCTTCAGAAAATGGTGCGCTGTGCTTTCGGAACAAATAATGTTGATAACTGTGCACGTGTCTGCCATTCCGCCAGTGTTGCAGGTTTGGCCATGACTCTTGGTTCCGGTGCAATGACCAATCCTATTGCGGATATAACAGGCAGTGATGTTGACGTGATTATGCTGGTAGGTTCCAACCCGGAAGAGGCTCACCCTGTTGTCGGCATGCAGATCCGTCAGGCTGTCAGCCGCGGTGCTCATCTGATTGTGGTTGATCCTCGCAATATCGGATTATCCAGGGAAGCGGATATACATCTCAAGTTAAAACCGGGAACCAATGTTGCCTTTGCCAACGGTATGATGCATATTTTCATTGAGGAAGGACTGGTTGATGAGGAGTTTATTAAAAACAGAACCGAAGGTTTTGAGGAACTCAAGGAAATTGTTAAAGATTATACTCCGGAATATGTTTCAAAGATCTGCCATATCGATCCGGATCATCTGCGGGAAGCTGCAAGAATGTATGCTACGGCAGGAAAAGCTCCGATCATTTACTGTTTAGGTGTTACTGAACATTCCACCGGTACTGAAGGTGTTATGTCAATGTCAAACATGGCCATGATGGTTGGAAAACTTGGACGTCCAGGATGCGGTGTAAATCCGCTGAGAGGTCAGAATAACGTTCAGGGTGCGTGTGATATGGGTGCCATGCCGGGTGATATGCCGGGATACCAGAAGATTACCAATGAAGAGGTAATGAAAAAGTTTGAAAAAAGCTGGGGTGTCAAGTTAAGCCGTAAACAAGGTCTCCATGCTACGGATGTTTTCCAGGCGGCCATAGACAAAAAGGTACGCGGCCTGTTCATTTTCGGAGAGGATCCGGTGGTAACAGATGCCAATCAGCATCATATCGTTAAGGCTTTGGAAAGCCTGGACTTCCTGGTAATAGACGATTTATTCTTTACCGAGTCCTGCCAGTATGCTGACGTTGTGCTGCCTGGTACCAGCTATGCGGAAAAAGAAGGTACTTTCAGCAATACGGAACGTCGTGTTCAAAGGGTAAGAAAAGCGGTAACACTGGAAGGCGAAATGCGGCTGGATACAGATATTTTCACAGATTTGATGAATCGTATGGGGTATCATCAGCCTTATCTGACCTCCGCTCAGATTATGGATGAAATTGCCTCCTTGACTCCTATTTTCGGAGGTATCAGTCATAAAAGACTCGATGACGGAGAGACTCTTCAATGGCCTTGTCCTACCAGAGACAGCAAGGGAACACCGATTCTTCATGTCGGAAAATTCTCCCGCGGACTCGGTCTGTTCTATCCTGCAAAATATCAGCCGAGTGCAGAACTTCCTGATGATGAATATCCGCTGATCCTGATGACAGGAAGAGTTTTGTATCATTACAACACACGTGCAATGACAGGAAAAACTCCCGGATTGATGGAAAAGGAAGGTCATTCATTTATCGAGGTTAATACCGCTGATGCTGCCAGACTAGGTATTGAAAACGGTGAAAGGATCAGAGTTTCCTCCCGTCGCGGAACCATTACCTCTGAAGCCAGAGTTTCGGATAAGGTTTCGCCTGGTGAAACCTGGATGCCGTTCCATTTCCCTGACGGCAATGCCAATGTGCTGACAAACGCCGCTTTGGATAAGTTTGCACGTATACCTGAATACAAGGTTTGCGCGATTAGAATAGAGAAGCTTGAGCAGTAATCCTGTATTACAGTAAATGAACAGATAAATCCTCATGAGACTCCGGTTCCTATGGGGATTTTGTTTATTTATTGGACGAAAAAATCATGAATTTATAAAATTTAATAATTTCTATTGATCTGGAGTTTACTCCAGGTATTATATTTATATAGTGTTAAATCTTGAGTCAACTTTAGAAATGATTAAATTAAGCGAGATCAGGAATGAAAGAATTCAATCAGCAGATATTTGTCGGAGAAAGAGCATTATTTAAATCAAAGGATTTAAATATTGCATATTCTACATTTAAAGACGGGGAATCCCCGCTAAAGGAATCGTCAAATATTAATTTGTTTCAAACTAATTTTGAGTGGAAATACCCTCTCTGGTATTGTCACGATATTGTGCTGGACAACTGCAATCTGGCGGAAAATGCCCGTGCAGGTATATGGTATACAAGAAATATTACTCTTAGGAACTGTATTATAGAAGCTCCGAAAAATTTCAGACGAGCATGTAATATTTCTCTTTCAGATGTGGATTTTGCAAACGCTGCGGAAACTCTTTGGCACTGCTCGGATGTGGAAATGAACAATGTTCACGTGCGAGGTGATTATTTTGCAATGAATTCATCGGATCTGGAAATAGATCGGCTGAATCTTGTCGGCAATTATTCCTTTGACGGCGGCAAAAATATAGTTGTGCGAAATTCAAAACTGCTTTCAAAGGATGCGTTCTGGAATGCGGATAATGTAGAAGTTTATGATTCATACATCTGCGGGGAATATATCGGCTGGAATTCAAAGAATGTCACGTTTATAAATTGTACCATTGAAAGCCTGCAGGGATTCTGCTACATGAATAATGTCAAACTGGAGAACTGCAGACTGATCAATACAAATTTGTCATTTGAATATTCAACTGTTGAAGCCGATATACATTCTAAAATTGACAGTGTGAAAAATCCTGTTTCAGGAATAATCAGGGCGGAAGCCATAGATGAAATTATTTTTGATGATCGGGCGGTTGATTCATCAAAAACAGAAATTATTGTCGGCAAATAATTGAAGCGGTATAGAAATTTGGTTAAGAAAACACTCAGTGAACAGATTTTGCACATATTGCATCAGAATGCCAGTCCTTCCGGTATGGAAAGGATCAGGCTGATTCTGCTTCTGAGTTTTCCTGCAATTGTTGCACAGATTGCGTCGGTGGTAATGCAGTACATTGATGCATCAATGGTTGGTCAGCTCGGTGCGGCTGATTCAGCTTCAATCGGTCTTGTTGCATCATCAATCTGGCTTTTCTTCAGTATCGGCATGGCTGTCAACATCGGTTTTACTGTTCTTGTTGCCCAGAAGATCGGAGCCAAAAATTTCTTCAGCGCCAGAAACCTGCTTAAAACGGGTTTTATTGTAAGCGGAACCGTAAGTGTTATACTGTCTCTGATTGGAATTGCGGTAAGCGATCTCCTGCCGGCATGGCTCGGAGGCAGTGCGGAAATACATGATAATGCCAGAAATTATTTTCTGGTTGTTATTGCGGGGCTTCCGGTATTCATTTTAAATTCATTAAGTTCAGGCTTTCTGCAGAGCAGCGGCAACATGAAAATACCCAGTATACTGAATGTTGCGATGTGTGTATTCGATGTGATATTCAATTATTTATTCATTTTCCCTTCGCATGAATTTTCAGTGGGAACTGTCACTTTGATTATCCCGGGATTTGACCTAGGGGTTATCGGGGCCGCTCTCGGAACTTTGGCAGCCGTAATGCTTTCTTTTTCCATGATGCTTTATTTTCTGCTGTTTAAATCGGAAAAACTTAAGCTGCATAAAAATGAGAGATTTGTTTTTTCTCCGAATCTTCTGCGTAAATCTTTTTTGATTTCAGCTCCGGTAGGTTTCGATCATGTTGCCATGTGCGGCGCCATGGTTGTATCAATGATGATTGTTTCTCCTCTTGGAACAATACCGATTGCAACCCACTCCTTTGCAATTACTGCTGAAAGTTTCTGTTATATGATTGGTTTCGGCATCGCATCCGCTGCCACAACTCTGGTTGGTCAGAGCATCGGAGCAAGGAGAACCGATCTGGCTATAAGTTTTTCCTGGATGGTTACAGGACTCGGAGTTGCATTTATGACGGTCGCCGGAATACTGATGTTCATTTTTGCTCCGCTTATGATCGGGATGCTGAGCCCGGTTCAGGAAATCCGGGAACTCGGTGCAGACGTTCTCAGAATAGAGGCTTTTGCGGAACCTTTCTATGGAGCGTCAATTGTAATATCCGGTGCAGTCAGAGGAGCCGGAGATACCCTGTATCCAAGTATATTCAATTTTGTATCAATATGGTTTGTGCGCATACCTCTATCATTGATTCTTGTGAATTTATACGGCTTTTACGGGGTTTGGCTGGCTATGAGCATTGAATTATGCGTCAGGGGAATTTTATTTTTAATTCATTTAAAGCGCCGAAAATGGCTGCGCGGAATTAAATTACAGACGAACAGATTACAGGAGAATATTTATGAATAATAATTACAGTTTTGACTTTGATACACCGGTTGATCGAACCGGTACCAATTCTTTGAAGTGGAATCTTCACAATCCGGATGAACTGCCGATGTGGGTGGCTGATATGGATTTTAAAACAGCACCATGTATTATCGAGGCAATACGTAAACGTGCCGATCACGGCATTTTCGGTTATTCGGTAATACCGGATGAATGGAATAATGCATATATACAGTGGTGGAGCAGACGCCACAATTTCAAGATCAGTCCGGAGTGGATGGTGTTCTGTACCGGTGTTGTACCGGCAATTTCTTCAATTGTACGTAAACTTACAACTCAGGGTGAAAAGGTACTGGTGCAGACTCCTGTTTATAACATATTTTTTAATTCAATAGTCAATAACGGCCGTTTTGTAGTGGAAAATCCGCTCATTTACAAAGACGGTCTTTATGAAATGGATTTTGATGATCTGGAATTCAAATTATCCGATCCTCAGGTCAGTCTGATGATTTTATGCAATCCTCAGAATCCTGTAGGTAAGATTTGGAATAAAGAAACACTGCAGCGTATTGGCGAACTGTGTCTCAAATACAATGTTACCGTTATATCTGATGAAATTCATTGCGATATTACAGATCCGGGAAAGGAATACATTCCGTATGCCTCGGTTTCTGAAATATGTGCTGATAAC
>Ga0326514_10001236_pt1 | contig 16772 bp, 31 predicted proteins | sample 3_2548_0518_D_FD_203653 | JGI IMG/M metagenome (GOLD analysis project Ga0326514, IMG submission 203653) | Bovine rumen microbial communities from UC Davis, California, United States - 3_2548_0518 | ecosystem: Host-associated > Mammals > Digestive system > Stomach > Rumen | place: USA...
CTTTTCTAATGTTTTACCATTTATTAATATTTCTTTAGGTTCTCTCATTCTTCCACCTCTATTAAAAAAAATAATAAATTACTCCTCAATTGTAATACAAAGTTCTGGCATTTCGTTAGTGATTAAAATAGACATTGATAGAACTTCTTTATTTCTAAATTTATAAAAAAATCCATCTTTTTTATCGACTGCATATTCCCAAAATCCCATTTCGGAGCACCAGCCATTAACTGATACTAAAAAATCATCATTTGTAAATCTGTCTAAAATTTCATATAATCTCATAAAAAAACCTCACTTTCTAAAAAATTCTGTACTACATTTTTATATTCATTCTTCCATCTCCAATCCTTTTAGATAATATTCTAACTCTACTTGTGATAAAACCTCCTCTTTATCAGTCTCCTTTACGAAATTTCGTAAATCACTTTTAAAAAATTTAGCTACACCAACCGCAACTACCGAACGATAGCGCCTTTTTTAATTTGTGAGCTATAATAATCCACTCGTCCTCTGTGATACAATACTTTTTTAATATATTAGAATCCGGATTATCATACGGTATAAATTGCATATTACCACAACAATAAGGCTCGGCGTTATTTCTACCTATATCTTTTTTGATGCCAAAATCTTCATAATCAGCCTCAACTCCGTTTATTGTAAATTCCTCTAACGCACACAAGCAATTATACGCTTTTATTTTATAGTTCATTGTAAACCTCCTTTACTGGTTATAGCTCCTACGGTATCCGTCCATATACTCTGTAAATAGTTTCTCGCTAAAGTCTGAGTAACCTCCTCTCCATTAACTCTTCTTTGATACTTCTAACTGTACTCATAGTGATTATCTCTATTCCAGCACTCCTTAATAATCGCTATATGTTTCGTAGTAGTGGTCGTCCTCGTCGTAGTTTTCAATGTCATATACGATTTCTGCATGATTCCAATACAGATTTAGCAGCAATACCTCTATTTCAGATAAGTAGTTTATGTTCCACTGTTTCTCCATATCGTCGCCATTGAAATACAGATGCTTGATCTTAACTGTCTTGTCGCCGTCCTTTATGTATCCAAAGTCAATTACAATATCGTGGTCGTCGTATTTATCTGTCTTATATTCCTCGTCTAAGTACAGCTTGACGTGTTGTGACTGACTCCATATGCCCTTATCGGTAACGAACTCGATAGTATAGCCGTCGTGCTCATTGCGTTCGCATTTATCAGGCTCATCCGTATAGCCGTTTAGATAGTCCTGATATTTCTTGATTAAATCAGATAGGGCGATAGGCTGTTTGTCCGGTACTTTGAATAGAATACCCTTAACACTTTCGCTTATTTTGTCTGACATATCCTGCTTAATATATTGAGCTAATAAATCCTTTACTAACTGAGCAATCATGCCGTTGTATGAGGATAAACCAATCCTACCAGCTATGCTATTTACAGTTTCTTTAAGTGCTTTTTCAAGCTCGTTTCGGAGTGTGTAGCCCCCAAGCACGTCATCAATCGCAGCGTTGATGTTTTTCTCTATAGCCTGCTCAATCTTAGTCTCGATAACACGATCCTTTTCCATTTGAGCTAATTTGTTTTCTATGATTTCTGAGATATTGATATTCATTTTTCTCCTTTCTTGCCAGGAACACTAAATGAACCCTTGTACTTTGCTTTTTCTAATATTTTTCTAATTCTCTTAAATTCACTTTGCTTTGCATTATCGATAACCAGTATTCCTTGTCCTGCATCCCAATGTGAATCATAGCCTTGCTCTTCTAGTATTTGTATAAATTCATTCATTCACCCACCCCCACTATAGTCACTATCCAAAGTGCTAATATAATCATTCCTAATACTGTAAATTCCATCATTCGTCTACTCCTTTCAGCAAAAGCTCAATTGGAACATTTAATGCTTTTGCTATTTTAATCACTGAATTAAGCCTTGGATTTCTTTTGTCATTTATGTATCTAGAAAGAGCTGCTTGAGTCATTCCTGTCTTTCTTGCGATATCAGCAGCAGTCATTTCCCTTTCAATCATTAGTTTTTTTAAATTCATAGCAAACTTACTCACTCAATCACCACCTTCGCCATTAACTTCATCACTGGATAAGTTTCTTCAATGGATTCACTGCTGCCATCTGCTAAATCTATAGCAGTGTAGTTCCCTATTTTTTGACATTTCATAAATATTTTTCCATTGAACAAAAATATGTCTCCTTTTTTTATGTCTCCAAATCTCACATAGTTCTTTTTGTCTTTAAACTCTATTTCCATTTGCCACCTCTTTAGCTTTATTTAACATACGCTTTTCAAGTTCATCTGCATCAATCGTTCTCTGATCAAAAGAATCAAAGCTATTTTTTTTAGGCGAAGCCTCTTCTTTTTTTCTTTTAACATTCTTATACATTCTTGTTTGTGACCCCTGACTGTCCCCTGACTGTCCCCTGACTGTCCCCTGACTGTCTCCTTTCGTGTCCCCCAAACCTTGCATAATTCCATACTGGGTAAGGGTTAGAAGTGTCCCCCCTGCTTCCCTCTTTTTGGTCAGCATACCGTCACTTTCTAATCGTTTTAAAAACTTCTCAGTCCTTTTCTTGCCCCACTGCCATTTTTCGGACAATTTTCTAATAGAAGTCAATTTTTGACCTTTTTGTATTTCAATAATTTCATCTTTGTATGGTATTTTATTTGATTCATGATTACACATAAGAATTAAGTCAACCCATGCTTGGCCATAAGAATATGGTTCAGTATTCCACACCCAATTATCTTCAATAGAACGATATAGTTTTATCCAACCTTTGTTCTTGTTCGCCACACTTCTCCCCCTCCTCTCTAGATGTCTTTAATTTTTACAATTACCTTTTCTTCAAATTCTGTGTACTGTTTGATAATTCGTACATCGACTACTTGTGTGTCGTCCTTGTAAGCTAGTCCATTCAATGCATCAAGCACACATTTACAGATATTATCCGCATCTGGCTTTTTCGTAGGCAGAAGCCTTCCTGATCTGATTTCTTTAATCTTCTTTTTCGAATAGCTTTTAGGAATTCCATACAAGGCTGTAATCTCAACCTTGCATGGATTTAATGTCATATCACCTTTGTAGCTTTCTCTGAACATTAATTTAATTAAATTCTCATACAGAACTGTGTTCGCTGGTGTCACAGACTGCATTTTATTTAACTTTGAGTTATAAAAAGTCCTTGCTCTAGCCTTGCCCTGTGGCTTGCCTGGTATCTCAAATTCAATATTCATATTCCACTGCTTCCTGTCTATTGATAAAAAAGTGAATGCCCTCTGCACATTCATTCCATCTATCTTCGCAAAAATTTGGTTCTTCGACAATTTCTCCTAGTCTATAAACAAAATTTTCGTCATAGTTACTTTCAACTTCTTTAACATTAGCTATACCTCCATATAAATTTTGAATCTCTAAAACTTTAGCCTTGTCGCATCTGCATTTTCTTGAAACAGAAGAAGTTCTTCTAGCATCTTGCAAAATTTCTAACTTCAATATATATCCACTTGCTTTTTTATACCCAATAAATGCACCTGTATCAGGACAAGTCATAGGTATAAAAGGAATATTTTTAGCACCACGAAGGCATGCGCCACGAAGGTCTGCACCACTAAGGTTTGCACCACTAAGGTATGCACCACGAAGGTCTGCATAACTAAGGTCTGCACCACTAAGGTCTGCACCACTAAGGTTTGCACCACTAAGGTATGCACCACTAAGGTCTGCACCACTAAGCTTTGCATAACGAAGGTCTGCATCACGAAGGTCTGCATAACGAAGGTCTGCACCACTAAGCTTTGCACCACTAAGGTCTGCACCACTAAGCTTTGCATAACGAAGGTATGCACTACGAAGATTTGCACCACGAAGGTTTGCGCCACGAAGGTTTGCACCACTAAGGTCTGCATTACTAAGATTTGCACCACTAAGGTTTGCATAACGAAGGTATGCACTACGAAGGTCTGCATAACTAAGGTCTGCACCACTAAGGTTTGCACCACTAAGGTATGCACCACTAAGGTCTGCACCACTAAGCTTTGCACCACTAAGGTCTGCATCACTAAGCTTTGCATAACGAAGGTCTGCATAACGAAGGTCTGCATAACGAAGGTCTGCACCACTAAGGTCTGCCTTCATACTTTTCCAATCTTCACAATCTCTGTTCAACCAGTGTTTGTGGTTTTCTAAAATTTTATTCAATTCATTTTGTGTCATATTTGCCTCCTAGAAAGGTAATCCCTCATCATCTAATTCATCAGCCACATTCATAAAGTCATCATTGCTTTCTTTTGCAGCAGATTTACTGTCTGTCTTTGATCCAGCGAACTCTACCTGTTCGACTACTACATCAGTCGTATATACTTTGTTTCCGTCATTGTTTGTATAGCTTCCTGTCTGAATTCTTCCCTCGACTGCTATCTTTGTTCCTTTGAACACATATTTTTCAATGAATTCTGCCGTTTTGCCAAAAGCAACACAGCTAATGAAATCTGCGCTCTGATTGTCTCCATCTCTCTTGAACCTTCTGTCAACAGCAAGACTGAATCTTGCGATAGTCATTGGCTGTTCGCTCTGTGTGTATCTGATATCAGGATCCTTTGTCGTTCTACCAATCAAAAGTGTCTTATTCATTCTTAAATACCTCCAAAAAGTGCTGCTGCAGCAGAATTATCTGCTGGATGTTCTTCTTTTACTTCTTTGTATTCTGCCTCAACTACTGACTGCTCTTCATTTTCCACATTATCCACATATTCCGTATTTCCTTTTTCGTCAATGACTGCCATATCATTTTCATAAGCTTTTTGGAAATCAATAGACATTATTCCGTACTTGCTGATTAACTGTCTGAGCATAGTCTTGCATGCCATCGCGTCAAAGTCTTTTTCCCAGAAAGTGTAGCCTTTTTTAGCTGCATATCCTTTTGAATACTTAAGTGCGTGACTTTCCATCTTCTTTTTTGACCAGTACATCGCTTTTTTAAATCCATTCACAAGTTCAAACATACAGTAGTATCCAGATGTTTCCGCTTTTTCTCGTATTTCTTCATCTTCGATAAGTGATACTTCGATTTCTTCGTTCAAAGGATCATACTTGATAAGTTCGCCCTCTTTGATTGGAAGTACGTTCAGCTTCTTATATTCGCCTGATCTAATAGCCAGCTGAATCATTCCTTTGTATCCAATCTGGAACTGAGCTTCTGTTACTCCTTTTTTATTATTTTTGAAAGGAACCATATAGAATTGGCCTAACTGTGGGGATGGTGACAGATTGAGCGACTGGCCAATCAGTGCAGCTCCCACTATGGTCTGATTTGTGCACTCTTTTAATGCAGAGTTCTGATTTACTGCTGAAATAATTGAGGTGATGAATTTATCTCCATCTTTCCCGCCAATAACCTTGTGAATGTGCTCTTTTACTGCACTCTGTGTCAAATACACAGAGAATGATGAGTTATCCTCTTTTTTTGTTAAACTATTTTTTACCATTTTTAATCCTCCATGAATGTGATGTTATTTTCTTTGAAAAATCTTCCGAGCGCTCTTGCCTGGCTAACAGTTAGTAAGCATTTGAATGATACCCATGCTTCCTCTTTTACTTCTTCTGTCTGTTCTTCTGCTGCTTTTTTCTGTTCTTTAATTACTTTTTCTTGCTCTTCTCTCTGCTTTTTCAATTCAAGTGCTTTCTGCTCTGCTTCAGCTTTTCTCTTTGCTATCTCAGAAAGCCTGTGCGCCTCATTTAGAGCCTTTGACACATCAAGTGTAGATTTATAACATTCAATACTTTCAAATGCGAAATTTGGCAAATTTTGAAGGGAATCAATGTCAGATTTTACTTTTAGAATAATATTTAAAATCTCTGCCTGTATCGAATTCTCTGACACTGTCGCATTTAGCCATTTTTTATCTTCTATTTGTTCTAATTTGAGCCAATCTGGTCTTTCAATCGAATTGAAATGCTCTTCAATCCACTGCTGCTTTTTATTGATTCTTTCATTTTCAAATAATTTTAGCTGGCTATCAATCACTGCAATTGGCTCATCCACGATTGCAATCAGTTCTTTGACCTTTTTCTCAAATTCAAGATAAGGCTCATTGTACTTTTTCTTGACGTCTTTTCTTGCGTCATCAAGAGCTTTTTTTAGCTTGTTAAGTTTCGCCCTGTCTCCTTTGAAGTCCTTAATCGCATCTTCTGTGACTACTACATTTTTGTAATCTTGTGTTCTGGCTGTAATCTCCTGCTTTAACTCTTCAAAGTTAAACGATGCTTCAGGAATAGCCAGTTCGTTCATCTTAAATTCCATCTTTTTCTTCTCCTATCTCTCTTTTATATTCTTCTTTTCTTTCTGCTAAACAGTTAGAATCATCATCAATCATTAAATCTTTATGCTCATAATTTAAACATGTATTATCTAGTATCATGCCGATTAATCCTCTTAACATTGCACTTTCGCCCATTTTTACCTCTTCCTTTCTAAATCTCCGGTAGAATTAAATCCGGCTTTTGCTTTTTTTCAATGCATTCAAAAAACTTAATCTCTTGTTCTTTTAAATATTCAATATCCTCTTTCACATCACTCCTTTCAAATCTGTAGTTTCTCAGCTGCTGATATGGTTCTTTTTCTGAATAATCCCAAGTCAGCAAAGCTGTCAGAATAGCAAAGTCGCAGTCCTCTCTTACTAAAAAGTAATGTAGAATCTGACAATAATAATTATCTGGAACTTGGTCATTCCACTTCTCTTTGACTGCAGAACTTACTATTTGTGAAGTCTTGCATTCCCAGATTCCGTTACTTCCGCTCTGATCTGTCAGCCATCCATCCAGCGAGGCTCTTGCGAATGGATATTTGTCGTTGATAAAGTTGTTATTTTCAACATAATTCATCTGCATCTGCGGGTAGTTTATCTGGAATAACTCTCTAATGATTGGCTCTGCTGCTATTCCAAACTTGACTTGTGGCTTGTCTGATATATCTTGGGGTTGTTTTTCCCCAATTTTTTCTAAATACAAGTCCACATTAGACTTGTAGGGATTTAACCCTAATATGCATGCACAGTCAGAACCGCCTATGTATTTACTCCTTTTCCCTAGCCACTCCTTTCTGTTTTTCATAACTTTCATTTCTATCATTTTTCAAGCCTCCTATTATTCTCAAAATATTTGAACTGTAGATTGAATCAGTATCAGCTGCAAGTCTTTTGATGACCTGTAGCTTTTCATTTCCCTCAATTAAAGTCCTATATTCTTCCCTTCTGATAGTTATTGTTTCTTCCATTTTTTTCTCCTTTTTTTGCACTTTTGGTAATTTTGTTTTTATTTTTTAAGGATGAACTACTCCATCCTTATAGTCATCTGACCTTCTTCATCTTCTTCAGATTTTTTAATCCTCACAAAAGTATGTATTACCAACTTTTTCAACTACTTTGCCTTGTATGAATTCAGCCTGATAAACGACCGAACTTCTAAACATTCTGAGTCCATCAAGTATACTTTCAGCAGCTTCATATGATGATTCACTTGGCTTATTGTTTATGTGACTATTTGTCACGCACTGATACTGCCCTGGCTGATATATCACACCTTCAATCGTAGATGGATATTTCTCAGAATCAACTCTATTCATGACTACTGTTCCAACACAAAGTTTATGGTAGTCACTCTCTCCACCTGCTTCTGCTTCGATGACACGAGCAAGTAGTTCAAAGTCATCTTCTGTGTATTTAGTCTCAAGTTCTGTCTGAGTTTCTTCTTCAATCGAATTTGAAGGTTCTGTCTCAGTCTCAGTTTCAGTCTCAAATTCTTGAGCAGTCTCTTTCACAAACTGCTCGGTATTTCTTTCAATCTCAATCTGCTGCCATTCCCCTTGTGTGTACCTTGGCTGCCACTTCTGTTCTGGCTGCCTCTTTATTCCTTTGACGTAAGTGTCACAGTAAATATATCCAATGACGGAAATCACAATGAACACCCCAAAGAGGATATTAGAAATAATTGTATTCTTTCCTTCCAATTGTATTCTTTCCTTCCTTTCTTTTTTTATATTTGAGCTCAATGGTCACATTCGGATTCGAACCGAATTGGGTTTTTATAATTTAAACTTTGAAGGATTTTTTTCGTGATTTTTTAATTCAGTGTTTGTTAGTTTCAACCTTCCCACCAGGGTTGCTCCTGTGACCAGATGCGGACCTTAGTCCGCTTAGCGGATTTCTCCACTTTTTAACATTTTGTCAAATTCCTCTGTGTCTATCAGGAACTTCGCTGTCTTACTACCCGAAGTTCTGATAGTGAACTTTGCAGAGTTATCGGCATTTACTACCCTTTTCAAAAATGATCTTGGGTAGCCGAGTGCTACCAGTTCAGTAATACTCATTAACTTTTTTTCATACTTCATATATTCACCCTCGTTTCTCAAATCACTTTCAGTGATTTTTATTTGTTAAAAAAAATCTCTTGCACTGTCATTCCATATATGTTAGCTATTTTTATTTTGTTCTCGTCATTTGGAATTCTATCTCCAGATTCATACATTCCATAAGTACTTTGTGCTATTCCAACTCTTTTAGCCATTTGAACTTGCGTCATATTGTGATCTCGTCTTAATTTTATTAAAATTTCTGCAATCCTTTTTCTTCTATCCATACTATTCACTCCTTTCCTTAAATATCACTCTTAGTGATTAATTAAATTATAACATATTAAATCTATTTGTCAATCACTTTTTGTGATATTTTTTTATTTACTTTTATCGCTTTATGTGATAGAATATTAATAGGAAAAGAGGTGAATAAATTGAAAGAGTTCAAGAATATTATCTACAGCTTGAGAGCCGCAAAAGGTTTAAGTCAAAAAGACCTGAGTAAGGAACTTGGGGTTGGCCAATCCACTGTAGCAATGTGGGAAAGCGGTCAAAGAATTCCATCTGTTCAAATGTATGAACAGCTAGCAGATTACTTCAATGTGGATTTAGACTATTTACATGGGCGAACTGATATTGTAAGAAAGACAATGTTTGATGAATTTGGAAATAATTACTTTCCGTCCGATAAAAAACTCCAATATTTAAATAAATATTATTCTCAATTAAATGACATTGGTCAAGACGAGGCGGTCAAACGAGTAAAAGAACTCACATATATTCCAGAGTTCAAAAAAGTAAATTTGATTGCAGCTCACGAAAGAACGGACATTGAAGTGACTGATGATATGATTAAACGCGATGATGAATTAATGAATGAGGATGATTGATTGAATTACGACGAATTAATATCCGAAGCAGAGCAGATGGGGCTAATCGTAAAAGAAAAGCCCCTGCAATCTGCAGATGGGCGGATTTTAAATAATAAAATAGTAATTAGGGATTCGTTAGATGAGCTAGGAAAAAAATGTGTCCTGGCAGAAGAGATTGGGCATTATTTAAAAAATGCTGGAGATATACTAGATCAAAGAAATACATCAAACAGTAGACAAGAGGACAGGGCAAGATCTTGGGCTTACGATAGACTGATTGGATTAGATGGACTTGTGTCAGCATTTGAGTGCGGATGTCAAACTAAATTTGATGTGGCTGAATATCTAGATGTCACTACTGCTTTTTTAGATGATGCACTAAAAAAGTATAAGGAAAGGTATGGCGTCGTGGTAAAGTACAAAGAATACTTCATCTACTTCTATCCTTGCCTTGCAGTTTTAAAAAAATAAAGGGGGAATTAATATGAGTAAAATCAAAGTTGGGAAAAAGAGTTATGAAGAAAAAGAAGTGAAAAAAAATATACTTAAATTAAACATTCTGTCATTTGTTCTTATTTTTTTGATAATTTATTCGTCGGCATTTGCTTTTAATTTGGCAATAATTGGAATACTGGCTTTACTTTTAATCATATCTATACTAAGTGCTAATGAATTTAAAAGTGCACTTAGAGTTAAAGCTTCTGATCAGAAAAAAGTCGAACAGGATGTTGAACAAAAATATGAGACTTTTAATGTAGCAGGCACTTCATTTAGACAAAAAGAAATTAAGATGTTGATTTCCGGAACTGATGATTTTTATGATTGCAATAGTGTAAAAAAGTTTAATGAAAGTTTTGCATTTGATAAAGTTTACAAATATACATTCAATATTAAAGAAGTAAGTGTGCAGCCAGAACAGGGCGGCAAATATGATGGAGCACTGCGAGTTGAACTTGATGGAGTTCACGTTGGATATATAAAAAAGGATGACATTGAAAGATTTGAAGTAATGGCAAACCTTCACCTTGCATATGGTGTCATTGCAGTCATTAAAGGCGGACCTTTTAAAGAATTAAAGTCAGACCCATTCTCAGGTGAAGAATATATTCTTTCTAGAGAAGATGATTTTTATGTTATTTTAAAATACAAAATAAAGTAATAAAAAAAGATACCGCTCTGACAAGCGGTATCTGGAGAATACTAGGGTGAATATTCTCAAATTCAATTTTTTTGGGGATGTATGAAAATGTATATCTAACACTTTCATTATATCATTTTTAAACCTTAAAAGCAAAGCACCAATTTTAAAAAAATCAGTGCTTTTGTTAAAAAAAATATATTAAGAAAGGAAAAAGGTAAATATATTATAGCACACTTTGAAAGGAAGTGTAAAATATGAAATTCAAAAAAAGGCAAGATGGCAGGTATGAGGCAAAAGTCACGCTTGGAAAAGACAGTACTGGAAAAGTATTAAGAAAATCTATTTATGCAAATACGATAAAAGAGTTAGAGCAAAAAATATATGAATTAAAAAAAGAAAAAGAAGAAGGCAGTATAGTGATTTCTTCAAATATGCTAATTTCAAATTACTGCAATGCCTGGTATGATTCTTATAAATCGCAAAAAGAAACAAACACAAAAGCCATGTACAAAAATGTAATTGATAAGCATATAAATCCTTGCTTGGGAAATCTAAGAGTTGAACAGTTAAAAAAGCAGCATATTCAGCAAATGATTAATTCGAGATTTGATAAGGCTAGGACTTGCCAGCAGATCATACTTACTTTACGTCAAATTATTAATGAAATGAAAAGTGATCATATCATCAATTCTGTTGATGCAGATAATTTAACAAAAAATTTAACAATGCCTCGCTACAAGGCAGTAGAAAAAAGAGCACTTACTGATCGTGAGCTACTAGCAGTAAAAAAAGCTGACTTTGATATCAAGCAAAGAGCATTCATTAATATTCTGTTCTACTTTGGATTAAGAAGAGAAGAGGCTCTTGCATTAATGAGAAGTGACTTTGACTTCAAAGAAAATATGCTCACAGTATCAAGAGCATTAATTTTTGACAAAAACAATGCAGAAATAAAAGACACAAAAAGTTATGCTGGGAATCGATGCATCAATATTCCACTTGAAGTAAAAAGTTTTTTTATAGATTATTTGCAAAAATTAGATGGATTGTATTTGTTTACAAAAAGTGATGGAAATTTAATGACGCTCTCAGCATACAGACGTATGTGGGAGCAGATACAAAAAAAAATGAATGCAGCAGTCATCACTGAAGCAGAAATGCAGATGAAAGTAACTCCAATCACACTCACTGCACACTACTTCAGACATAACTACTGCACACTACTATACTATTCTGGATTGTCTGTTGGCAAGGCGGTTGAATTAATGGGCCATGCTGATTATAAAATGATTATGCAAATTTATAAACATTTAGACGACCAGAAAGAGCATACAAATGAAAAAATTAACAATAATATTAAAATGTCATGTTGAAAAAATACGTATTTTAATTTATAATAAAGTTTGTCGGTAATCTGTGGAAAGTTATTAGACTTTATGACTAAAAAAATAAATCAGAAATTCAGCTGTTCTGGTTTATTTTTTTTGCCTTTTTTTGACGACACTTTGACGACACCTGCTGCCTTGACGACACTGTGACGACTACTAAACTAACTAAGTTTAACTAAATTTAACTAAGTATAAAAAAGCCGAAACCTCAGATTTTATCTGGGAATCGGCTAATTTAAAGGAATGAGACATCGGGGATTCGAACCCCGGACAACTTGATTAAAAGTCAAGTGCTCATTCCTTTATTATCCCTTATTTTTTAAGCATTTTAAAATTTGTTTGACGACATTTTGACGACACTTTTTTTATTCCCAACTTTTCGAAAAATCCTTGTCTTTGAATAATTCTTGAAGTCCTGACAACTGTTTGAGTCTTAACAACTCTTCTGCATCCATACCGATGTTTTTCATAATCCATGCATCTGACATTCCTGATTTGGAAAGTTCTGCGACAATATTAGTCATTAATTCAATCGAATGTTCTCCTCTTTAATAAATACAGTATGCCACATCTTTCACTCCTTTTCGATATACCATTTATTTTCAATTTTCTTTGCTTCCAGAGTTCCTCTCGCTATCTTTTGTCTTAAGTTCGCTGGATTTGCTCCAGTTAATCTAGAATATTCTGTCAGGGAAATTAACTCCCTCTCAGAATTCCTTTTTGTTAATTCAACAATAAATTCTGCCATTGTTGAATTTGGAATTCTTTTTTGATATTCCAGGAGACCTTTTGAGATCTCCTGGAACTGTTTGTCTGTTAATTCTAGTTCTATCCTCATGCTACACCTCCTTATTGATATTAGATAAAACCCCGAAGGGGACGGAAACTATGCTTCCACTGTCATATCACTGTCTTCATATATACAGTGATATTCAAGTTCTTCTTTCTCTTCCTCTTCCTCTTCCTCTTCTTCTGAATATTTACAATCAGGAGCATCTTCATACTCCAGATCCTCATATTCGATTTCTGTCGTTCCGTCTTCAAGTGTTACTAAATCACCAGTTGCGTGGATAAATGTTCCATTTTCAAATTTATCGAATGGCATATTTGCCATTCTAATTCTTCTTACAGCTTTCATATCGTTCACCTTTTAACCTTTCAATCTGTATTTGTTTTCCTTATCTTTAAATACATTATAATACTTTATCGTATTGTTGTCAATACTTTTTTGATATTTTTTCGTATTATTTTTATTTTTTTTCAACAAAAAAGAGGCACTTTCGTACCTCTTTTCCAGACCTTGCCCACCTGTCTGGATTGATGTGCCCATTCGAGAGCATTGACGGCCGTTCAATCGCACATCTGCCACCTTGTCAATGCTAACTATTCAATCATTAGATTCGGAAGCAGACGGGCGCCGCAATCCAAGTCGTGGTAGCAGAGAGGTTGCCACAATGCCCGCTGTTGCCGACATACGCGAAATAAGTAGAATTGCCAGCACTCGCGGAAAGCAACCACCAGTGAGAGCGGTCATTGCTGGAACAATGCTTTTTCGCTCTGTTCATGTTGTTAGCAAAGTAAGGATACTGAACAAATCCACCCATACCATATCCGGAATTGCCCCAGCAAGGCGTACCGTAGACCTCAACCTCTGACGGAATCCATAACTTGTCTGTAATCTGCCAAGCCCATGAATTGTCATTTGTTAGAACCTGTCCCTCTGTATAACGGCTTGGTAACAGAATCCTCTTTGGGACAATCTGATTTTTGAGTTTATCAGGCAAATAATAAAGTACACCGTCCGTCGTGTAATCTACCTCTGTAGTTACTGACGAATCCGATGTGCTATTTGGCACATTGCCACTCATACTGTTTAGCCAGTAGTTCAAATCCGATGCAAGGAATGGGCTTGGGCTGTTGGCATTTCCGTTGTTATAATTTACTTTGTTCATAACGTGATTGTCATTCCAAAGCTCTTTACAAATAAAGTCGATATGATTTCCTACCTGCTGGTCTCCATATCCTGTATAGGTATTGATACCCGCAATCTGGGCTTTCAATACATAACCATTGCTACAGGTTATCGGGATGTAATCGCCTACGTGCATACCGGCATAGTTGCCAGCGTTCTTACGGGCTTTAGCCCAAGCCCATTCATCGGAATAACCTTTAATCTCGTCAGCGAATTTGACAGTAAGATCCTGACCGACATAAGTCTGATCTATATCAATGCCTTTGAAATAAAAGCCGTTTAAGTTATCTGCAAAATTCATGTAGTACCTCCTTAATTGATAGTAATAGTAAGCGTCTCAGCGCTTGCCGTTACAGTAGTCTTATTTGCACCCTCGGCAATACCTGAGAGCTTAGTCTTTTCAGTTGTTGTGTAACTGTTTTGAGACAGTCCCATACCCTCGGCCTTGTCAACCTTGCCGCCAAGCGATTTATTGACGTCTGCAGACTTAGCGTAGTCTGAGAGATCGATATTGACAGCCTTATCCTGAATAGGTAAAGCCTCGCCATTGACCTTAACAGTCTCTATGGCATTTTCTTGACCGTCGAATACATCAGCGCTCGTAGTACCCTTTTTATCAGTAATAGTGATAGTAGCTTTGCCCTCGCCGCGTACCACGCTTGCGCTAGGGCTGTAACCGTCAGCTCCTGTATCGCCTTTATCTCCCTTTTCACCTTTATCTCCCTTTTCACCTTTTTCGCCCTTTTCACCCTGTGGTCCTCGTTCGCCTTGTGGTCCTCGTTCGCCTTGTGGTCCTCGTTCGCCTTGTGGTCCTTGTTCGCCTTTATCTCCCTTTTCGCCTTTTTCACCCTTTTCACCCTGTGGTCCTCGTTCACCCTGTGGTCCTTTTATGTTCCTCGGTTCAGGATTTTTCAAATCTCCATTATTTGACCAAGAAATCTCCCCACTCTCACTCACATTTGGAATGAATGTAACTCCGTCTTTAGCATAGATAAGTTCGCCCTCGATATCTAAATTAATTGAATTTAGCTCTAAGTCATTTGGGGTATTACCTTCGACAAACTCAGTCGCAAGAGTATCTTTACTTGAATATCTGCTTATTTCTGTCTTGGCTACAGATTTGTTTTTAAAATTTATCTGTGCTTCTATGTAACCTTTTCCAGCTAAACTAACTGTATCTTCTTGTGTTAAAAGGATGTTAAATTTTTTTTCAATATATTTAACGTCAGCAGGATAAGTCTTTTGCAGTATTTTAGTTTTTGAAAAATCTGCAAAAGTAAATATAACACTGTCTACTGTATCTATATCTGTGACTTTATCTATACTGACTATAAGTTTATAAGTAGTTCCTTGCTTCACTTTTCTACCTCCTGTATTCTATTTTTTTTCGCCAGCTTTCTTCATTGTATTTCTCTAAATATTTGCACTTTTTTGCAAGGCATTTGTGCTTATATGCTATTTGACGATTTAATGCACCTGGGTGTCTGTCACAATGACAAACACCTATCGCATTTCCGATATAATTCCCATTTATATCTCTTTCTCTTTTGCTCATAAGCACTATTTAGTTGTAGCAAATAAGGCTTGTGCTATGCTACTTGCCACTCTTTCATAGTTCCACTTTTCTCTATCTGTCTTGTTATCTACAAATGCACACTCTACAAGCATAGCAGGAGCAGCAGTCTTTCTAAGTACGTATAAACTTTTGTTAACTTTAACTCCTCTATTCCTGATTCCTAAATATCTAGATATCAAATCGCAAGTGATCTCCGCACACTTTCTCATATCTTCACTATAAATGTACACTTCAACACCTGTTCCTCCGCCTGCGTTTAAGTGAATTGATACATCTTTATCCACTGCGTGTGAGTTACACTTTTTTACTATTCCATTTAATATAGCATTCTGACTTGCATTCCCATCAAAAGTGCAGTCATAAGCGACTGCTCCATAATACCTTAGCTGACGAATTAATTCATCCTTTACTCTTCTAGCCTCAAAGCTTTCATCTAATAAGCCAACTGCTCCACATCCTCTGCCCATTGGATTTCCATGACCTGCGTGAATGTTAAATACCATATAAATCACTCCTTTTTACCAATTCAATTTGTTCATAATTACATAAGTTACTAAAATTACTACTGCTCCAAATATTAGTATACTCATTATTCCTCCACTTCTGGCAGTCCTGCCACACTTGTAAGAATACTTAGTGCTCCTGCTAATGCTACTGTTCCTGCGACTGTGATCCAGTCCACTTGAGTTATAGTTGCTGCAGCAGGAATCATTGCTACTGCAGTTTGAGCCATCGTCTTGATGGCTCTAACTCCTGCTGCTTTAATCCATTTTTTATTCATAAAAATACGCCTCCTTTTTTTTGCTACGGACACGAATGTCAGTAGCAAATTAAATTTATTTAAATACATTTTTTTCGAGTGCAGTAATTCTTTGTTCAATGACAGGAATTCGTTCGGCAAAGCTATTATGGAGTCTTACCTCTCTCGTTAACTCTTGTATTCTTTCATCCTGTACTGCATTATTGATTTTTAATTCATTCTGAATCTTTGATGTACTTGCCCTCGTCGTAATGATTACTCCAATCAAGCTGATTATACTCACTGTAATGCTCGCTACTGCTGTTATAAGTCCTGACATTCTGTCCCTCCTTAGATGTTAAACTACTTTAATCCATTCATTTCCATTATACATATATTTTTCCAGACCTTGCCCACCTGTCTGGATTGATGTGCCCATTCGAGAGCATTGACGGCCGTTCAATCGCACATCTGCCACCTTGTCAATGCTTAAAAGTTAATAGTAATTGTAAATGTCTTTGTTTCGTTTGACTTAATCGTCACTGGGTTTTCAAGCTTTGAAATTTCGATAAAAAAATGTTTCTCCCATGTAGTATTGTGTATAGAAACTCCAACGTTGGTCACTACTAAGTCACTTGCAGAGTTGTTTGTCTTGCTACAAGTATAGACTATTCTGTCATCTAATATATTTGTGCTTTGATTTGAACTTGTG
>Ga0326514_10001237_pt1 | contig 16769 bp, 14 predicted proteins | sample 3_2548_0518_D_FD_203653 | JGI IMG/M metagenome (GOLD analysis project Ga0326514, IMG submission 203653) | Bovine rumen microbial communities from UC Davis, California, United States - 3_2548_0518 | ecosystem: Host-associated > Mammals > Digestive system > Stomach > Rumen | place: USA...
TCCTCCAGGCTGTCCGCCAGCAGCAGCTTGCTGTACAGCTCTTTGGATAATTTTGCCATGTGTTGTTCCTCCTATTTTGATTAATATATTTAAGACCGGCCGATCCGGCGCAGTCAAAAACGTCCGGAATTACAGACCGTGAACGGAAACTCTGTATTCTCCGCAGTTCCGACAAAAGACCGTGTAGTCTTTCCAAACAGCCTGTCTGCCACATTTGGGGCATAAGCTATTGGGCGCCGCAGGTTCATATACGACATTGACCAGTGCACAGCTGTCGGTTCCCCAGCAGTCACTGCCTCTCTCCACGGTAGCCGCGCAGCCGTCCCTCATCCAGTCGCGGCCACCGGCCACGTCCTCCAGCTCGTCCAGGCTCAGCTCCACGCCGTCCTGGGCGCGGCGCTGCTGCACCTGCTCCCAGACCTCCTGCGCGGACATATCCTCCCGGCCGTCCGCTTTCAAAAGCGTCGCCACTTCGTCCAGGCTGTCCGCCAACAGAAGCTTGTTGTACAGTTCTTTGGATAATTCTGCCATGATGTTTTCCTCCTGTCATGATGATTCTATGCTTACAGCCGGCCGATCCGGCGCAGCAAAGCATCTTTTTTAGCTTTCCACCCGCCCTTGAAATAGCGGCAGGTGTCCAGATCCACGGACAGGTAGTCCGTAGGGTGGTCCCGGACGGCGAGAGCCCGGCAGCCGCCGCAGCAGTCGGTCCGGTATTCACAGGCGGCGCAGTCCGGATTGTGTTCCATGAAGTCGCCGATTCTGGCCGAGGTGATGGTCATGTAGGAAGAATCTCCGTCCAGGATCTCCTCCAGGGGCGTTTCCAGCATGTTGGGGAACTGCTCTTCGATGGGCCCGCCCACCATGGACATGCAGGGCAAAACATTCCCCTTGGGGCTGACATAGATGCCCCGGCGCACATGGCCGCACATCAGGACCTTGCCGAAATGCGCTTCCTTGATCCCCTTCTCAAACCAGGACGACACGGAATCCGACAGCTTGTCGTAATCGAAGAAGCCCTCCAGGATCAGGCTCAGTGGCGCGCCGTCGGCGAAGAAATGGGGAATGTAATCCAAAAAGGTCTGATAGACCTCGTCCCGGCTGAGGAAGTGCTCCGTTTCGTTCCTCCACTCCCCCAGGGGAGATGCGTTGCCCACCTTCATGCTCCGGACCCCCAGGGAAGCCATGAGCTTCACAGACTCCCGGATGCAGCCCGCGCTCTCCCGGCAGATGACCATGGAGACCGAGGTGGGGATGTTCCGATTCTGACAGCGTTTCAAGGCGTCCAGGACGATCTTCTCCGCGCCGGGCGTGCCGCGCATCCAGTCATGATGCCTCACGCCGTCGAAGCTGAACTGGATGGAGGGCCTTATCCCGCGCGTCTCCAGCTTGTCCAGGAAGGCATCCGTGACGAGCAGCCCGTTGGAGTACAGGGTGGTGATCGTCAGTCCCCGCCTGAGGATCTCGTCCACCAGTTCCCAGAAGTCCCTGCGGACCATGGGCTCGCCGCCTGTGATCTGCAGGTTGTGCACGCCGCAGCGCTCGAAGGCGTCCAGCATGGTCATGAGCTCGTCCCAGGTGGGCTCGCCCTGGGCCGCGTGAGGTGCGGACATAAAGCAGTGGCGGCAGCGGAAGTTGCAGCGCCCGGTGATCGACCACTGGACATACTCCTTGAAGCGGGCGGGATAGAAGCGGTATTCCTGCTCGGGGAGCAGGTGCTGCCGCCCGTCACAGGGGCGGATAAAGCCCAATTTTTCCCACTCTTCATACTTCTTCTGCTGTTCCGGGGTCAGCGCGTCCCAGTCGATGGCCGTGTGCCCGTCACAGTTGAGGAGCAGTTTGAAATCCGGCTTTTGGAAAAACTCCGTCTTCGCGAAGTTCAGTGCCTGCAGCGCATAGGGCAGGAACTTCCAGCCCCGCAGGCCATAGCCTTCCGAAAGAGTAAAGTATCTGATCACTTTGTTGTTCCTTTGTCTGTTCTTTAGTCTGTCCCCGCTGCCGCGTCAGCCGATCTTTTCGGGGTCATAGGGCACCCGTGAGGCGTCCAGCAGCAGATAGAATTTCGCGCTTGTGCGCCTGCCCTCCCGCCACTTGGCCTTGGTGCCGCAGGGGAAGCAGTGGTGGAAACTCAGTTCGATCCCGCCGTCCGGCATCCGGAACCCCCGTCGGGCGGAAAAGAGGCAGGGCTCCAGCAGGCGCCAGCGCCCGTCGGAGACGCCCATCTCCTGATAGAGCAGGCAGAGCCGCCGCAGCGCGCCGTCCTCCGCGAAGAGCGGCCCGCAGTCCGGCCGCACGTTCTCATACATGGATAAGAGGGACAGCACCGGAAGAAATGTGCCGTCGGGCAGGAAATCGAATTGAACGGAAATCGGCGTGTCCACCGCCGCCAGCCGGGCAATGTCAGAGCACATGATATCGTCATAAGCGGTGAAGCCGAGCTCGTCCAGCCAGCGCCGAACACAGGTCGGATCGCTCAAGGCCTGCCTTGCCTCCGGGGTAAAGGGCTCCACTTCCATGCGGGTGCTGTTGATATCCCGCCCGGGAAAGACCCCTGCATGGCGGGCGTACCAGCCCTCCGGCAGCCGATCCGCGAGCCGGAGGAAGGCTTTCGAGCGCTCCGGCTCCCCCACGGTGCGGAAGAAAGCCTCCGCCAGCTCCAGATTTCCTTCTATCTTGCAGTGGATGCCAGACAGGGATCCTGACCCGGCGGCGTCCAGTTCGAAGAAAATGTAGGGCGGATAAGGCTTCCTCTGCGCCGCCCAGTCTAAAACCTCCTGTGCCTGAGTCAGCGAGGAATCGGCCACCAGGCAGCCGGAAAGCAGGCCGCGAGGGTTGTGGATAACCAGGGCGTCGTACTCCGGCACGCCCAGAAGCGGCGCCTCCACAAGGCCGGAAGCGGTTTTTGCACCGGCGGATGACAGCCTCCGGCAGGCATCCAGCAGCCTCCCGGCGTCCCCGCCCATGAGGGCCGCCTCTCTCCCGTCGGCAAATGCGCGGGACCATGTGTACTCCATCAGTTCGCTCCTTTTTGTCCTGCATCCGGCCAAGCCTCCGGGGGAACGAGGGGCTCGGTCAGGCCGCCCGCCACAAGGGCGAGATCGTCCAGATCCAGTGTGGCCCCGTCGCCGAAAAGACGCTGCCGCAAGGCCTCCTTGTGGGCGGGGTTGGGAAACGCGGCGCTGCGCAGGAGCGCTTCCACGTCCTGCGCTTCCTTTTTGATCTCTTCGCTCATGGTTTTGCTCTCCTTTTTTGTTTATTTAGCTCGGTCTCATGACCGCTCTATCCTATATACAAGACAGAACTCCGATTGGAGACAGGGGATTTACACTATTTTCAGGTTTTTTCTTCCCCGCCGTCCAAAAGCTGCCGGCAGCGCGTCAAAAGCCGCTGGAAGCGTTTGTTGACTGCCTTGGGCTCCAGGCCGTACAGAGCAGCTATCTCTTTATCACTCAGCTCCATAGCGTAACGCAGGTCAAGGAATTCTCGCTCCTCCCGGGTCAGCCGCGCATACAGCCAGAGCACCGTATACCGGGCTTCGTCCTGCTCTGCGGGGCTTTGATCAGCGAAGTCCTCCGGAAACGCCGTCTCCCGGCGGTACCGGGCGGAGCGCACAAGATTCACCGCCTTGTTGTGGGCGATGCGCGTCAGCCAGGTAGCCAGAGACGAGCGCGCCGGGTCATAGCCGGGATAGGCGACATAGGCGGCAAGGAAAGTCTCCTCCACCACATCCTCGGCATTTTCCCGATTGAGCAGAATCGAGTAGGCGTATTTGTACACGCGATCATAATAGACTTCAAACACTGTCTCGAAGTCCGGCTTCTCCGGGTTCAGCTCCGCGTCCTGCATTTCCTTTTTGATCTCTTCGCTCATAGCTTGTTCTCCTTTTTTGTTTATTTAGCTCGGTCTTATGACCGCTCTATCCTATATACAAGGCAGACCGCCTGTCTCAAGAGAGACAGTTTCCCTTCGATCGAACAAGCCTTTTATAATCACCGGGCGTCATTGAGAATTTCCCGCGAAACGCCACGGCAAAATAGCCCGGATTGGAATATCCTACCATCTCTGCGATCTCCGCAATGGGCCGATCCGCCTCCCGGAGCAGGCGCTGCGCTTCCTGCAGTCGGACGGACTTCCTATATTCGCCAACGGGTTCTCCATAAACGTTCTTAAAGGCGCTTTTGATCGCAGTCGGGGAAGCGTGCAATTCCTCAGAAAGCTGCTGTATGGTCAAGTGGGACGACAGATTCTCCGTAACCCTTTGCCGCACTTTTTTTGCCAGCTGCATATTCTTTCGGCTGAGATAGGGCGGCATATTGTTGCCGCGAAGAAGCTCCGGCATACTATGACTCTGCATCCACGCGTTGCCGCGCCACAAGATCGGCAAAGTAGCCGTCCTTTTCGATCAGCTCGTCATAACTGCCGTCCTCCACGATCGTCCCGCCGTCCAGCACAAGGATCCGGTCGCAGTGCCGTATGGTGGAGAGCCGGTGGGCGATGACCACGCGGGTGCAGCCCATGGCGTCCAGCGCCTCGGAGACCTGGCGCTGCGTCTTGTTGTCCAGGGCGCTGGTGGCCTCGTCAAAGAGCAGGAGCTTCGGCTTCGGTGCAATGGCGCGGGCGATCATCAGCCGCTGCTTCTGCCCGCCGGAGATGCCGCCTCCGCCCTCGGAGACCATGGTATACATCCCCATAGGCATGGCGCGGATATCGTCGGCGATCCCGGCTTTTTCCGCGGCGTCCCAGGCCTCGTCGATGGACAGGCCCGGCGCGGTGAGGACGATGTTGGAATAGATGTCTCCCTGGAAGAGGCCGCTTTGCTGCATGACGGTGCCGATCTTCCGGCGCAGGGAACCGAGATCCAGACTCTCGATGTCCTTGCCGTCATAGTAGATCGCGCCCTTTTCCGGCTTTTCAAAGCCCAGCAGCAGGCGCATGAGCGTAGTTTTGCCGCAGCCCGTCCGCCCCACGATGGCCACATATTCGCCGGGTCTGATTTTGAGAGACAGGTCATTGAGGATATACGGCGAATCCTTGTCATAGCGGAAGGAGACATGGCTTAGCTCCACGCTGCCATGGATATTGGTGACGATCTCCTTCTTCTCCTGTGTTTCCGGCACAGTTTTGAGGAAGGGCTCCGCCATCTCTAAAATCGGCTGGATCTGGGCGGCGCTCATAGCCGTACCAGCCAGCGTAGAAAACGCGCCCATCAGCAAGCCGTAGGCCGCCGTAAAGGCAAAATACGTGGATGGATTCAGACCGCTCTTCACCGCGAGATAATAGAGAATGATCGTGGAAATGAGCGAGATCCCCGTGCTGATGGCAGCGTTGGCCCGGAGGAACATCGGCGTGTTATAAGTCAGCTCCGCCCCCTCGGCGTAGAGATTCAGCCACTTGGCAAAGCTGCGTTTTTCCGCACCGGCAAGTTTGATCTTCTGGATGCCGGAGATCATGGAATAGCTCATGCCGGATTCCCTGGCCGCGTGCTCCATCTTCTTTCGGTTGATGCCGATCTGCACAAAGGTCGTGACCACAGAGAAGCCCACCGTCACCAGCACGATCAGCAGAGAAGGAACCACCAGCGTCGGCGCGAAGCGAAAGATCTGCGTGACGTACAAAAGAGACGTGAGGCTTGTCAGCCCCGTCGTCATCACCATGCCCATCAGCATCGAACAGAGCTGGTTGACCGACATGGAGCGGCTTTTCAACTCGCCGGGACTGTACTGCCGGAAGAAGCTGGCCGGCAGGGACATAAGGCGCATCATCATGGATGCCTGTACGCCCAGCGAGGTCTTGGCCTCCAGGCGGCTTGACACCATGGCGCTGACCGAGGAGAAAAGCTGCACGGAGAGCGATACGCACACCAGGCATATCGCAAGGCCGATCAGCGCGCTGCCGCTTCCACTGGAGAGTACCGGTCCTGTCAGCGCCTTGGTCAGGCGGGGGATCAGCAGACCCACGCCAGACACTGAGATCGCCGCGAAGGCGATCATGAAAATGTCGCTGGTGGAGACACAGCGCTTCATATACAGCAGAAGATCGGGGATGCTTAAGCTTTTCAGCGGCAGCGGCCGGTAGAAGCAAATCGCGTCCGCGTCAAAGAGCTGCTCGGTCTCGGCATTTAGTCGGACGTTCTTTCCGGTGGCAGGGTCTTTGTAGGTATAGCCATGGATTGCTCCCGGCAGCAGGGCCACCGGGCTGCCATCTTCCTTGCGGAAGGCCAGGATCGGCCCGTAAGCGTCTTTATACCAGCCCTTCTTCAGCTCCACGCTGCGGCGCATCATTCCGTGCGGCCGCAGACAGTAGTCCAACTGCTCGTCGGGATCCGTAATGCTCTCCGGCAGCTCGGAGGGCTTATAATGGTAGTATTTTAATATCTCGTCAATGGCGTTTTTCGTGATGATCCGCGCGTCTCCGATCCGCCGGGCATCCTTCTCGCCCATGACCACGCCGGCAATGCGGAGAAAGGATTCCTCCAGGAGCTGCTGATCGGCGTCGCGCCGATCCTGGATCTGATTTTCAAACCAACCCATTTGCTCACCCCCTTACTCGTTCGCCACCAGGTCGGCATAAGCGCCGCCCAGAGCCATCAGCTCGTCGTGAGTGCCGCGCTCGACCACCTTGCCCTTGTCCAGCACGATGATCTCGTCACAGTCCCGCACGGTGGAGAGCCGGTGGGCGATCACGATACAGGTGATGCCCCGGTCGCGGATCGCGTTCACGACCTCGTATTCCGTCTTGGCATCCAGGGCGCTGGTGGCCTCGTCCAGAATGATGATGGTGGGATCCTGCGCCAGCACACGGGCGATCTCCAGCCGCTGCCGCTGTCCGCCGGAGAGATTCCGCCCGCCGGAGGTCAGCTTGTGACGGTAGCCTCCCTGCATCTGCACGATGTCGTCATGGATCTGCGCGTCCCGCGCAGCGAGGATCACCTCAAAGTCCATGATGGTGTCATCCCACATCTTGATGTTGTTCTCGATCGTGTCCTCAAAGAGGATGATGTCCTGATCCACCACGGCCAGCGATCCGACCATCACGTCCCGCGGATAAGCGCTGCGGGGCTTGCCGTCAAACAAAATCGCGCCGCTCCAGGGCTCATACATTCCGGAAACCAGCTTGGAAATCGTGGATTTCCCGCAGCCGGAAGCGCCGACCAGGGCAATCCTGTCGCCGGTTTTCATAGAAAGGGAAAAATCCTTGATCAGAGGCTCAGCCAGCCGGGAGTATCCGAAGGTAACGTTCTTCAGCTCGATCGTGCCGCTGAGCTTCTCCAGCTTTTCCTCCGCGTCCGGATTATCCGCTGTGTTCTTGTCCTCCGGGTATTCCATGACGTCCTCCACGCGCTCCATCTGGGTGCGCATCTCCTGGATCGTCTGGCCCGCGCCCACCAGCGTCATGGCCGGGGACATGAAGGAGCCCAAAAAGCCCTGAAACATCATGACCGCGCCCAGGCTGAATTTTCCCTGCATGGTCAGCCACACGCCGAGAAGCAGCACGGCGTAATTGGCGAGCGTTCCGAGAAAGGCGGGAAGGATGCCGATGGTCTGCTGCGTTTTCGCCGCCTCCACGCTTTGGGCGTTGACCGCCGCCTGGTGCCCGGCCCATTTCTGGAAGAAGCCGTTTTCCGCGCCGCTGGCCTTGATGGTCTCGATCATCTCAATGCCGGTGACCGTTGCGGCCTCCAGCATCCCGGCGTCGCGCATCTGTATGCGCGCCACATTCATACGCCTGTCCGAGATGATTTTAGACAGCACGGCGTTCAGGATCAGCGTGGAAATGCCGATCAGCGTCAGAAGCGGGCTTTGCCGCAGCATCAGCACCAGATAGAAGACCATCATGATCGAATTGAGCAGCAGCGGTGCGAAGGTGTTCACCAGCGTCCCAGCGATGGAGCTGTTGAGTGCGAGGCGGGACTGGATGTCGCCCGCCAGGCGCTGGGAATAAAACTCCATGGGCAGGTGCAGCACTTTCCACATATAGCTGGTGCTGCCGATCACGGCCATCTTGCCGTTGATCTTCAGTGAGTAGACCGCCTGCACCCACGCGACGGTGATCTGGATTACCGCCAGAGCGATCAGCACCGAGAGGAACGGGTAGAGCCACTCCGGATTCTGTCCGGTGAGAAGTCTGTCAAGAAAGATACGCGAGGTTACGGAGTTGACGATGCCGAATAGATAGGAGATCACGGTAGCCAGCATGACAAAAGCCACCGCCGCCCCGGCGCCGATCAGGCGCTTGCGGGCAAAATCTATGGTGCTCCGGCGCTTTCCGTCCGGCTGGAATGTCTCGGATGGCGTAGGGATAAGCACGATCCCAGTAAAGGCGCTGTCAAACTCCTCCATCGTGACCTTGACCATGCCGCGAGCCGGATCGTTGAGATAGGCATATTTGCCCCGGAAGCCGTCCAGCACCACAAAGTGGTTCATGTTCCAATGGATGATGCAGGGAAACTGACCCTTTGTCTGAAGTGACTCCGGCGTCATACGCATCGCCTTGACCTCAAAGCCGTAGTGCTGCGCCGCGAGATAGATATTTTTCGCATTGGAGCCGTCCCGGGAGACGCCGCATGCCAGACGCACCTCTTCCAAGGGCACCCATTTGCCGTAATAGGCCATGAGCATCGCCAGAGAAGCCGCGCCGCATTCCAGCGCCTCCAATTGCATGACCACCGGCACCTTGGCTACGCCCTTGGTCAGTGTGGGCGCGATCTTTTTCTTCGCCATGCGCCGTCACCTGCTTTCCAGCAGAAATTCGATGGGCCGGGTCTGCTCCACAACAATGGCTGCGTCATAGCTGCCGTCCGGCAGCGGTAACTCAGCATACGCTGTGGCACGACCGTATTCATCGTAGTCTACCGACGCTATGACAAACTCCTGCGAAGCGACCCGCAGCGGCATCCCGGCCTCCAGCTCGTCTGCGCCTTGACCGGAAGTGACGATCTGAGCCGTGTGATCCTGCACGATGGCAGTGGCGTCCACCGTCGTTTCCAGGGTGCCTACCGCGGACCAGGCGAACAGCCCTGCGAGCAGGACAATGACCGCCGCCAGAATGATCCACATCCCGGGGCTCGTCACGCGCAGATAGCCGGTCAGATCCTCGGGAGAGGAAATGCGGTTCATAGCTTTCTTACGAAATAATGTCTGCTTATCTTCAGCCATTAGAATGTAACTCCTTTCTGTTCGACGTTGTTCAAAGCAGCAGGGTCTTGTTTGACATAAGTAATCACAATATCGTATCCCAGGGCTTCGATCAGTCTTGTAAATGTGCGATTGACTACAGTTTCTTTCCGGCGGATCACGCGGTTCACATACGCAGGTGTAACGCCGAGCTTATTTGCAAGCTTTGCCTGGGTTATTCCAGCTTCAATGCACATCGTCTTGATATCGATCTCGACATTATTCTTTACCATGACAACCTCCCTCTACAGGTTCATAGCTGATTGCACAAAATAGTTAATTTATTGTATCATATTTCACGGCGGTTTTCCAGACCTCAGCGAGAATGACGCAGAGTTATTTAGCAGGTGCATTCGGTAAATACGATCCTTCTCTTTTGCTTTGCAGGCTCCTGAATTAACAAAAGCTCTCAAACCTTCTTTGAGATTAATACAGGTCCCTTCTCCGATTTACCAGTGACAGGCTTCTCCCCTGTGCATCTCCGACCTTTTCCAGATCCACCTCTCCAATCACAAGTTCTTCCTGGCCGCCGCCTGCTGCCATGCTTTCTCCATGGGGATCTATAATCCGGCTTTCGCCCAGGTACTTCTGATTCACATAAGAGCATCCGGCAATGAAGATACCATTCTCGATAGCTCTTGCAGTCAGAAGGGTCTGCCAGTGCAAGGCTTTGTGATCTCCCTTCACCCAGGCTGCCGGGTAGATCAGCAGCTGACAGCCTGCAAGGGCAGCATGCCTTGCCAGTTCCGGAAAGCGAAGATCATAGCAAATGCCTAAAGCAATCTTTCCAAAGGGTGTTTCTACGACATCCGGCAGTTTCTCCCCGGGGATGAAACGGTCAGATTCTCTCTCCCCGAATGCATCATACACATGGGTTTTATGATATATGGATTGGATTGTGCCTCTGTCATCCATCAGGACTGCTGTGTTGTAAGTGCGGTTCTTATTACTGCTGCTTACCTGCTCCTGCAGCTCTTCTGCATTCTTTCCTCTTTCTCGAATGACGATATCCGTCACCGCTCTGCCATCAGCATCTTCACAGCTTTTTCCTTCCGCGCCCGGCTTCTCAATCATACAGAAAACCATCCACAGGCCAAATTCTCTGGCGATTGCTCCCATGCCTTCTGCAAAGGGTCCATCCAGACCCTCTGCTGCCTGCAGGAATGCATCTTTTTCCGCTTCATACGGCATCATAAAGTTCTCAGGGAATACCAGGAGGCCAACGCCTGCAGCCTTTGCTTTTTCAGCAAACCGTCTGGCCTTTCTCAGGTTTTCCTCCTTATCCATACATGAAGCGCACTGTGCTAATCCAAGTAAATATGCCATAAATCCGTCCTCTTTGGTCCTATTTCAGGGGGTGTACGGATATGCGATTCGTCATTTTCCCATGGGATTCTATGAGCTTTTGCCCTGATAATCCGTATATCCGCAGTACTTTTTGTTCCAGTTATTCCAGGTCTACCAGTTATTCAAGTCATCCAGTCATTCAAGTTCTTCTATTTCTTCCGCTTATTCAAGTTCTTCCAGAAATGCCTTAAGGGCTTTGGCAAACCGCATATGCCCTTCCGGAGAGATGTGAACACCGTCGAAGGCAAGGGGGATATGGGATTCAGCCGGGTCAAAGAATTCCAGGCCATACCTGACAGCAATGTCCCGGTAATAGTACTTCAGCCGCTCCGAGGCCAGCATGGATACCATATCCGCATAGCAATAGTCTGTATGAACAGGTACCGGAACCATCAGTATCGTCTTTCTGCTGCCTATGCGGAAATGTTCAAGCTCTGTCACTGTCTCAAACAGGCGCTCCATCCTTGCTGCAATTCTCTTTGCCAGTTCATCAGCTTCCAGCTCCGCATCACCTGCCTCCTTTACAAAGATATGGTACAGGTCATTGGTGCCCAGCATGATGGTCAGGATCTGGCAGTCCTGATGGTACTGCAGAATCTTACGGAAGAAATCATATTCATAGGGCATGGTCGGAATCTCCCTGCCGTTCTGTCCCTGATTCACCACATCATATTCCGGAAGCAGATCCAGGATCCCGGTCCAGCGTTCCATTTTCGGCAGGCGGTCATCATTACTCAGGCGCGGATCGTATCCATAAGTGTTGGAATCTCCGTAACACAATAATTTCATAAATCTGAACCTCCCTCTTTACAGTAATTACTTCATTTACAGTATCGACTGCATTTACTGCATTGACTGTATTGCCTCTATCATACCATATCTGAATCGGATTAGGGAGACCTTGTCTCCATGGCTGCGGCAAGCCTATACACAAAAGGCTATGAGGCAGGGGCACATTGCCCTTTTTCTGAAACAGAACACAAAATCAGGCAAAAAAGAAGAGACTGCGAAACAATGGGATAATCAATCCCATTTTTCACAGCCCCTTCCGGCTTTCTCGTATTTTCAGTGTTTATTTCTGCAGGTGGGCAAGCCTTTCCTGTACCTGTGCCATCATCTGCTGATATTTCTCATATTTTTCCTTCTCCTCTGCCAGCTTGGCTGCCGGTGCCTTGGAGAGGAATCTTTCATTGTGAAGCATGCCTTCGGATCTCTTGATCTCACCTGCGAGGCGCTTCTCTTCCTTCTGAAGACGGGCGATTTCTTTCTCGATATCTACCAGGTCTGCGAAAGGAATGTAGATGTTGGCGCCTGCAATCACTGCGGATACGGCATCATCGGCTATGCCGGTCTTGTCAGCCTGTACGCATACTTCTGAAGCAAATGCCAGGGATGCGAAGAAGCTGCCGCCATTTTCGAAGGTCTCTCGGATGCCTGCATCCTCAGATACTACGTAAACCTTAGCCTTGCGCTTGGGCGGTACGTTCATGGATGTGCGGACCGCACGGATCTCACGAACTGCATTCTTGATGGTCTCGATCGCATTTTCCTCAGCGGCAAAATCCCATGCTGCCTGATACTGCGGCCATGCGGATACCATGATGGATTCTTCCTCATCCTGCAGGGTGCAGAAGATTTCCTCTGTGATGAAAGGCATGAAAGGATGCAGCATCTTGAGGGACTGGATCAGAACGGTCTTCAGTGTCCAGAGAGCTGCTGCCTTGGTGCTGTCCTCATCATTGTACAGACGAGGCTTAACCATCTCGATATACCAGTCGCAGAATTCTTCCCAGATGAAATCGTAAACCTTGGAAAGGGCGATGCCCAGTTCATACTTATCCAGGTTCTCGGTTACATCCTTAGCCAGGGTATTGACCTTGGAAAGAATCCATTTATCAGCGCTTGTCAGGTCGGAAAGTGATACGCCTGCAAGCTGGGCTTCATCTGCCTTGTCCAGATTCATCATGATGAAACGGCTTGCGTTCCATACCTTATTAGCGAAGTTGCGGCTGGCTTCTACACGCTCCCAGTAGAAACGCATATCGTTGCCAGGCGCATTGCCGGTAATCAGGGTCATACGAAGCGCGTCTGCGCCGTACTTGTCGATAACCTCCAGGGGATCGATGCCATTGCCCAGAGACTTGCTCATCTTGCGGCCCTGGGAATCGCGGACCAGACCATGGATCAGAACCGTGTCAAATGGTACTGTGCCTGTCTGCTCCAGCGCTGAGAATACCATACGGATTACCCAGAAGAAGATGATGTCATATCCGGTTACCAGGACATTGGTAGGATAGAAATACTCCAGTTCCGGTGTCTTGTCCGGCCAGCCCAGTGTGGAGAAAGGCCACAGAGCAGAGCTGAACCATGTGTCCAGAGTATCCTCATCCTGCTTTACGGGCGCGCCGCAGCAGGGGCAGGTATCCAGATGCTCATCAGATACGGTCATAGCTGCGCATTCAGGATTCTGACAGTAGTAGGCCGGGATCCTGTGACCCCACCAGAGCTGTCTGGAGATGCACCAGTCCTTAATATTGTTGAGCCAGTGCAGGTAGGTCTTGGAATAATTCTCCGGTACAAATTTCAGGGTGCCGTTATGAATCGCTTCGATGGCAGGCTTTGCCATCTCATCCATCTTAACGAACCACTGGGGTTTTACCATGGGCTCTACGGTAGTGCCGCAGCGGTCATGGGTACCAACATTGTGGCTGTGAGGCTCGATGCTTACCAGCAGACCTTCCTCTTCCAGCTGCTTAACGATGAGTCTGCGGCACTCATAACGATCCATGCCCTCGAACTTGGGGCATACACCATTCATGGTACCATCATCGTTCATGACATTGATCTCCTCCAGGCCATGACGGCGTCCTACTTCAAAGTCGTTAGGGTCATGCGCGGGTGTGATTTTAACGCAGCCTGTACCAAATTCCTTATCAACATACTCATCTGCGATCACAGGGATTTCTTTATTCATGATGGGCAGGATTAGGGTCTTGCCAACGATATCTTTGTAGCGTTCGTCATCCGGATGAACTGCAACAGCAGTATCGCCCAGCATGGTCTCGGGACGGGTGGTCGCAATCTCTACGAAGCGGTCTGTGCCCTTGATGGGATACTTGATATGCCAGAAATGGCCGGCCTGCTCCTCATGGATAACCTCGGCATCTGAGATAGAAGTCTGGCATACAGGACACCAGTTGATGATGCGGGATCCCTTATAGATATAGCCTTTTTCATAGAGGCGGATGAATACCTCCTGAACAGCCTTGGAACAACCTTCATCCATGGTAAAGCGCTCACGCTCCCAGTCTGCGGAAGATCCCAGACGTTTCAGCTGGCTTACGATACGTCCGCCGTACTCATCCTTCCATTCCCATGCTTTCTTCAGGAAACCATCTCTGCCCAGATCATGCTTCTCAATGCCCTCTTCCTTCATCTTGTTGATGATCTTAACCTCAGTAGCAATAGCCGCATGGTCTGTGCCGGGCTGCCACAGGGCTTCGTATCCTGCCATCCTCTTATAACGGATCAGGATATCCTGCATGGTATTGTCCAGCGCATGGCCCATATGCAGCTGGCCTGTGATATTGGGCGGGGGCATCACGATAGTAAATGGTTTCTTGTCCGGATTTACTTCAGCGTGAAAATATCTCTTCCGCATCCATTTGTCATAAGTTCTTCCCTCAATGGCCTGAGGATCATAATTCTTCTCGAGTTCCTTGTACATGTTCTTTCTCCTTAAAACACCTGGTCCTATATGTCCACAAAAAAAGCCCCCTGCAGCTACATACATAACTGCAGAAGGGCGAATCAGCGCGGTACCACCTTCGTTGGGTCTCAATGTCCGTTAACGCCGGCGACGTGGCTGCCTACCCAGTTCCTCTCCTGTACTACAAGCCGGATGAACACCGCCGGATGATTGTATTCATATCTCCCGCGGCCTCCCATCACTTGCAGAAGCAGGACCTTCAGCAGTCCAGCTCGGAAGCTACCTTCCATCCCTATCCCTGCGGTGGTCTTTCAGCCGGTGAACCACGTTCTCTTTCAGATATTCAGGATGTACTCCTCTTCGTCAAAGCCTTTTTTCGATGTTGTCCATTATAACGGCAGGAAGTGATTATGTCAAGCTAAGTTCGATTTCCGCCATTTATTCAGCCATTTATGCGGCAGGCTTTGCCCGCTCTTTCTTCCTGCTGATCAGGTATACAATAAAGAGCATGCTTGCCTTAAAGATATTGTCAGCGATCATGCAGCACCATACCGCAAAAAGATCCAGATGCCAGATACGGACGCAGCAGAAGGTCATGACGATCCGGATTCCCCACATGGAACAGGATTCCACAGCAAAGACCGCTCCGGTCCTGCCTTTTCCATAGAAGATACCCTCCATGACCACCATCATACCGTAAAATGGTTCTGTGAAAGCCACCAGTCTCAGCATCCTTGCCCCCAGTCTTGCCACCCCATCATCTATCGTGAAGAGTTTCATCAAAGGGTAGGCTGACATATACAGCGTCAGGCCGGTGATCACCATAACGCCAACTGTAATAAAAATGCTGAGGCGCTCTGTCGCACGGAGCTTTTCTTCATTATTTTCCCCCAGCGCATTGCCGATCAGGGCAGATGTGGCAGTCCGCAGGCCATAGCCCGGAATATAGAATAATTCCTCTGCTGTCACCGCCAGGGCGTGGGCAGCAAAGGTAAATGTACCCATGCCGGACACAAGTCCGGTAAAAACCACATGTCCGCCGGTGGAAGCCGCGGAAGCGCCCATAGCAGGAAATGCAATCCGGCAGAGCTGCTTCATCTTTTTACCGTCCCATTTGAGATCCCGCCTGCCAAACCGCAGCTTAGGATTGCGGCGGAAGGCAATAAACATCAGGATACCTGAAGCTGTATATGCCAGAGCCGTAGCGATGGCTGCTCCCCGCACGCCCATGCCAAGGCCATAGATCAGAAGGGCATTCAGCAATACATTCAGCACATTGGCAAACAGGTTGATATACATGGGGGTCCGGGTATCCTTTACCGCCCGGATTGCGCCGCCCAGGATCCAGGAAAAACACCGGAACATAAAAGGCGAACACGCAATGGCAAAATACATGGTGGCTGCAGGCCTGATTTTGGGATCCGCCCCCATCCAGACCGGGATAAAGGGACTCAGGCCTAGGCAAAGCCCTGTCATGATGACACCCACGATGATGGTCAGGATGAAACTCTGCTCCGCCAGCCGCCTGGTCTGCTCCTCATCTCCTGCCCCATTCGCCCGGGCGATCAGGGCAAGCGCCGCTGTGCTCACCGCAAAAGGAACACTTGCCGCCAGCCAGTTGATGGATGTGGTGGTGCTGACAGAAGCAGTTGCTTCCGGCCCCAGACGCCCAACCATAGCCGTATCCACATACTGCATGGCAGTATTCATGACATGTTCGATCACCGTCGGGATGGACAAGCTGATGAGCGAGCGAAGAACGCTGCCACTCGTTTTATTGTTATATTGATAGCTCATAAAACACTCTCTGGTTCAAGTCTCGCTCGCGAGACTTGGCGCGGGATTCGGGTCAACGCTAGCTGACATCTTCCAAACCGAATTCCTGCGCATCCTCGCGGAGCGTTTATCTCAGTGGGAGATTGGACCCCACTGAGATAAATTGCTTTACCAATATAACACCTCCCGCTCATTTACACAATCTCAGAATTCTAAACATACAAACATATCCCTAACGATATCGGCCGATTGGCCGTTGACTTATCTGAATATAATGAATACAATGAATTCGATGACAAAGATATAATCTGCATCTCCTGTAACCGCAGTAAACATCGCCCCGGATACAGTAAATATCGCCCGGGATTCGGTAAACATCGCCCCGGATTCGGTACGTAATACAGTTCCTGATAATCTGTCGGTATCAAAGATGGGGTGTAAAAACAGGAAGATCGGTACTAAAGGGCGGTACCATAAGGAGGACGTTATAGATGAATTACATTCTGATCGGCATGCCGGGTTCCGGTAAAAGCACCCTTGGGGTCCTGCTCGCCAAATATCTGGGCTTTCATTTTCTTGATGTGGATCTGATAATTCAGGATCAAGAAGGCCGGCTCCTGCGCGAGATCATTGCAGAAGAAGGAACAGATGGTTTTGTGCGGATTGAGGAAAGAATCGGCCAGAGTATACAAGTTGATAATACTGTCATTTCCACAGGCGGCAGTGCAGTCCTGGGACAGAAAGCCATGGAACATTACCGCAGC
>Ga0326514_10001238_pt1 | contig 16761 bp, 16 predicted proteins | sample 3_2548_0518_D_FD_203653 | JGI IMG/M metagenome (GOLD analysis project Ga0326514, IMG submission 203653) | Bovine rumen microbial communities from UC Davis, California, United States - 3_2548_0518 | ecosystem: Host-associated > Mammals > Digestive system > Stomach > Rumen | place: USA...
TTCGCCCCGCTCCTCGCGCTGCCGCTCGCAACGTCCACGAACATGTCGCTGTTGACGTTCTGGATGGACCACTGGCCGCTCGACTCCTCGGTGACGATGAACTTCTGGGCGTTGGTGCCGTTGGCCTTCCAGAGCTGCACGTTCGCGCCCTTGGTCGCGCTCGCGCTCGCAACGTCAACCGCCATCGAGGTGTCGAGGAGGCTCCTAAGCTCGTAGATGCCGCCGCTGGCGAAGGCTGGTGCCTCGACCAGCACCCACCTCTGCGCCTCGCTGCCGTTGGCCGTCCACACGCGGACGTTGGTGCCAGCGGCCATGGTGCCGCCGCTGATGTCGAGGGCGAGCGTGGTGCCGTTGACCTTGACGGTGTAGGTCGGGTAGGTCCCGCCGCCGTAGGTGGCGCTGTTCCCGTCAGAGTCGATGGCCCACGACTGCGCCCTCGTGTCGTTGTCGTTCCACTGCTGCACGTTGGTGCCGCTCGCGACGTTGCCGCTCTGAACGTCGAGCGACTTGCCGCTCCACTTGGAGAGGAGCTGCGCCGTGCCGTCCTTGCGGTAGCTGAGGACGAAGAACTGCGCCGCCGTGAAGTTCGGCTTCCAGATGCGGACGTTCGCGCCGTTCTTGTCCGAGCCGCCAGCCACGTCGAGGCAGAAGGGGTTGGACGATGACCCCTTGGCGCTGACGATGCGGTAGGTCCCCGCCTGCGGCTTAGCCACGGTTCATCGCCCCCTTCCTCTGCAACGTCGTGAGCAGGGCGAGCACTGCCGCCTGCACCTCGGCGTCGCCGTTCACTATCGCGTCGTTGATGTATGTGTTGTAGGTCACGCCGGAGCCGCCGAGCTTCTTGGCGACGGCGTCGGAGATGTCATCGATGTAGGGCATCGAGTACTTGCGGTTGGTCAGCGGGACGAGGCTGTTGCCGCTGTAAAGCTCGGCCCCGTCCTCTCCCACCCATCCAATGTTGGTGAGCGTCGGTCGGGTGAAGATGCCATCCGCGTGCTTTGGGATCTTTCCGTATGGGATGTACGCGCCAGTGGCGGACTTGGCGACAGTGTTCGTCGTTACGTTGTTCGTCGTGAGAGTGATCGACTTGCTCTTGAGCCTGTCGATTGCGTTGACGAGGCTCCAAACGCGGTCGGTGATTGCGTTGGAGGCGACGATGTTGCCGTAGGCGTTCACCGAGATGTTCTTGCTCCCCATGCTGCCAACGGCGCTGTTCAGCCTCTCGACGTTCTCTGCCGGGGTTGTCTTGGTGGCCGCGTTGCCCTTGGCCGTGTATGTCGCATCGACATCGACCATCTGCGATGACACGTCAACCAACGCTTGAACCCTGTCGGTGGCCGACTGCACGGTGTCGTACATGACGGTTATCGTGCTGGTCACCTCTGACGGGATGGTGGTCAGGGCGCTGTTGATGTTGTCGATTGAAGAGGAGTCGGCGTTGACTGTGATGTTGATTTGCTTGTCGGTGCTGATGGAGGAAAGCTGCTCTGTCACCGCGCCAGTGTCTAGCGTGACTGGGATGGTTATGCCAGCGCTTCCGGCCCCGCTCGTCGCATTGGCAAGGTCGCCACCGAGGCTGCTGGTGTCAAGCGTGAGGTTGACGTTCATCGTCGCTCCCTCAGCCGCCTCGCTCTTCGCCTCGTCGATGCCGCTGTTGTCTACCTCGCTATCGACGGGCATGGTCGCGCCTTCTTCGGCTTCGGCCTTTGCTTCCTCGACTGAACCGCTCGCGCCACTGTTGTCGCCGTCGATCGGCATCTCAGCGCCCTCTTCGGCTTCGTTCTTTACCTCCTGCACGTCCTGCGACGCGCCTTCGGTGTCAGCTGTTACGGGAAGTTTCAGCTCGTAGTTTGTGGTCTGGTCGCTCCACTCGTATATCTCGCCCTTGGCAGTCTCGAAGCTCTTCCTGTCGGCGCTCCACTTGACCTCGCCATACTTGTCCTCGATGTGCTGTTCGTTCCACTCGGCCACGAGCGACACGAGCTTGTCCATGTCGCCGTCTGCCTGCTCAAGCATCTCGCCGAACACGTCTTGGTCAGCGGAAAGCTCGGCGAACTCCTGCACGCCAACGCCAGCGTCTTCAAGCTTCTGTGAGAATTCTTGAATCTTTGGCTGCGCCTCTTCAAGCGTGTTGCCCCACTCCATGGCTGTGGTGAGCGCTTGGAACATGGCGTCGTTCGTCAGGATGATTCCCTCGCGGTCGCCGTACCCCTCGCCGCTGAGTCGCGCCATAGCATCGGCCTCGCCGTTGTAGAGCATTTCCGCACGCTCGGCCTGCTTGTTCGCCTCTGCCTGTGCGACGGCAAGGTTGTTCATTTCGTCATAGAGTTCCGCACCCTTGCCCTGAGCTTTTGCCATCGACTCAAGCTCGGCATCGGTGTATACCCTGCCAGTCCGGGCATCAACATCGGCATAGCTGTCGTGGTTGTCCCTAGCGCTCTTGATGTAGCCATCTATGTACTCGTCGTAGGCGTCCTTTGCCTCTTGATACGCAAGGGCAGTCTCCGCTGCCGCCGCAGATGTCTCGCTGAATATCTTCTCGAAGCCTTGCAGCCTCAGCTCGCGCTTCCTCGTCTCGATGAGCTGGTCGATCTCTCCACGGAGGTTCTGTACAGCGCCGCTCTCTTCGTCGCGCTTGCCATTGAGGACTTCCTGCCAGTCGTAGTTGGTGCCAAGCTCCGCGTTAAGCTGCTCAACGGCCCACTTGAGCTTGAGCTGGCTTCCCTCGTACTCCTCGCCCTTTCCAGCGGCCTCGTCAATGACGTCCTTGTAGACCTGTAGCATGGCGACGCTGTTGCCAACCTCGTCGCGAGTGTCGGCGATGGTGTCGTTGTGCTGCTGCATCTTCTGGGTCCAGTCGTTGTACGACTCGACCCCGTTCTCGTAGGCTTCAAAGTAGTCCTCAGCGGTGGACTTTCCCGTTCGGAACTCAGTCGAAAGGTTTGTCGTTGTCGTTCTCAGGTCATCCATGATGCCGTTGAACTCGTCGGTCCTCGCCTTTGCCTTCGCGAGGTCGATCAGGAATGCGCCTGCGACTACCGCAGCAATTCCACCAAACACTCCCACCAGGAGGTTGCCCGTAGTTGCGGCGGTGCCTAGAGCCTTCCCGAGGTTTGTCGCAGCCGTACTCACCTTCGTGAGCAGAGTGCCTTTTGCTGAGATGTCAGTAATCCCGCCGCCAGCAAGCTTGGTCGCTGTCTTTACCTTGCCGAACGCATTCACTATCTTGCCAGCACCGTTGACCGCAAGCGTCCGCAGGTTGCCGAAGAACTTCTTGAATACGCCCCACACCGTCGAGACGATCGGGTACACGGTCGCGATGCCAGCGGCAAGGACGCCGAAGCCCATTGCCGCGTCCTTGGTTGACTTGTCGGCGTTGTTCACGAACTCGGTGAGCCTTTGCAGGAGCGTAGCGGCCTTGTCGATGTATGGTGCAAGGTACTCTCCAAGCGAAGCCGCGAGGACCTGTGCTGAGTTCTGCATCTTCGCCATCGAGCCGGAGAAGCCTTCGGCCTTCCTGCTTGCCTCCTCAGCCGCCTCGCCGATGCCGTTCAGCGGCAGTCCGTCAGCGTACCTGTCCCATGCCCCAGTGGAGATGTCGAGCGCCTTATCGACGTTCTCGACGGTCTTGGAGAGGCCGAGGATTGTCTGGGTCTGACGCACGCCCTCGATGCCAAGGTCCTCAAGCTGCTTGATTGCCTCTGGTCCGAGGTCGCCGAGCTGGCCGATGAAGTCCCTGAGCACGCCGGATGCGTCCTTGCCCCACGCCTTCTTGAACTGGTCTGCGGACATATCGACCACGGAGGCGAATGCCTCAAGGTCATCGCCACCGTTGCTCACAGCCGACTGGATCGAGGTGATCGTGTTGGAAATTCCGGTAGCTGCCGCCTCGCTGCGCTGTCCAGTTGAAGCGATGGCAGCGGCCCATCCGAGGATTTCTGGGGTCGAGAAGCCAGCCACGTCACCGACCGACGATAGACGCTGGGAAATCTGCATGATTGCCGACTCCTGCGCTGGCATCTTGTTGCCCAGGTCTACGAGCGCGTCAGCGAATCCCTGCACGTTGTCCGCGTCGAGGTCGCTCATGACGTTGACGATCTGGCCCATCTGCAACGCGATGGTCTCTGCATCGATGTCCGTTGCCACGTCGAGGTTTGCGGCCACCTCTGAGAAGTTTTGCAGCTCGCTTGCCGCAATACCGACCTGACCAGCAAGGGCCTCCATCTCAAGCATGGTGTCGGCGCTTGTGACGTGCGTCTGGCTGTACTTCATTGCGGCGTCGTACAGGGCCTCGTACTGTCCTTCGGTCGCATCGACCGTCTTGCGCATGTCTCGGTACGCAGAGTCAACTTCGGTCGATGCGTCGATGACGGCACCGCCGACCTCCTTGAGCATGTTGCCGATCTCGGTCGCTGCGTTCACAGCCGCCACGCCGACCTCTTTCAGGTCGTTCGTGAGAGCGGCCTTCATGCCCTTTGAAGCCGCCTCTGCCTCGCGCAACTGCGTCTCAAGCTCGCGGAACTCGTCAACGGCACCTAGCTTCTTCGCCTGCTCAAGCGCCTCGGAAAGGGCCTGCTCTAGTTCCCTAGCCCTCTCGCTGCTCTCGCGCTCTTCGTCGGGTATCTTCTCAAGCTCAACCTTGAGGTCTGCGACGTGCTTCTTTGCGTCCTCGTATGCTATGGAGGCGTTGCCGACCTCCTTCGAGAGCTTGTCGATGCCGTTGGACTTGTACTTCTCGATGATGTCCCTGAGCGCCTGAGCCTTCTTTCGTGCGGCGTCGGTCGCATCGCTAAGCTCGCGAGAGCGGTTCGCGGCGGTCATGATGCTGTTCGGGTTGACCTTTGCGGCCTCGTTGAGCCTGTTGAACCTGCCCTCTGCCCTGCTCGTCGCGTCGGAGAGAAGGTCAACCTTGTCCTTCATGGGCTGGATCGACTTGGCAAGGTCAGACCTCATAGACAGCGACGCAAACTGGTTGGCAACATCCCTGAGCTTGGACTCGGCCTCGGCAAGCTTGATGTTCAGGTCCTCAAGCTTCGCCACGTCGGTGTAGTCATCGAGCGCGTCCCTGGCAGGTTGCCAAGCGTCCTTGAGCCTTTGGATCGAGCTGACCATCTCATCGATCTCTGCGTCGCTGAGACCAGCGGCCTCTCCAAGGCCCTCAAGCTCGGTCCTGATTGTCTCGATGTCGTTGATCTCGCCCTTGGCGGCGTCGTTGCCGAACACGAGACCATTGCCAAACGTCTGCGAAAGCTTGGTGGCCTGCGCGTACAGCTTCTCTAGTCCCGCGTTGGTTTCGTTATAGACTCTGTTGGCGTCTTGGAACGCGAGGGTCGCGCTCTTGGTGTCGTTCGCAAGGTCGGCAATCGTTATCCCATCGATGCTCTTTGCCGCTGTCGTACCCATCTCGCCGATGCCCTGCTTGAGGACGTTAATCTCGCGTGAGAGGTTCGTCGCCTGACTAGAGAGGGCACCGAACTGCAACTGCGCGGCGTTCTGGTTGCCTGGGTCGAGCTTGAGCGCCTTGTTGAGCTTGTTGAGTTCAGATTGGGTCTTATAGATGGCAGAGTTCGCACCGCGCAGAGCCGCCGTAAACTTGGTCGAGTCGGCCCCGATGCGAATCGTTAGGCCCCTGTAGGCACCCGCTGCCATTGGAACCACCCCCTGCTATATCCAGTTCGCTATGTCTTCCTGAGTCGCGTATCTGACCTCTTCGCTCTGGCCGCTGCCACTTGCAGCGCCCCTTGCCGCCTCGTATGCCTCGGCCCTCGCCTCGAACATCATTCGGCACACGCTCCACGGCATGCGCAGCGCCTCGTTCCACGTGACGCCGAGCTTTATGAGTTCCGTCCAGATGTGCGTGTAAGGGAGCTGGATGTCCCTCTTGTGTGTCGGTTTATTTCTCGGAGTCGGCGGCTCCGGCTCGAAACAACCCCCGCTGGCACTCGTTGAACACGGCCTGCGAGATTTGCCCCATGTCGATGGCTACGCCTTCCTCGCCGTCCCTGTTGGCCTTGGAGATCGTCTTGGCGACGCTGAGGTTCCATTCCTTGTAGCCCGGCACAGCCTCGGCGAACCTGCCCTCGCTGCGTGCGATCTCGGCGCTCGTCTTGAGCATCGCCCAGAACGCCTTCAACTCGCAGTTCCAGTTGTCGATGGTGTAGTCCATCGCGACGAGGTTCCCGTTCTCATCGAAGTTCTGGCTCGCGGCCCTCGTGTCAATGCGACCGAAAACGTCCTTGATGAGGTCCCCCTTGAACTCCTGCTCGTACACGACGAGCGTGTAGGTGCTCGCCTCGTAGTCGTGCTCGGTGCCGTTGTTCATGTAGTCGATGCGTGGCATGTTGGCCTTTCGTCGCTGTTTTACTTGCGCACAAGAAAAGGCCCTCCTCCCCCATCACGGGGAAAGAGGGCCTTGGTGATTTGTTCTGCGTTATGCAGGATGTTGTCTAGCCGTTGCTAGGAGCCTGGCCGGGAACGAGGACGGCGTTCCAGAACTTGTCGAACGCATCGTGGGTTTCGCCAGCGTCGGTGCAGTGGGCCTTGAGGACGTTGACCGTCTTGGCGCTGGTGCCAGTGCTGATGGTGAAGTCGCGGCCAGCTGCGGTGTAGTTGACGGAGACGGTGTCGGGGTTGGTGGAGTCGGTCATCGTGTTCGAGGACTGCGAGGGCGGGGTGAAGGTGACGTTGTAGCGAACGCCGCGCATCTTGCCCTCGTTGCCGCTGACCTCGTAGCCGAGCGCGAAGGTCTTGGTCACAGGCTCGGTATCCTGATAGGTCAGGCCGGAGGTGGAGTCGGTCGCGTAGCCGAAGAGGTCGGTGTACATCTCGTCGGTGATGGCGGCGAACTCGATGGTGCCCGTCTCCTTGCCGCTAGCAGACAGAGTTGCATAAACAATGTCATCGGCGTAGAAGTCGTTCTGGGTGGTGTCGGCGTCAGCCGAGAGGGAGACGGCACCGGGGATAGCCTTCCAAGCGCCGTAGGTGCCAGCAGCGCCGTTCTCGCCGGGAGTGTAGATGGAGTAGTGGACGTTCTTGAGTCCGAAAACAATCTTGCCCATGCAGGGCCTCCTTATTTAGATGTTGGGGTGGTATGTGACCGAGTACGACGTGACCCAGCAGTTCTCTGTCGGAATCCACGACTCGACTGCCTTGAACGGGCCGATGAGGGAGACCGCCTGCTCGAACGTGTCGCGCACGTCATCGTCGGGGTCCCGCTGGTAAAGGTCTATGTCGTAGCGCTGCATGAGCGCGTAGTTTGAGTTGTCGCCGAAGAACTCGCCGCCCTTGACGCGCTTGTACGTGAACCAAGGGAGCGGCGGCGCACCACCGACTGGGTATCCGACCTTCGTGCCCGGAAGCCCGCTCGTGAGCAGCGTTGCGTAAACGGCATCGTCAGACCTCATCGATGGCCTCCTGAATCGCCTCTGAGAGGAACGTCTCGAACTTGTCGAAGGCATCGTCTGCGGCTGGCGCTATGTGCTCTCTACCAGCGACGAAGCCGCCGCCGATGGTCGCGTGGCCCTTCTCAAGGAGGTGTGCGAGACCGGGCATGGTCGCGGAGCCGATTTCGCCCTCGGCATTCGAGCCGCCCTGGGATGTCATATGGTGTCTGATCGAGTTGGCGTACTTGCCAGTCCTGTAGACCTTGCCGTACCAGCCGCTCTTGACCTGACCCTTGTGGTAGCCGCTCCTGTACCGCGTCGCGTTCTTCCTCACGCGACCCCAGCCGCCCCTCGTGTAGGACGTGCTGAGAACCTGTCGGGCGTTCTTCTTCCACTGGCGCTCGCCGTGCCTGAGAGCCTTCTCGACGGCCTTTGGCGCGTGGTGCTCGACGCCCTTGCCAAGACGCTGTAGAAGTTCCTCAAGGGTCCTGCCGAACCTGTCCGCGTCAACCGTGATGTCCGTCATGGCTCGTCACCGTCATCGTCATCTGGGACGCCAGACGAGCCTAGCCGCTGGCCTATGGTGAGCGTCCTGAACTCGCCCGAGCCTGACAGGTACAGGACCTCGTACTCGGCACCACGGAAGATGACCTGATCCTCGCCTTGGTAGTCGATTGCCCTGACCTGAATCATGTGCTCGTTGCGCAGTCCAACGTCGAGAGTCTGCGTGGAGCTTTGGGCACGAACGTCTGCCGAGCGCAGCTGTGCCATGGCGACAAGGCTGATGGTCATCTCGTTGCAGAAGACCTCGCGCGGTACTCTCTCGCCCTCATGCCAAGCCCCCGCAGCGTCTTGGTACTTGGCTGCGGGGGCAAGGAGGGTTACAGACTCGTTCCATCTCACGGCTGCTCGGTGTCCTCGTCTGGGAACAGGTACTCGTTGGACTTGCTGTTGAGCAGCCCCGCGAGCATCATCCGATACGACTCTTGGAAGCGCGGAGCCTCGGCGTTGTCGTAGCCGTAGTTGGCCTTGACGAAGCACGTGACCGCTGACTTCGCTAGGGAGTTCATCGTCGCTGTGTCAAGAAGATCGTCCCTGACCCCGCACCGCCTCATGTCGGCAATGGCCGCGTCGATCCACATCTGAATCTCTGGGTCAGAGAGGGTGCTCGTGACGCGGAGGCACGACCTCACATCGTCAAGTAGGGCCATGTTCTACTCCTCTAGAAGCGCGATGAGCTGCGCCTTCTTGGTCCCCTTGGGGATGTCGATGCCGCGCTCGGCGGCTAGCGCCTTGAGCGCAGCTACGGTGAGCTTCGCAAGGTCAGCCTCTTCGCTGGCCTCTGGCTCAGACTCCTCTGTGACGGGGACGAAGGTGATGTATCCGGGAAGCTTGGCATCGATGTACTCCGCTCGCTTCTCGGTTGCCTCGAACCGCTCGCCTGCGATGCGGTCACAGTTCGAGGCGAAGTCCCTAAATCTGCGAAGTACGGTCACGAGGACCATTAAGCGCCAGCCTTCTTCTTGAGGATGGCCCAGCCGTAGGGATAGACGGGGCGACCGTCGAGGGCGGTAAGCACGCGGGTCTTCTCGGTGTTGGTCTCGTAGTCGGACCACTGGACCGTGGAGAGCGGCATGCCGGGCTGCGTGTTGATGACGTAGTTGTTCCAGTTGCCGAAGATGCCGATAACGTCGCCGTCATTGGCGGCGTCGAAGCTCGGGAGCAGGGCGTCCTCGACGAGGTTGACGTTGCGGCCACGGAGCTTGTACACGGCCTCGTCGTTGAGAACGTCGGCCTTGCCCAGCGGGCGGTTGTTGTCATCGTGGAGCAGGTCGATGTGCATGCCCCAGGTGGAGTCGCCGAAGGTCCACTCGCCGCCGTCGCGGTAGAGGCGGTTGAACACGGCGGTGTTGTAGAGCAGGGAGTGCCAGAACTTCCAGTCATCGACGTCCTCAGCGGTAACCTCGATGATCGCAGCACGAGGAGCGATGTAGCCAGACTGACCCTCGGTGCCCTGACCCACGATGCGCGGGTCAACGGTGAGGCCGAGCGGCTGGGTGGTGCCGTTGCCACGGAGGATTGCGGCCTCGATGGCCTTGACCATGGACTTGGCAAGCGCGGGCGGGACCATGGCCTTGAGGTCATCGGTCAGGAGGGCCTGTGCGAGCATGGTGCGGGAGAAGCGGACCTCAAGCTGGTGCCAGCTAAAGCTGAACGCGGTCGGGTCCTCTTCCTCGTTATAGGGCGACACGTGCTTATCGTCCTCAAGCCACGAGGCGGTGAACTCAAGCTGGTTCTCGCGGTAGGTGATAGCGCCGGGAAGCGAGAGCTTCTGCACCTTGGAGTAGATGTTGCCGTACTCGTCAAGCGGCTGGATGATGCCGCCGATGAAGGAGTGCGGGAAGGCGATGGTGTTGGTCAGCGTGTTCACGAAGTCGCCAGTAGCAGAGAACTCGCCGTTGATGGCGTTGGTGATGTCGATGTTGGCACGCTGCTGCATCTCGTAGGGCATCGGGCGACGGCGCAGGATGTGGTCTGCGAGGGCGCGACGGTACTCCTTGGTGTCGGTGAAGTGCTCAGGCTCGTTGACGGGCTGGATGCTGTGGCGCTTCTGGGCGACGGGAGCAGCTGCGGGGGTGGGGTCGGAGACGGCCACGGTGGTGCCAGCGCCAGCGGTGACGGCTGCGACCTTGGCGTTGCGCAGCTCGACCTCGGCGTTGCGGCGGGTGTACTCGGTGGTGATGGAACGCTGCTCGGTCATGAGAGCGTCGAAGGTGACGCCCTCGGGCAGCTCGTCCTCGTTCAGGAGGTCGATGATGGACTGCTTGCGCTCTTCGAGGGCAGCATCGTCCAGAGCGCGGTACTCAGCCGCGCTGAGGGAAGTGAACTCCATGAGTCCGCTCCTTTCGTATTTGGTTTTCGTAGCTGGGTTATCGGAGCTGTGCAAGCTCCAAAGCAGCGAGCGCCCTCTCGCGCCTTTGCTGCCGCGCACGTTGCAGCACCTCCTGCTGCTGATGTCTAGCCTCGATTGCTCCATCGAGGTAAGAACGTGCAGATATTTCCGTTCCGGGATTTGCTGGGAACCCGGCAATAGCGGACACGTCGTAGAGCTTGGCTATGCGCGTGATTCTGGAATGAACAACACCATCAGCGTCCTCATCCCACTCGAAACCATCTTCCGCGATGGTGAAGCCAAAGCTCATTCGGTCAATGAGGCCATTGGTGATTGCCTCGTACAAGTCCTCGCGGCCTTGCTTGGACCCACTCAGGTCGGCTTCGCAGTAACCTCCATGCTCGTCAAAGCTGAGCTTTAGCGAGTCGTTGCGGGTGCGGGCATATACGAACCCGTCATGGTTGACTTGCATGATTACGTCGCTGAGATCGCAGCCAGCAAACGCCTGCCTGTCAATCGTCTCGTAGAAGTCATCCTGTAGAAGGTACGGGTCGTTGAATGTGGTGAAGTAACCCCTCACGACGTAAGAAGGCTCGTCCTGATTGTCAGCACCATCTTCAAGAACTGGCTGGAAGTTCGTGACAGCAAAGTTTCGATACTGCCTCGTGTCTGGCTTGAAAGGCACGCCGCCTCCTCTCTAACAAAAAAGCCCCTCGCGGGGCTTTCCACCGTTGGTATCTTCTTGGCTTTCGTAGCGCCAGGTGTAACCTTTGTATGACTGGCGCACGCCCTTGCAGCATTCGGTAATCCTGTGTCGGTCGTGTCCAGTTTTCTCCATCGCCTTGGTTAGGCTGGGATATCGCCCAATCTCATTGCCGTGCATATCAAGCTGTACGACTCCGACTTTCGTTCCAGCAACGCTTTTGCCAGCGTCGCTGTTTAAGAACTGCCACATGAACCCGTTGGCCGTGCGCTTTTTTCCACGGCAGCAGTTTCGTATCTGGTAGCGCGGTGTTCCTGTTGCGGCACTTGCTTCCGCGATGCTATTGAACGAAGAAAGTACGCAACCGTTCTTGTCGAGTTGTGCAACCTCACGATTGTCGGTTGAAACCATTTCCTCGTTCTCGTAGCGCCACAGGTAACCTCCGTAAGACTCTATGCCACCAACGCAGCAGTCACCGATTCTGTCGCGGTAAAGCCCTGTTTCGCGCTCAGCCGCACTCAGGCTCTCGAATCGAGCAATTTCGGCCCCATCCAAGCCGAGTTGCACCACAGCGTTTCCAAGCGACGATCTTTTCCTGCGCCTCTTGTCAGCCTGCATCCGCAGGTTTTCGTCCTCGTATTCCCACTTAAACCCATATGCGGTGTTGGTTTTTCCACGACAGACGTTGCATATTGCGCTGTGCTTGAATCCAGTTTCCTTTTCAAGCTCACCCATTCCTGGGTAGATGGCTATAAGGTTTCCGTCCAAATCGAGCTGACGGATTGGCTTTCGCCTGCGTTTGTTTGCTTTTAGCAGCGTCTCTGTATTTGTCTGAATCTGCTCTTTCGTCATCCCAGCCTTTGCTCTGTTCTTACTCATTAGGGCAATGGCTTCTTTAGTATGATGGCGTCCGAACATTGGGTTTCCTTCGCCAGACACAGACGTGCTGTGTTTGAGTTTTCTTTCGTCATCCCATGTGACGCCAGATGACCCAGAACCGCCAGCGGCCACGTTGTATCCGAACTTCGGATTGCGGGTGTCATACCTATCGATGAACCATGTTTCGAGGAAATCTGCGTATTCTTTAGAGCTAACAGTGCATAGCGTGGCATGCGTGATGTTGTGCCAACCGTACTTATCGATAGCCCTCTTAAAGAACTGCTGACTTCTATAGCCGTTACCGTTATTCCATCGCTTGCTTGGTTCCATCGATGTCTGCCCGATGTAACGCTTGCCACTTGGGGTCGTGTGACAGTAGATGGTGTATGTCACCGCTTTGGTCACCTACTCGTCAACGGTCAGGTCGCCCTGCCCGTCCGTGTCGTTGTATTCCTGCTCGTCGCCGCCGAGGTCGAAGTCGCTCTCCTTGACGGAGCCTGCGAGCTGACCGCCCATGAGGCTTTGTGCGCCGTTCGCTGCCTTGTACTCGCCGCGTGCGATGAGAACGTCGCCGCCTGGGACTGGCGGGAGCTGTAGGATTTCGCGGCCCTCGTTGATGGTCATGATCCCTCGGTCGATCATGTCGCGGACCATGTTTCGCTTGGAGGCGTTGGTGGCGTACTCAAGCTTGGAGGAGCTGAACATCACGTAGTTGCCGTGCCTGCGCTCGGTCTGCGTGAAGTTCGCCTTCGTGAGGGCTTCCGAGAGCTGGACGGCGAAAGGCTCGACCTTGCCCTCGTACCACGCGCCGTAGTGCTCCTCGTCGTAGTTGTTCTGTAGGATGGCCTCGTTGATGCCGAAGTAGCTGTACACCTGAGACGAGACGCGCTGCATCTCGTCCTCATCGATGATGAACCGCTGCTCGTTGACCTGCTCGATGCTGTCGAAGGTGTTGTCGTAGAGCATCAGGCCCGTGTAGTTGCGCGAGCTGAGGTTGTCGATGTAGAAGCTCTCGCGCTTCTTCTTGAGGTCATCGCCGTGGGTCATACCAGTGACGCGACCGATGAAGCGGATGCGTGCGCCGTTCTTGACGGCCTGCTCCTCGGCCTGACGCTGTGCGTCCATGAGGGACATGGTTCCGCGCATCACGTCGTTGCCGTCGCCGAAGAAGTCGGAGATGTACTGGAACTTGGACACGACTGCGCAGCGCGAGTACTCCATCGCCATGACCTCTCCGGTCATCATGTGGAACACGCACCAAGGCTCGCCGTCGTAATCGACAATCTCGGTATAGCTCGGCTTCAAGGGGAACAGGGCCACCGTGTTGAGGTTCCTGTCGAGACCTGGCACGACGAACACCGTGGTGTCCATCTCGTGGATGGTGGCGCAGCGTGCCAAGAAGGCGGGCCACGTCATCAGCTCGTTGGGCCAAGTGTCGAACAGCTTCCGCACATTCGGCTTGCAGTCCCTAGTCCCCACGAACTCTGGTTTCAGCTTCGAGCACGCAACAGCAAAACGCTCTATAGCCGCCCTCGTCAGTGGGTGGTCATAGAGCGTGCCGTCCCACACCGAGAAGGAAGGAGCTGACTCGGTGAAGGAAACGTAGCCTGAGTTGTAGCCTGTTGGTGCTGGGGGCGAGGACTGGCCTCTGCGCGGGAAGAATTTAGACAATACTCCCATGTGACACACTATATCTTGTATGTCACATAATGTCAAGTAGCATTGGCATACTATATGTTGTAGTTGTGGTAGAATGAGCGAAGCCCCCGAAGCCTCTGGCTGACTCCTCTCCCAGCCACGCACACTGAGGGGGCGCTCTCATATCGAACATGTGTTTTTATCCTGATGTTTGGCTCCGAGGCGGCGAAAAATCGCTAGACTGGTAGCCACAGCCTATTCACAAGAAAGAGATTCTTAGGCGTACATGAGTGCTTCTATAGGAACCAAGAAGTGACTCAACCTCACAGGAACCTGTTACTCAACCTTTGTAGAAACTCATTAATACTTAGGAGTCTTTCTTTCTTGGTTCTTCTTTCTTTAAGCAAGGCTGGAAAAAAATAAAACGAGCTCAAGTTATGAACATTCGCCATGCGAAAACCCTGTAAATCAGCAGGTAGATGGCTATTTGTTGATAAGTCGAAAACTCAACAGACAAAACTAAAGGAGGCCCCGAAAGGGGCCTTTTCTTGCAAGGCTGGCTTTTCCTATCCGTCCCAGCCTATCGTCATGAGGTAGTCGCCCTCGTGCCGCAGAAGCTCTATGTATGCGTCGAGCAGCGCCATGTATCCGTCAATCCTCGTTGTGGCACCAGCCTTCTTGACTGGCTGCACGTTCTCGTTGATGTCGATCTTCGCCGCGAGGTTGAGGTTGCACCACTCGTCAATGGGGTTGTGGTTGTTCACTATGCGCTTGTCGCGCATGTCTGCCTTGAGCTGCTTCATCGGCTGCGAGAGTGTCTGCACGCCCTGACGTATGACCTCGACGTTGGACTCCCCCACCAAGGACTTCATCTCGCGCAGCGTGGAATCGTCCATGTGCCAAGGGTCGTACCCGACGTAGCGCGTGTACATTCCCTCGTCGGCAAGCTCCTGAATCCACTCGATGAAAACCCTCTTGTCAACCTTGTTGCCCGGCACGATGCGGATGAGTCCCCTCGCCGCCCACTCGTGGTACGGAACGCCGTCCCTGCCGCGCTGGTTGTTCGAGTTGACCTTCACCTGCTCCTCTGCGATCCAGTACATCGAGCGGCGGTAAATCCTGCTGTCACCAGGTCGCATGAACAGCGCCGTTGCCGCGTTGAGGTCGATGGTGTCTGCCGCGTCGATGCCGACGATGCAGTAGCGGAAGATGCTCGGGTCGAACGTGAAAAGCTCCTCGTTGACCGACTCCTCGAAGGTGAGGTATGCGCTTGCCTGATTGGCTGGGAGGTTGAAGTCCTTGGTGAGGAGCGTCGGCATGTAGCTTGGGTCGTTCTTGGCCTTAATCACCTGTGCCCGAAGGTATTCCACCTTCTTGACCGCACCCAAGCCGGGATTGCTCTTGGGCCACATTGACTCGTCCCAAATCTCCGAGCGGTCATCCTGCTCGAATAGGATGCCGAGGAACCTGTCATCCTCTATCTTGCCATCAAGCCAGTTGACCGCATAATCCCGCTCGTGGTCCCAGAGGTTGTCACGCACGAAGCCCTGCGTGGTGATGGCAATCATAAGCGGCTGTTCGCGTGCGCCAGTGCCCTGACGGATGAGGTCGAAAACCGAACGGTCCTCGGCTGCTGCCATCTCGTCAAAGACGCACATGTGAACGTCAAGACCGTCGAGGTGGTCTGACTGCTTCGACAACGGGATGATATAGCCCATGTTGCCGTCCGAGATGATGCCATTCTCAGAACGCTCGACAACAGTACCCTTGCGCAGAATCTTGAGCAGCTTGGGTGACTGACGCACCATGCGCCACACCGCACCATAGGCAAGCGAAGCCTGTGACTTCGATGTTGCCGCATTGTAGACCTGTGGGGCACCCTCACCGTCCGCTACGAGCATGTAAATCTCTATGGCCGCTGCCAAACTGGTTTTTCCCTGCTTGCGGGCCATTTCAACAAGCGTGTACTGGTGCTGCCGCTTCTCGTTCTCATCGATGAACCCGAACGTAAGCTCGACAATCATGCGCTCGTATGGCTCAAGGATGAATGGAACGCCCATCTTGCCGGAGGGTATCTTGAGGAACCGCTCGATGAACTCGACTGGTCTGGTGGCCGCGTCAACGTCGTAGCGCCACTGCTTGTACCCGTTGCGGATGCGAGGGAGCATCTTCTCGGCAAGGGCCTTGATGCGACAGCCAGCGACGATAGAGCCGTCAAGACAGCCCATGAGGTACAGCTCGGCGTCTGTCCTGCCCTGCGCATCGACGTATGGGCTATCGACGGATGAAGCTGGCAAGCTCGTCCTCTTCCTCCGGCTCGTCGCTGTTACTAGCGAACGAGGACACCTTCTTAGCTAGGTCGCCAAGCCTTGCGATGGCCTTCTGGTATGCCTTGAACTCGGCACGCTCGACGCGCTCGATGTGGCGGTTGTTGACGGTGCCGACCTCCTTCTCCTCCATGACGCCCTTCTCCTGGACGGTCAGGCGAAGGCCCTCGGTCATGCTGGCAAGCGCGTCGTACTCGATGAGGAGGTCATCGAGGAGCGCCTTGTCGAAGCCAGTCAGCCCAGCAGACTCCTTGCGCAGCCGTTCCAGACGTGCGCTGTCGCTAGTCCTCTTCGTAGCCATAGAACCTCCTCCAGTCGCTAATGTCCCCGTCGATCAGGCGCGTCTCCTCCTGCTGCCTGTCGCACGTGTCGAAAGCCTCGACAACTCTCTCGTCAAGACCGCAGTAGAGGGTGCCGTCGTACATCTCAAGGCAGAAGTCACAGTCAGCGCATTCGCCCATGCCCTAGCCACCAATCACGTTGCCGTTTGCGTCGAACCTCGCCCTCGTCGCGTGCTCGCCGCTGTGTACGACCGCATGGCAGTCTTGGCAGAGCCGCTGGAAGTTGTCGAAGCTGAGGGTGATGTGTGGGTCATCGATGTTCTCGGGGCTGAGGTGAATCTTGTGATGAACGACCTTTGCGGGAACGAGGTCGCCCTGCTCGAAGCACCTCTCGCACATTCCCGGAGGGACGATGCCCCAAGGCGTGTCGATGGCCTTGCCCATGTACGCCTTCCTGTTGTGAAGCCAAGCGGGTGATTTGTAGAAGGCCAAGGCGAAATCTCGCGCCATAACACCCCTAAATCTTGTGGTTCTGACGTTAACTACCACAACATATTGTGGTTTACCCACGTGAATTTGTCAAAACACCCCCATATTTAGGGGGCCTGCTCCACATCTGCAAGGAATCGAGCTGGACATCTGCCGCAACGCGGTCGCA
>Ga0326514_10001239_pt1 | contig 16758 bp, 12 predicted proteins | sample 3_2548_0518_D_FD_203653 | JGI IMG/M metagenome (GOLD analysis project Ga0326514, IMG submission 203653) | Bovine rumen microbial communities from UC Davis, California, United States - 3_2548_0518 | ecosystem: Host-associated > Mammals > Digestive system > Stomach > Rumen | place: USA...
CGCCTCGACCATGCCGACTTGGCCGGTCGCCTTTGGGACGGCGGACCAGAATTTCCTAACCACGGCTATGATTTCTATTATCAAGACAACGATCCTTCAGACGACCTCGGACATGGCTCCCATGTGGCCGGAACCATTTGTGGCACAGGTGCTTCGGGTTCGCAGACCGGCATCGCTCCTGAAGCCACCGTGATGGCTTTGAAGTGTTTCAGCAATGCTGGCATTGCAGAAGAGTCCCATTGGATTACAGCCATGCAATTTGCCGTGGAGCATGGTGCCGACATGGTCAATATGTCGTTGGGGCGCCCTCAAGCCAATGAAGCGCAAAAGCGAATGATGCGCATTGCTTGCGACAACACTTTGGCTGCCGGCGTGCTCGCCCTGGTTTGCGCTGGCAACATCCGACCGATGCTACCTATGGTGCCCGTGCCTCACAATGTCTATTCGCCGGGTTCGTGCCCTCCACCCTATCTGCATGAAGACCAGATGGTTAATGCTGGCGGAACGAGTTGCGTGATATGCGTGGGCGCGGTCAATTTCAACGATGAGCTTGCGTCATTCTCTTCCCAAGGGCCGAGCATGTGGACGGATGTGCCCGAATACAACGACTATCCCTATACCGCTGGCAGTGCCACCGAAATCGGCCTCATCCGCCCCGACATTTGCGCTCCTGGGGTGCAAATCAAGTCGCTGGACTACAACACCACAGACGGCTACACCTTGATGGACGGCACTTCGATGGCCACGCCTTTGGTGGCTGGTGCCGTCGCCTTGATGCTCTCCAAAAACCATGAACTCACGCCTGCGCAAATCTCCGAGATTCTGGAGCGCACCGCCGTGAAACTCACCGAACACAAGAGCAACGACTTCGGCACAGGACGACTGGATGCCTTGGCCGCCGTCAATGCCGTGGATTACGACGGGATTGAAGAAAAACAAGGCAAAGCGCAAGTCTATCCCAATCCGAGCAAGGGGGATTTCACCGTTGCGTGCGAAGGAATCCAAGCAATTTCCGTATTCTCTGTCGATGGCAAGTTGCTGAAAACCATCGAAGTGAATGGAAACGAATATCGCATCGAAAACTTACCCAAAGGCGTTTATGTGCTGAAAATCGACACGGAAAACGGTGTCATCATTAATAAAATCGTAAAAATGTAACACATGAAAAGATTTGCCCTGATTTCCATTCTGTTGTCGGCCTGCATGATGGGTTTTGCCCAAGGCTGCCTCGACCCGCTATTGAGCCAGGAAATGGACCGCCGCAGCGATGGCGAGCAAATCGAGGTCGTCGTGCTGATGAAAGCAAAATACGACCGCACGCAGCTGTGCCGTCGCGCCGATTATTTCCCCTCACGCGCCGAGCGCAGAACGTTTGTAGTCAATGAGTTGAAGGCTTTCGCGGAGGCTTCGCAGTACGACTTGAAACGTGTCCTTTCGGAAATGGAAAGGCAGCAAATCGTGACCACGCCAAACGTTTTGTGGATGTCGAACGCCTTGTATTTCAAGGCCACCAAAGCGGCCATCCTTGACCTTGCCTCGCGCAACGACATTGCCCTAATCAGCCTCAACCAAAAGCATTACTGCCTGGGTGACACCGCCATGGAACCAGCCTCCGCGACGCGAGAAATCACTTCGAATGTGCTTCGGGTGCGCGCCAATGAGGTGTGGGCGTTGGGCTATCGTGGACAAGGTGTCGTGGTGGCCGTCATCGACACGGGCGTGAACTACGAGCACGTCGATTTGGCCGACCATCTTTGGGACGGTGGCAGCGAGTTTCCGCATCATGGCTACGATGTTTACAACAACGACAACGACCCGATGGATGACATGGGACACGGGACGCATTGCGCCGGAACGGTGTGCGGCGACGGCACGGCGGGTTCGCAAACGGGCGTGGCACCTGAGGCCACGCTGATGTGTGTCAAGTGTTTGGACGAATATGGCGGCGGCTCGGCAGCCAGCATCGCCGCTGGCATTGAATGGGCCGTCGAACACGGCTGCGACCTTTTCAGCCTGTCGCTCGGCATCCCTAATTCCACGATAGCCGAGCGCACTTTGCTGCGCCACACCTGCGACGCCGTTTTGGACGCGGGCATTGTGGGTACCGTTTCCGCAGGCAACGAAGGCAACACGGGAATGTATCCTGTCCCCAACAACGTGGGCGTTCCCGGAAGTTGCCCTCCACCTTATATGGATCCCGTTCAGATGGAGAATCCGGGCGAGTTGAGTTGCACCATCACCGTTGGAGCCGTTGACAACAGCGACGCTCCGGCCGCTTTTTCCTCGCGTGGTCCGGTCACCTGGACAAACACCGAGTTTGGCGACTACCCGTACAATCCCGGCATCGGCCTCATCCGCCCCGACCTGTGCGCCCCGGGCGTGAGCGTCAAGTCGCTGCATTTCGGCCTCTCGCCGGCCTATAACACCATGAGCGGCACCTCGCAGGCAACCCCTGCCGTGGCAGGCACCATCGCGCTGATGCTCTGCAAATGCGACTTCCTCACTCCGGCAGAAATCTGCCGCATTTTAGAGGAAACCGCCGTACCGCTTTCCGAAACCAAAAGCAACGTCACAGGCTTTGGCCGCATCGATGCCTTGGCCGCCGTCGAAGCGGTGGTGGCCGGTCCATTGTCGATGGTGTCATGCCAAATCAACGACCCGCAAGGCAACAACGACCACCAAATCAACCCGGGAGAAAGCGCCACCATCGACCTGACTTTGCTCAACGACACCGGCGAAACTCTCAATAACCTCACGGCACAGATCTCGACCCAATCGGACAAAGTCGCCATCACAAGCGATGTGGTGCAACTTCCTTCGTTTGGGCCTCATCAAACCCTCACGATTGAAAACGCTTTTGCCTTTGAGGTCAGCGAGGACGCCATCGGCAATGAAGACCTCCGTTTCACTTGTGATGTCTATGACGGGGACATGCTGACAGGACGATTCAGCCTCAATTTCAAGGTTTTTGGCTATGTGCTGAACATCGCCGAAATCACAGCCTTGAATGACGACAACGGCAACGGCCTGCTTGAACCGGGCGAGTCCGCCGACTTGCGCGTCATTGTTGAAAACATCGGCAACTTGCCGGCTTCGTCGTTGGTTGGGACGCTTTCCACCGACTATGAGTTCCTTTCCATCCATGAAACGCAAAAGCCTTTCGGAACGATAGAGGAATCCGGCGAAAACTACGCGGATTTCCGTGTTTCCTTAAGCGCCGAGGCACCTGCCAACGGCATGATTCCGCTCAAACTCATCCTTGTGGACGAAGAAGGGAAACAGACATGGCTCGGCTATGACTACAAGACCACTTGCAACATCGTTTTCACGTTGCGCGACGCATGGGGCGACGGCTGGCATGGCTCCTATCTTTCCGTCAATTATGGCGACGGAACAACGCCCGAGCAGATGACCATTTCCAGTGGAACCTCGCTCACCCACACCCGTGAAGTGACGACAAACTCACAAATCACGCTCACATGGCACTCCACCGGCTTCGATTGGGATGTCAGTTTTGAGGTCGCCTACGAGGATGGCGATGTCATTTACCAAAACCAAGGCGGAATGTCTTCGCCCTTCTCGTTTGTGGTCAATTGCATGGGAAGCGGATATGTGGAAGTGGCCGAAAGCAATTCGGAAAGCGAAGCCTCGATCTTCCCGAACCCCTCGCATGACAGTTTCACCATCGTTTGCGAAGGAATGAGGCGGGTGGAAGTGTTCTCCATCGATGGAAAACTGCTGAAAACCATACAAGTAAACACTCCCCAATGTCAGCTTGACGGTTTGGAAAGCGGGGTTTATTTTGTGAGGATTGAAGCGGAAAACAGTGTGATTGTCAGAAAGATTGTGAAGCTGTGATGTCGTTTTTGTTGGTCTGAAATAGTTTTTGTATTTTTGTGGGCAAATATTTGATATGGACGAAAAATACATAGAAATCTTTATGGAACCTCTTTATGAGTGCCTAAACTATAATCCCAAGTTCGGACATTCATCCAAAGAGGAAGGTTATACGCTTGACGAGTTCCTTCAATTGTATGGAGAAGACCCGTTCTATTCTTGGATAGGCTTGGATTCTCCGTACATGTTTGCTGCCCACAAAGCTGCTGGTTGCATGACTTCGATTTACCGCCAAATCGGAATAGGTTGCGAGCGGTTGTTCAGGCAGGTCATTTTCGACACTACGGGTTATGAAGACCATACTTCAGCGCAATGGTCGTATAAGACAAAGACTCAAGCGGGCAAAGAGAAAACCCTAACATTGGATGGAAGGTTAGAAATTGAAGATATTAGGAACAAAGATGTAAAGGAGCGCGTCAAAAAGTGGATTGGCAAGAGTTGCGAGCAATTAGGCATTGAAAACAATAATTATAGAGGTGCGGTGTTTGAGGTCAGACAAGGCTATAAGAGCAAAGACAGCAAACGACAAAATGCTGACATTGAAAATGCCATCAACGCATACGTAAAAAACTACATTCCTGTTTTTGCGATATTTTCTTCCCAAATAGATGATGATATTGTTTTGCGTTACAAAAACAGCCGTTGCTGTGTACTTGTAGGAAATTTGAACAAAAGCCCTTATATTTCCCTGTTCTCTTTCTGCAAAGAAGTGCTTGGTTATGATTTGGCAGAGTTCTTCAAGAATAATTCTCCGTTTATCCGTGAAAAAGTGGGCAAGGTCCTCGAACAATTGTTTAGCATCCATGAAACAAAGAAGTGACTATACATTCAAGTACAATATCCAGAACGGTCGCCACGGATGGTTGCGACTGACCCCTGCATATTCCATCAAACTCGTCAAAGAAATCCTTCAGAAAGACACTTTGTTTGCATCGGACTGTCAGGCACAGAACATTTTGGACCCGTTCTGCGGAACTGCTACCACGGGAGTTGTTGCGGCCGAATACGGATTGAACTGCACGCTTTATGACATCAATCCGTTCTTGGTGTGGTTCTGCAAGATTAAATCCAAGAATTTTATCCCTCGGCATCTTGACAATCTTTTGGAGAAGGTTCAGTCAGACCTTCAGGTCTTGCCGTTGCTTGAAGGAAATTATTGGATTCCTCCGATGAAAAACATAGAGCGTTGGTGGAGCGAAAATACTTTAGTCGCGCTTTCCACATTGCACGAATACATTATCACGCAATGGGGAAAACCTACTTGCAAGGACGACTACAACTTGCTATGGATAGCGTTTGCCCGACTTTGCATAGAAACCTCGGCGGCAGACTTCAATCACATTTCAGTTTCTTTCAAGGAAGAAACCACCAAACATGAATGGGAAGCCGTCAGGGAAATGTTTTTGACCATTTTGCTGCCGATGATCCAGTCAGCAAAGACCGATTTGCCGGGAAGCGTGACCATCCATGAGGGAGACTCGCGCATTATGCAATTTGAGGGTTTGTATGATACGGTCATTACTTCGCCTCCATATCCCAACCGCATCAGTTATATCCGCGAGCTTCGTCCGTACATGTATTGGCTCGGGTTTCTTGAAAATGGTGAAGAAGCGGGGGAATTAGATTGGAAAGCCATCGGCGGGACTTGGGGCTGCGCTACCAGTCGGTTGAGCACATGGACTCAAGAGAACCGTCACCTGCCTCAATTGCTGTTGGACACATGCAAAGCCATTGAGGAAAGCGATTCGAAAAACGGCAAAATCATGGCGGCATACGTTCATAAATTCTTTGATGACATGTACATTCACCTTGGCAATCTTCGGAATCACCTTCAGCCCAATGCGACTATCAACTACATTTTGGGTAATTCGTCGTATTATGGCCATTTTGTTGATACGGATTTGATTATCAAAGAAATACTAAAAGACTTGAACTATAAGAACATCTCTTCGAGAATCATCCGGAAACGCAATTCAAAAAGCAATCTATACGAGTATTTGATAAGTGCATCCTATCTATCGGCTGCATAGTACTAATAAACTAACAACAAGCAATGATATGAAAAAACTTTATTTCATCCTTTTAATCTTTCTTAGCACGAAAGGTTTCGCCCAAACCACCATCGACCCTTTGTTGATGGAAGCAATGAACAGCTATTCAGACAACGACCCCATCGAAGTCGTCGTGCTGATGAAAGCGCAATACGACCGCTCGCAGTTGAGCCGCAAAGCCGACTTCATCCCAACGAAAGCCGAGCGCAGAGACTTCGTCGTCAATGAGTTGAAAGCCTTTGCAGAGGTTTCGCAGCACGACTTGAAACGTGTCCTTTCAGAGATGGAAAGCCACGGCATGGTTTCTTCCGTGCGCAGCCTTTGGTCGGCCAATACGCTGTATTTCGAGGCCACAAAACTTGCCATTCTTGACCTCGCTGAACGCACTGATATTGAAACCATTACCCTCAACACCCAGCACCAATGGATTGCCGAAGGCGAAACGCCCAAACCGGCATCCGCCACGCGCGATACCACGCCGAACATCACGAAGGTGAAGGCCGACCAAGTGTGGGAATTGGGCTACACGGGTGCAGGTGTCGTGGTGGCCGTCGTCGATTCGGGTGTGAACTACAACCACCTCGACCTTGCCGACCACCTTTGGGACGGCGGCGAGGAATTTCCGCACCACGGCTATGACATCGTGAACAACGACAACGACCCGATGGACGACAAAGGCCACGGGACGCATTGCGCAGGCACGGTGTTGGGCGACGGAACTGCAGGTTCGCTGACGGGCATGGCACCCGAGGCCACCTTGATGTGCGTCAAGAGCATCCGTGGCGATGGCTTCGGCGGCGCGGTGAACATTGCAGGCGGCATGGAATGGTCGGTGGAGCACGGCTGCGACTTGATTAGCATGTCGTTGGGCATGGTGGGCGCCGGAGTTGCCGACAAGGAAATCTTGCGCCGCACCTGCGAAGCCATCTTGGATGCAGGCATCGTGGCTTTGGTCTGTGCCGGAAACGAAGGTATGAACATCCTTCAGATAATGTACCCGATACCCAACAACGTGCGCGTGCCGGCCAGTTGTCCCCCGCCTTACCTCGACCCCGACCAAATGACCAATCCCGGCCCCTTGAGTTGCGTCGTGGCCGTCGGTGCCGTGAACTATAACGACGTTGCCGCCGACTTCACTTCGCAAGGCCCTGTCACTTGGCAAGACACCGAGTTTGGCGACTACGCCTACAACCCCGGCATCGGCCTCATCCGCCCCGATGTGTGCGCCCCCGGCGTGGGCATCAAGTCGTTGGACTATGAAAACACCAGCGGCTACACCAATATGGACGGCACCTCGCAGGCCACACCTTGCGTGGCGGGCATCGTCGCCCTGATGCTGCAAAAGAACCCCGAACTGACACCCGCCGAGATTTGCCGCATTTTGGAAGAGACCTCCGTCAAGCTGACACCCACCAAAAGCAACGTCACCGGCGTGGGTCGCGTGGATGCCTTGGCCGCCGTGAATGCTGTTCCGACTTGGGACGGCGTTGAAGAAACCGCGCTGAACGCCAACCTTTTCCCCAACCCAACCCACGACAACGTGACCATACAATGCGAAGGCATGAAACAGGTTGAAATCTATTCTATTGATGGAAGGTTGGTGCAAAGCCTTTCGGTTAATGGCTCAGAGTGCTTGATTGTGGGGTTGGATTGTGGGGTTTATATGGTGAGGATTGGGACGAAGGTAGGAAGTGTCGTTATGAAGATGGTGAAGATGTAACTGTTATATGTATTATTTCGATTTAGAACAACCTTAATAATCACGCATTATGAACACGAACAAACTCTACAAAGCTATGTACTTTTACACGACACTAACAATTGATAGAGATGTTGGAAAAAAGAACAAAACTTTGGAGGCGGGCGCAAGGCTTCCGCGTGTTTAAGAAGCGTATGATTTACTACGCATCATTTGACAACGGTTATTTCGACCATAGGACAATGGAGTATAAACGATCATTGCATTGGTTTGAATTGGCCAATGAAAAATGGACTCGTGTGTACAAATCCACTGGCACGCCATGCAGTTGTATGTTGTGCCAAGGGGAAAGGTACAACCGATTGGAGTATAAGCGGGAAACGCGCAGATTAGTTCAAGAGGAAAAAATTATCATTTGAGATAATTTTACAAATATGTTTTGTATCTTTGCCGCATAAAACTATTCATATTATGACAAAGGCAACCATCCAATCCGTTAGGCAGACCGAAAAAGCAGGGCTTTTCACCATTTGCTTTGAGGGTGATAGTTATACGGAGTTTCAAAAATTCATCATCAAAGGCAATGAGAACGCGACACTTCAACCCGACCTTCAAAAAATTTTGAACGCCATTCAACGCATGATGAATGCAGTAGGATTCTTGGAAAGATATTTCCGTCCCGAAGGGAAAATCCGCGACAGAGTTGCAGCATTGCCTATACAAACCAGCAAGTTAAGGCTTTACTGCTTACGGCTCTCCGACAGCGTTCTGATTGTTGGCAACGGTGGACAGAAAACCACAAAAACCTACAACGAAGACCCTGAAATCAACGGATATGTTATCACGCTTCAGAAATTGGATGACATTCTCCGGCTTGCTGAACAAAAAGGCACCATTCACATCGAGGAAACAGAAATCGAGGGCATTGACGACCAAATCTTTGACTTATGAAACACGCATCAGAAACGGAGCAACTCTTTCAGCAGGTACTTGACGAAACGCCTAAAGCCATCAAGCAGCAGGTGGAATGGTCATACGACATTGCCGACCATATCGATGCCTCTTTGCACCGTAAAGGTTTGTCGCAGAAGGAGTTTGCTAAAATGGTAGGCACTTCGGAGGCTGCCGTGTCGCATTGGATTGGCGGCGGCCATAATTTTACACTTTCCACATTGGCAAAAATTTCAGCGGCTTTAGGTGAGCCAATTATTTCAGTGGTTCATTGATGGATTCCAGGACAAACACAAAAAGCCCTGACATTCTCCAAAATGCCAGGGCTTATGTTCAATACAATCCAAAGGATTATTCCGCCACTTCCTTCGCCTTCGCCCTGAAGTTCACCAAGTCTTCCTCGATAAAGTTCTTCACGTAGACGCTCTTGCCGATGACGTCTTCCTCGGCGGCGTGAACATAGACGTTGGCCGACTGGATGAAGAGATGCGGGGCGTGGGTGGCATCGTCAAGGATGAGCAGCGACATCATGATGTCGCCAGTCATGTCGTAAAGACGACGGGCCAAGAAGTCCTGAACCTCCTGGTTGTTGGCACCCTTCACGTAGTTGATGCTCTGCTCGTAGAGTTCCACGAGGGTGCGCACCGTATTCTGCAAGGGCTTCAGGTCCTCTGAGACCTCGTTTTCAAGCATTTCCCTCATGATGGTGAGGTAGGTGCCGTTGGTGATGTAACGGATGGCGGCCACCACTTGCAACTGCGTCGTGCCTTCGTAAATCGAGAAGATACGGGCGTCGCGGTAGAGGCGCTGGCACTTGTACTCCATGATGAAGCCCGATCCACCGTGGATGCTGATGGCATCATAGGCGTTCTGGTTGGCATACTCGGAGTTCATGCCCTTGGCTAAAGGCGTGAAGGCATCGGCGAGACGTGAGTATTTCTTGCACTCGGCGCGCTCTTCGGGCGTCAGCGGACGCTCGCGCTGAATGTCCTCAAGGCACTTGTAGATGTCCACATAACGGGCGGTTTGGTAGAGCAAGGAACGACCTGCGTCAATCTTGGCCTTCATGCGCGAAAGCATATCGTAAACGGCGGGAAATTCGATGATTCTCTTGTGGAACTGCTGACGCTCGTTGGCATACTTCAAAGCCTCGTTGTAAGCCTCTTGTCCCAAGCCCACCGACTGAGCGGCAATACCGAGACGAGCGCTGTTCATCAGAGCCATGACGTACTTGATGAGGCCCAAACGGGTCTCACCGCAAAGTTCAGCCTTGGCGTTCTTGTAGGTCAACTCGCAGGTGGGTGAGCCGTGGATACCGAGTTTGTGCTCGATGTGGCGCACGTTGACACCACCCTGACGCTTGTCGTAGATGAACATCGACAGGCCACGACCGTCCTTGGTGCCTTCCTCGGAACGGGCCAGCACCAAGTGGATATTGGAGTCGCCGTTGGTGATGAAACGCTTCACGCCGTTAAGCAGATAGCAGCCGTCCTTTTCAGAGTAGGTGGCCTTCAACATGACGCTTTGCAGGTCGGAACCGGCATCAGGCTCGGTGAGGTCCATCGACATGGTCTCGCCGGCGCAAACGCGCGGGATGTATTTCTTGCGCTGCTCCTCGTTGCCAAATTCATATAAGGTGTCGATGCACGACTGTAGCGACCAGATGTTCTGGAAGCCGGCATCGGCGCTGGCCACCATCTCGCTCAACATGGAGAAAACGGTGATGGGCAGGTTCAAGCCACCGTAACGGCGCGGCATGGAAACGCCCCAGAGGCCGCCCTTGGTGCAGGCATCAAGGTTCTCAACGGTCTTGGAGGCATAGATCATGCGGCCATTCTCCAAATGCGGACCTTCGAGGTCGACGCTCTCGGAGTTGGGTTCGATAATGTTGGCGGTGATGTCGCCCGTGATGTCGAGCACGCGGCGATAGTTCTCCATCGCGTCTTCGTAGTCGACGGGAGCATAATCGTAATTGTCCTTATCCGCAAAGTTGCGTTCCTTCAGCTCGACGATGCGCTTCATCAGCGGGTGGTCGAGGTAGAATTGCAGGTTCGGGTTGTCGTTATAATAGTTTGCCATGGTTACTTCGAGTTTTGTTTGTAATACTTAATCAATTTCGGGACGACTTCCTCAACAGTGCCATTGATGACATAATCCGCAATCTTATTAATAGGTGCATCGGGGTCGCTGTTCACCGAGATAATGATCTTGGAGTCCTGCATACCGGCGATGTGTTGGATCTGACCGCTGATACCGCAGGCGATATACACCTTCGGATGCACGGTGACGCCCGTCTGACCAATTTGGCGGTCGGTATCGCAGAAGCCCGCATCGACGGCGGCACGCGAGGCACCGACTTCGCCGTGGAGCACCTTGGCGAGTTCAAACAGCATGTCGAAGCCTTCCTTCGAGCCCATGCCATAACCGCCAGCCACCACGATGGGCGAGCCTTTCAAGTTGTGCTTGGCGGCCTCCACATGGTGGTCGAGGACCTTCACGACGTAAGCTTCGGGAGAGACATACTTCGACACTTCGGGATAAACGACTTCGTTCTTGGCATTGCCTTCGTAAATGGCTTTCTGCATCACGCCCGAGCGGACGGTGGCCATCTGTGGACGGTGGTCGGGATTGACGATGGTCGCCACGATGTTGCCACCAAAAGCGGGACGAATCTGATAGAGCAGGTTATCGTAGTGCTTCTTCGTCTTGACGTCGTCGAAGTCACCGATTTCGAGCTGGGTGCAGTCGGCGGTGAGGCCGCTGGTCAGCGAAGAGCTGACGCGCGGGCCGAGGTCGCGACCAATGACGGTGGCACCCATCAGGCAGATTTGCGGTTGTTCCTCCTTGAAAAGATTCACAAGAATATCGGTGTGGGGTGCAGAGGTGTAAGGGAACAAGCCCTCGCCATCGAAAGCGAAGAGTTTATCCACGCCGTAAGGCAGGATTTGGTCTTCCACCTTGCCCTTGATGCCCGTGCCAGCCACTACTGCGTGAAGTTCCACGCCTAACTGGTCGGCTAATTTACGCCCTTTGGTGAGCAACTCTTGTGAGACTTCGGCTACTTGAGTGCCTTCGGTCTCGATATATACAAATACGTTGTTCATAAGTCATTCTCTTTTTTGACTCGGGACACGGGACTGCGGGACACGGGACAAACCAAAGTCTCGTGTCTCGCGTCTCGAAGTCTCGCGTCATCCAATTATCTTTTCGTCCAACAATTCTTTAATCAAACCTTCCACATCGGTGTCGCTGGCGGTGAGGGTCTTGCTCTCTTTGGCCTGGAAGACGATGTTCTGCACCGATTTCACCTTGGTGGGACTACCGGAGAGGCCGCATTGGTTGGGGTCGCCATCCACGTCGGCCACGCTCCACTGGTTCAATGTCAAATACGGACGGCTTTTGCTTAATTCAGCATTCCGCTTCCCGCATTCCGAATTAGCATCCACCTCAAGTGGGCATAATGCATACTTATACTTCATCACCAACTTGGCGTTGCAGGGACGGCAAGGCGCCGCGCTGCCATTAACGGTAATCACGCAAGGCAGCGGTACTTCCACGGTCTCCACGCCACCGTCGATATGACGGCGGATGGTGGCGATGTTGTTTTCGATCTTGAGGATTTCCTCGGCGTATGTCACTTGGTTGAGCCCAAGTTTCTGTGCCACTTGGGGACCCACTTGAGCGGTATCGCCGTCGATGGCCTGACGGCCGCCGATGACGATGTCGACATCGCCGATCTTCTTGATGGCAGTGGCAAGGGCATACGAAGTGGCGAGGGTGTCGGCGCCTGCAAAGAGGCGGTCGGTGAGCAGCCAGCCCGTGTCGGCTCCACGGAAGAGGCCTTGGCGGATGATCTCACCGGCGCGTGGCGGGCCCATAGTGAGCACGCCCACAGTGCTGCCTTGGATTTGCTCCTTGAGGCGCAAGGCCTGTTCAAGGGCATTCAAATCTTCAGGGTTGAAGATGGCGGGCAAAGCGGCGCGGTTCACGGTGCCTTCCGGCGTCATAGCGTCTTTGCCCACATTTCTCGTATCAGGCACCTGCTTGGCAAGCACCACGATTTTCAATGGTTTGGTCATAAAATAAAATTTCTCGTTTTCAAATCGGCGGCAAAGGTACGGAATTTCTTTGAATTACGAACAAAATACCGCAGATATAAGGATTGTAGGGCTGTCGTACCACGGCAGCCGCATCATTGTTTTATCGCTGCGACTACCACGATGTGACAGCCCTTCAATATATAGAAAACAATACTCAAGCAGCTCCTGCTTCAGCTTTCAGTTCCTCATAAAACTTCACTTGCGCCATTTCCATCCACGGTGTAACCCAAAGCAGGCCAATGCCGAGGGTGAGGATTCCCAAAAGAATCCAGCCGATGAAACTGAGGTGGAGCATGAAAAGATCCATCTTGTGGCCATACATCAGGGCTTCGCTGCGTCGGAGGCACTCGCCGGGGCCGAGTTCTGGGTTGTCTTCGGCAATGTAGGGCGCCATGCTGAAGGCGTAGGCCTTGATGATGCCAGGAATGATAAGCAGAAGGCACCAAAGCAGGATATAAACCGTGCCTAAAAGCATGATTCCCAACACTCTGCCATAGTCTTCCTTAAATCCCGCACTAATCATTTCGTTGACAGTGTTTTCGCGGCCACGGTTGAAACGGAGCATCCCGACCGAGAAGCCGTATTGAAGGTTTTCGGCAATGAGAAGCGCGACGAGGAAACCAATGGTGATGAATGACGGTAATTGGGTTTGGCTTCCGCCTTGAGTGACTCCGCTGACCAAGGTCACTATCAGTGCTGCCACAACGGGCTGTGTCCATTTGCCCCGAAGCATCCCGAGGGCTTCATTTTTGAGTTCAGGTCTTGTTGACATGATGTTAGTTTTTAAGGTTTTACATTTGCAAAAATAGGAAAAACTTCACTAATGCAAGCGAAAATGCGTCTTTTTTTATAGTTTTGCCGTCCGAAAATGACGAAATGAACCGCATCAGGCAGGACAATCGCGACAGAATTATTTTGGCATCGGTTTTCACCGTTGTCGGAGTGCTGTATGCCCTCATTTCTTTGGTCAACCATTACCTTTTCAAGACCTACGCGCTCGACTTGGGGCTTTACACCCACGTGATGTACGACTACACGCATTTCCGCGTTGACGATTGCAGCATGTTCAAGGCTGTTCCACAAAGCATCCTCAGCGACCATTTCGACCTCTATCTCATCATTTTGTCGCCTTTGGTTCATGTTTTCGGCAGTTATACCTTGCTCATCGTGCAGATTGCGGCGGTGCTGTTGGGCGGTTGGGGCGTGTTCAAGTTGTTGCGACTTTATTCCGACGACTTTTGGCTACCGCTTTTGGCCGCTGTCGCGTTTTGGTTTTCTTTCGGAATCATCCATGCCATAGCCTTCGACTATCATTCCAATGTGCTGGCTGCCATGATGTTGCCGTGGCTGCTGTATTTCCTCAAAAAGAGGCAATTCGGCCTGTCCTCGTTGATGGTGGTGCTGTTCGTCATAGGGAAGGAAAACATGTCGCTGTGGTTGTTTTTCATCGTCGTCGGGCTGATGTGGGACTACCGCAAGGATAAAACAGCCTTGTGGCATTTGGCGGGCTATGCGGTTTTTTCGTTAGCTTACTTCTTCATTGTCAACATGATAGTGATGCCAAAGTTGGGCGGTTCGGGTGGTGGCTTTGCTCGGTACAGTTATCTCGGAGATAACTATTTAGAAATTGCCGGAACCTTGCTCACGCATCCGAAATTGACGCTTAATATCTTGTTTACCAGCACTATTGGCATGGAGGAGTTTGTGAGTATGGGTGGCAAGCCAAATTACACGGTGTTAACCACAATCGCCAATCCTAAATATGCCGGAATCAAAGAGGAGTTTTATTGGTGCGCTTTGGCTACAGGGTTGATTTTCACGATTTTGAAACCCAATTACCTGTTTATGCTCCTGCCGCTCATTGGGCAGAAAATGATAGCCAACCAGCCTAATTTTTGGGGCATTTCCTTCCAATATTCCGTTGAGTTTATGCCAGTGCTCGTCATTGCGTCGTTTTTGGTCATTTTCAGGCTGAGGAAACAATTTTGGCGGATGATGCTGGCAATTAGCCTGTTGATTTCCATTGTTTTGACCACATTTTATACCATCGGTGTGCCCAAATCGAGGGTTTTCGTGGACCAACTTTGCGTTTATCAGGGACGGCATTACAAGCAGAAGGATTTCGATGTGCGCTATGCCTACGAACTCATCCGAATGATTCCCGACGAGGCCTCGGTGTGTGCCGCGCCGGTCTTTGTGCCGCACCTCGCCATGCGTGACGACATCAAGGATTTTTCCATCATGCGGAAAGTCGACACCGACTATGTGCTCATCACCGATTTCTATTTCGGCTACGAGCGCGAGGGAGTGTTGGTGCTAAAGAATCGTGCTGAATATGAGACTGTTGCCACCGATGGCACTATCTATTTGCTGAGGCGGATTGTGCCTTGAAGGTCTGCAAGTCGGGTGGAAGTTCAGTTAGGTTTTTGCAGGTATAGACAAAGAAATTCTTGGCAGGCTTGCCGCATCGTTCAATCGTAATAGTGCCAGCCAGTTCAATTTCCGAAAAAAACCATCGATACATCTCTTTCGGGTCTTTCAGATAGCGGCTGTCGGTGAGGAACCAATAGTTTTCGCCGAGATGGAATCCACCACGTTCTTCATTGATCCACAGGTATTTGTGCAAGAACTCAGGCCAACCCAATCCCATGACTCTCATGCCTAAAGGTCGTGCCACGTAATAGTCGAGGTTGGCTAACGGAAACCATTGGTTGGCCACGATGCCATCTTCCGCGTTCATCACGCCTTCGGCCATCTTTTCCTCGCGGAAAGCCGCAAATTTTTCGCCCAATTGCCGCCAGCCATACATGTCGAGGGTGAAATCGTCGCGCCCAAGCATCTCAGGCTCAGTGTGTTTGTCCAAAGGAATGAAGCCTGTCTTGATTTCGGCAACGCCGATGATTAGAGTGAGCAAAAGCACGAGTAGTGATGCCTTGATGGATTCAGGCAACTTGTCTGGTTCAACCTGCTTATCACGCAGATACACAGCGGATAAGAGGATGAGAATAACGAAAGCGGGCGCGTTCCAATGAGGCAGGGTAGGGCGGGTGAGTGAGAACAGCCAGAACATCAAAATCAGGGGAATGGCGGTGCAAAGCAAAAGGCGAGAAACGGGTTTTTGGATGTTGGTTTTCCCTTTGAAGGCTGCAACAATGGCTACTATGGCCAAAATGAAATTCACCGGATTGTTGTAGAGAAACTCACCCAAAATCTCAGTGCCGAAAGTGCCGAAATTGATTTTTCCGCCACCCACGCGCCCACCGTGGAAACTCAGGCTGATGAAATTGTTTTGGATGTTCCAGTAAAGAATTGGAATACAGCAAATTGATGAAATTAAGAGGGCAAGATACAAATAGGGATTTTTCAGTTCTTTTCGGTTGAAAATCAGGATATAAAGCCCCATTCCGGCCCAAAGGAAAACGCCTGAATATTTGGAGAGCATGGCCAAACCTGCTAATATTCCAAACAGTATCAAGTATCGGCCTTTCGACAAGCTCTGGGACTGAAAGGCCATCCAGACGGCCACGAGCCAAAACAGCATCAGTGGCGTGTCGGGCATGATGAAAACGCCCGTGATGACGAAGGCGTAAATGGAGGCGGTGTAAAGCAAGGCAGCGTAAAGCCCTGTCCGCGCATCCTTGATTTCCTTAGCAATCCTATATATTATATAGGTGTTGGTGGTCATTAGCACGACTGAGGCCAATCGGATGAAGAACTCGCTGTCGAACAATAAGTTAAGGCTGAACAATTGGATGACCCTGCCCACCATAGGCGGGTGGTCGAAGTGGCTCCAATCGGGGTAGAGGGCATAGGTCCAATAATAAACCTCGTCGTTGCCAAACTCCAACCAAGCGGCCAAAATGCCCCTCACGACCGCGCTGACGGCCAACAGCCAAACCAGTATCTTGTTGATATTTTGCTCTTTAATCCTCACTTGTTTTCTTCTCCTTGGCTTTTTTGAACAGATACCAAATCATGGCAGCAAACGCCACGAGATACACGAAACGGTACAAATAGGTCTGCGCCTGATTGACGACATCCAACCGTTGGTCTATGGGTT
>Ga0326514_10001241_pt1 | contig 16743 bp, 37 predicted proteins | sample 3_2548_0518_D_FD_203653 | JGI IMG/M metagenome (GOLD analysis project Ga0326514, IMG submission 203653) | Bovine rumen microbial communities from UC Davis, California, United States - 3_2548_0518 | ecosystem: Host-associated > Mammals > Digestive system > Stomach > Rumen | place: USA...
TGACGGGCTACATTAGGAGTTAAATAAAAATGCTTAATTCCCGACTTATTTGGAAGCAAAAATCGGCGAGAAATAATATAGTTTTTTGAGTAATACTTCGTCCCTTCGGGCCGCAGGCTTACTCAAAAAACCGGGTTTGATTGTTGCCCCCCCGTTGTGAGAGGGAGGGCTTATATGATGAGTAAGGAGGAATAGTTATGATTAGAGATTTAGTAGATGAAGACGGCAATGACGTGCTATTGGAATGGAATGAGACTGTTATAGATGAAAATGGAAAGACTCATGAAGTTCATATAAAATGGATGAGAATAAAGTAAATAAAGTTGATTTTTATTAAAATAAATGATATAATATATATAGAAAATAAAAAATATACATATAATTGTATAGAGGTATTAATTTATGAATGATTTTATAGAATTACATGATTGTTTTGGTGAACCTTTTATGGTGAGGATTAAGGCCATTGATTATGTGACTAATTCAGATGAAGCCACTATCTTGACTATTGGTGATAAAAGATATAAAGTTGCTGAAAACTATGAATAGATTAAGAATATGATACTGGGGCAGCCTATGATTAAATGGGAATATAAAGAAGAAGATAAAGAACAAATTAAAGAACTTCTTGAGAAATGGAATAAGATTGGTTGTACTACTTTTTCTTCTCTTGGAATGACTGATGATGAATGGCATAGGGCTATCGCGGGATTATCTGATGATTAATAGTCGGGCCATATGGAACTAGGGGAATCTCATTTGAAAATCCCAGGTTTGTGCCCATCGGGGCACAAATTTAAAAAAATGAAATGAAAATTGAAAGTGCGAGGAACGAAATGAAAAATGAAACGAAAACTGGATTAACGAGCGAAGCGAAGTTAACCATCCCAGGTTGTGATTACTGGGGAACTTATAATGGCTATAAGGTTTATAAGTGTTATAGTAAAACTGTACCTAAATATTCCGATTTTATCTTTGCTGTTGGTACTAATTTATATATGAATGGTAAAGTTGTTGGTAAGGTAGATAATGCTGGGCATGTGACTTTGGCACCTGAACGAGTAAAAGTTGAACCAGTGGTATTTGATTCTAATTATAATGACAATGTTGTGAGTAGTGCTGAAGAACTATTGGAACTTGCGTTGAAGAGAAGCATTGAGGATTTGGTTGGTCCTTCGCTTGCTAATTGGTAAAAAAATAAAGCCTATGAGATTTCTCTCATAGGCTTTATTTTTTTTTAGAAAGAGGGAGGGAATTAAGAAAGGGAAGAAAGTTATATATAGTAAAGAAAATGGTGGAAGAAATAGAAGAAATTATAAAAATATAAGAAAATATAGAGAAATGCGGAAAAATACAGAGAAATGCTGAAAAATACAGAGAAATGCTGAAAAATAGGAGTGAGGTCTGCCCCCGCCCGTATTGGTCATGCCTTGTTTTTCCTCGTCACCACTGCCGTCACCATATATACTTATCAAGGTACAATACTAAAAATCCGTCTTTCTACTGGACTCATAGTTACATTAAACTGCTGTGAACTGCTCAGAAAATTTTATGAGTCCAGTGAAAAAGACATCGTATTATTTAAAAAATCGAGGCAATTTTACTTAATACTATTAAGAAAACTATGCATAACTGAATCAAAATTATCAGTATGCTTTGTGGCCGTATTAGGCTTTACGGGCGGTGCGCTATCTTCCTCATCCATAAGAGCATTCAGCGCATTGAACAAAGGAACAGTCTTCACAATCAGCTCCATGATATGATTGAAGAGTTCCTCCGCATGGTCACCCTCAAGAAGCAGGTCATCCATAGAGAGACCAGCCGGAAGATTGTGATAAAAGGTCCAGTCCTCAACAAGGCCATTCCAAGCCTCTGCCAGATTACTACAAAGTTCCTGGGTATGAGTAGGCTTATTTGCCGCAGTAATAGCACTATTCAGACTATCAGTGAAATGCTTAGCAATCTCTTCCGCAGGCACACCTTCACGCAGCATGGTTTCAATGTTATTAAAATCATAATTCATATTTTAAAGTTTTCCTTTCCTTATTTTCTATATATATTATAATATATTTTTTTTAAAAAGTCAAGAGCCGGTCGCATGGACAACTTTTTATGACTTCTCTCCTCTTGGAAAAGGCACACAATAGCACCATAGATTTGAATTGCTTGGCAATGAAAAGTAGTCCAACGTTTTCTTGTTCGTTTTTATTTTTGCGAGGCTTAAAATGCCGAAAAAATATAAAAGGGTTTTTTTTATATTATATCAAAAAATTTTTTAAAAGTCAAGCGCGCGCACTACTTTTGTTTAAAAAAGAGTCGCATATGGAGCGCTTTGTGCCTCGCGCCCGGCTTCGTGCCGTGCCGACCGTACTTGCCCTCCACTTGCACGCATATGGGGTCGCATATGGGGTTCGTCTTGCTCAATACGGCCGCATCGGTAACAAAAGATTACAAAAAAGTTACAAAATGGTAACAAAAGGTTACAATTTGGTTACAAAATGGCGAAAAAGTTACAAAATAGTGACAAAAAATGCCCAAAAATTACAATTTGGTAACAAAAAGTTACAAAATTATGACAAAAAATTACAAAATAGTAACAAAATGTGAAATTTTTAACAATTTTTCAACGATTTAGCGTGTTAAAGTGGTAAATTTTTGGCAAAATCACCAAAAAATTGTTAATTTCGGGAAAAAAATTTGTTGATTTTGACGATGTATTTTTACTTGACTTTTTTTCTAAAATATGATATAATGGAAAGTTCGGCCTCCAGCGTCGCTTCCGGCCCGGTCAAACATGGCTGCCTTTATGGGAATTGACCGGGTAATGCTTTATAGTATCTAATCGCCGCAAAAATTTCACAAAGCAACAACAACACAAATTCCGCTCGGCGCGTCAGTGGACGAGCGGACAAAAAAATAAGAGGGCTTATTACAAGCCCTCCGCAGAACAAAGTTCATCAAGGTTTTTATAGAGAACCTTACAGTACTGACTTCCCCAGCGCTTTTCAAGATCAGCATAGGTGAGGTATGTTCCATAGAGAAGTTCTATCACACCGCCAACCCCTGTATGAGGATTGCAGACTTTCATAAAGCGGCGAGAAGAAAAAGGAATCTCAAGGATGGCCCCATCGGGAGCAGCGCTTACATGAATAATCTCATCCATTTTTTTTGCCCCCTTAGTAGGTGTCCAGACCCATCATCTCAGCCTCGACGGCACTCACCTTACTGATGCACCGCAGTTCCTCATCGGGGAAAATCTCGTGGGCGTAGGCAATGTGCTGTTCCTTGGTGGCGTTTTCCAGTTCGGTGAAGAACTCCTCGCCACACAGGTCGCTGTCCTCTCCAACGATTTCAAACCAGTAAGTAGTCCACTTCTTCATTTTTTTATCAATTCCTTTCTTTATTTTCTATAATGATTATAGCACAAGTTTCACTGTTTGTCAAGACCTTAAATAAGATGGAGTCATAGCAATACGCCATCCCACAGGGGTCAAATAATACTTTGTGTTATAGTTACAAATTAATCCCTGCTTCTCCATCTGAATTACAATGGGGGAAGTTGAATCAAGCACTGAACCAGGGTGCCCACACAGCAAAGTAAAAATTTCATCTTTTGTCATTTTAATTCTTTCCTTTCTTAATGATTTCATAATGCGAGGGATTGCGCCAAGTGTCAGAATAATGTTTCTCGATCTGCCCACTGTTGCGGAAATACACATAGTAGTGGTCTCCATTTCGCATAGGCTGGAAAACAAATCTCATGCCGTCAATAGAGCAACTAATGACCTCAAAGCACGCATCCTGAAAAACATCTCGCATTGCCGCAATTGCCATTTCATAGTCACTAAGCCACATTATTCTTATCTCCTTTTCTCTTGGTAGATTTATTATAGCATAAACTTAGATAAAAGTCAAGCCTTTATTCAAAAAAAAATGCTGACCCGGGCGGCCTTATTCCACCTCTGCGCATATTCTTTTATCAAATGCTGATTGGCTAATTTTAGTATTCATTTCTTTTTCAAGATTTGCTTTTGCTTGGCAAAGACAAATATCGGTAATTGTAGACAAATAACTCTCTGAAAGCATCCCTTCATTGAAAAGAAACTGTAAAACTTTTAAGTTATGATTAGTAACATTTACTTTAGTCATTTTGCTTACTCCTCTCTTAAATGCAATATATTATAAAAAAAATGAATTTATCAGCCAATTGATTTAGATATTTTATACGTCTAATTTTACTTTTTAAAAATATCACCGCATTAAAGCGGTAAAGTCATTTTACTCACTGGGAAAATTTTCCTGTTCAATAATATAACTTTCCTCATCGCCAGTATAATCAATAATACCAGTGACGGCATAAAAATTTTTAGCATCTTCGGTAAAAAGTTCTGCGTCTGGATTACAATTCTGTAACAGTTCAATAAAATCTTTAATTTTCATTTTTGTTTCTCCTTTTCTTTTGGTGCTTTTATTATACCACAGTTATTCCGATATGTCAATACCCATAGTTTTATTTTCTGCAATAACTTTATCAATCATCTTTTGTGAGGGAATCCCCCAGCAGATGGTATATTTACCGACGCCGATACTATTCAAATAAGTATCAGCATCGTAGTAATGATTTAATTCAATAAACCACATAGGTTTTTCATTGGAAAAAATTTGACATTCAAAAGGGGTATCAGAAAAAAAATACTTAATCATTTCTGATTCTCCTTTTCTTTGATAGTATCCCAAAGAGCGTCCATGACTTCAGGCCATCCATAAAAGTCACAATCAAAGTTTTCAAAGATTTCATACAAATCTTCGAGAGAATACTTCTTATAATCCTTTTTCGCTTCAATGTAAAAGTCGCTCATTTCTTTATGCCTCTTTTCTTTTGGTAAGTATAGTATAACACATTCAGTAGAAAATGTCAATGGGTAAAATACTACAACTTATTGAAGTTTTGCGGCCCGGGCCGTTAGCACTCTCTTTCAAAGAGTGCTAACTTCATCCTTGGGCTTCCAAAGTCTACCATCAATGTCAGGCATCTTATCAAGGCAGTATTTGAAAATTTCAGTTTCAATTTTCACATCTTCAAGCCCTGTATGGGCTTCGGTGAAATCTTCATCTCCTGTAATGTAGCGATACACAATCTCAGCAGTCATCTTCGGCTGATTGTTTGCGGTGATGTAGCCATGTTCTTCACACCAAGGACGATAATTTTCATCAGTTTTGAAAACCTCACGACACATTTTGAGTGTATCCCACCAAATCACACCCCAAGGCATTACCCACCGCCACCGACTTGTCGTAATATACCGCTGTGTCAAATGGAGAGAACGATAATCAAAACGCGCATTATGGGCGGCGATAATTTCCACGTTATACCGCTGTACGGCTTCCCAAATTTTTTCTTTAATCTTTTTCCAAGTCAGCAATTTACGCCGCTTTTCCCAAATGTCACGCCAATAGGAAGGAACCTTTTCAACGTAATAGGCAGTAGCCATGAAATCTTTATCGAGGAAAATGTCAGCGTTTACCATGCTTTCCTCTTCGTACACATTTCCAGCAAGATCAAAAACACGATAGCCCACATCATAACAGATAGGGTCGTCAAGACTATTCGTGGTCTCTGTGTCAATCATCATAATTTTAGTAGTTTCATCAATCACTGTTACCAACTCCTTACAGACAATAGTATAACACAAAAGGGATTGAATGTCAATCCCTTTTTTCCCAAGTATCAACATTATCTTCCTTATGGACTTTTTTGTAATCATGCTCATACAGTTTATAAAGAATCCACCCCACAAAAAAGCCACCAATGAAAGTTAAGATAAACCACGCGCAAACTTCTGCTTCCATTTTGTCATTCTCCTTTTATTTTTTTTTCTTGTTCTTTACTGTAACTATAGTATAGCATAATTACTCTTTTATGTCAACTGTTTTCTGAAAAAATTTTTATGTAAACCACGTTTTTCCAAAAATTGGCAAGGCGCCCGGGCAAGGCAAATCCCTACTTATTCAGTAGGGATAAGGGTCTGTCAGAACGTCAATATTCAAAATGATGTAGCCATTAACTCACAATCAATTTTTAGATTAATTCACAATCAATTCTGCCTGGAGAGGAACTACTTTTTCGCCTGTATAAAAAATGGCCAATTTACCAGTTTCCATATTAACGGCACTATAGATGCCTCCTTTCTTACTTTCGACCTCTTCAATGACCATGAAAATGTCTCCGTCATCTTTGAACACGTCGCCTCCATCAGCCTTGAACACGTCACCGAGGTTTAATGTACTAAAATCAACTTCATGATTATCTTTACGCGCAATTTTCATTTTAGAAACTCCTTTCTTTTAGTGTCTATATTATATCACATTTTCGGGAATAATGCAATAGTTTCTTTTAGACGTTCTACATCTAAATTTATTTTTTTAAAAACTTCACCGCGTTAAAGCGGTGAAGAAGCACAAAGTTTTTTCGGCGTTTTTGGTTTAACGTCAATCCGCTAAGCACGCCGTGGCATTTTTGGACGCCCTTTTAATGATTTGTCAATATTCAAAATGATTTAACCATTCACGAAAATCTTTATTTGGATAAAGTTTTTTGAAAAAAATTCTTTTTACTAAAGTTAATGGACATTGACAAGAATAGGCTACTTGCGGAAAAAACCAGTAATCATCAAGCCAATAATCAAAAGTTCCTGCGCGTTCGATAAAAGCGTAAATGAAAGATTCAATTTCAATTTCCTTTTGGATTTTCTCTTGGCGTGTCATAGCGTAACTCCTTTCTTACTCTGTGTTATAGTATAACATAGATTAAGAGAAATGTCAATAGGGTTTAGTTAAGAAAAATGTGACCATAAGGTTCAAAATCTTTATCATAGGGGAAATAGATCATTGCGTTACCGATTTTATCATCAGTGTCAGGGTCATGAGCATCAACATAGATACTCACAAAATCCATAGTAGGTTCATCAAAAGCGCCGCAGGATTTCTGGATGTCAACATGTACAGTAGGGTAAAGTTCTTCTAACAGTTCTGCGAGTTGTATCAACTTTTCTTCACGATTCATTTTTTTATCTCCTCTTCATTTACTGTAATTATTATAGCATACTAATAAAGAAATGTCAATAGGAAAATGTGTGAAAATTTTGCGGCCCGGACGCTCTTTAACGAATTAAAGTAATAAAGTGTTTTATTAAAAAAATAACAGGGTAGTTGCCCTGCTATTTTTTTATTTTGCTTTGGGGGGACGCTTCTCAATCAGCGTCAGCTCAAAGTGCTTGTCATTCACAGCGAAAGCAATCATACGAGATTTGTTGGTGATTTCAACATCCTCATACGCCTGTCCCTGCGCGTCCTCGCTCAAAAACTCGGCAAGTTCGGCAATGATGGCTTCTTTCAGTTCGTTAGGCTTGCGTTCCCGCTTTACCTTGCCATCCTGTTTAGCGTGTTCCACCTTGCGGGTCATAGCCTTGACATTCGCTTCCTGCTCAGCGGTGAGGTCATACTCGGTGTCCTCGCCACTCTCAATGGCGTTGTCATAATTGATAAGTTCGATGGCTTCCTCGCGGCTACACTTGTTGCGCTTCATGTAGTCTGCGATATTCTTGTCATTCAAGATAATCTTTGCCATTTTTTAACCCCCCTTTCTGTCTGTATTCATTATAGCATGTTCTCCCGCATCTGTCAAGTACCATTTATAAAAATATTCCATGTTTGCGGGGTCACTGTAATTTTCACGATAGATAAGACCACACTTTTCAAGAGAATGAAGTATATTAAGGAATACACTATCACACTGCCATACTCTAATAGAGCTGGCAATATAACGCTGGCGGCAACCTGGATTTGTCCCAATGTATTCCAAAATTTTCCGCTCCATTATTCATCCTCCTTCAAGTCTTCAATATGATGAAGCACATATACATCAGTCCATTTATAATTGCGGTGACACTGGGGGCAATCCCCATGGGCAAACATAAAAGTTTTATCCCCTTCATCATAACAATCATAATAGTCAAAACAATTCAGCACACAGCCGCAGTGTGGGCAAGAGGGCATTAATTCCATATTTTTTTCTCCTTTTCTTTTGGTACATTCATTATAGCACAAATCTTATTCCTTGTCAAGTCTTTTTTTTCTACCGGCGGCCCGGGCGAACTTTCGTACATTAAAGTACGAAAGTTCGTAAAGAGAAAGAAAAGAAGAGAGAAAGGAGAGTAGAGAAGTAATGGTGCGCGTGGCGGGGCTTGAACCCGCGACTTATCGCTTAAAAGGCGATTACTCTACCGACTGAGTTACACGCGCTTATAATAGGTGCGGGGTGGATTAGTCGATTACCACCATCTTGCGGTGAGTAGCCGCATATCTTAAACAATTGGAAGACCCCACCATTTTTGATTACGCCCCGTTGTTGCCATTCCCTATGCCCTTAGGTTTTGGCGTCTGGTGTTAGGGGCAATCTTACCAGCACTTCCCGCCTCAATGGGCGCGGAGTCCAGCGCTCTCTGTAAGCCGTTGCTCGCTTCTTGGGGTCTGCGTCCCCCTCACTACCTCACGCAGATAGGTAGATGGCATAATTTATATTAAGAGGTTGGTGGGACTTGAACACCACAACGCCACAGGGAGAACGCCCATAGGCATGTTATCCGCTTACAATACAACCTCATTTAAAAGGGGCGATAGGCTCGCCCCAGAGCCTTTGAGGATTAAGCGAGAGAATAGAAGTTCTTCCGCTTATCCTCGGTGCGCACAAGCGTACCAGCGTTCACCAGCTGAGTCAGCATGGCGGTGACACGATTGGCAGAGATGCCAGCGGCCACAATCGAGGGAACACCCTTGGTGATATCCGCCGCCGAATACTGCGTATCGGCGTCCATATAGGCCACGATATCGGCCTTGAAGCCCTCATTCTCAATCTGCTTGGCAGTGGGCTTCCGCTCGGCAGAGTTCTTCTTGTCGAGCTGGGTGATACGCCCATCGACGAACTCTACAAGGTCATCACGACCAGCAGCGACGAGAATCTCACGAATCTCATTGAAGTTATCACGCTGGGTGGGCTTACGAGTAGCAACGGTATTAGACATAGTATCAATTCCTTTCTGCTTTTTAAGAGGTGGCTTCTCTTGATTACGTATTCATTATACCATACTTTTGGTAACTTGTCAAGAGGGTTTTTCAAATTTCTTTGAAAAATTTTTTCGACCATTCTTGCGTATGACGGCGCATTTCTGTCGCCCTCTTGATGTTTTTATTATACCACATTTTCAGTGGCTTGTCAAGGGGTTTTCTCGCAGAGCGCTCACATTGAGATTTTTTTATGATGGCGGCGTTCAATCACCCTTCTCCATCTCCCCTTGGAACAATTATAGTATAGCACTTTGAAAGGTAAAAATCAAGATGGCAAAATACACAAAAGACAACTGTCGAAATGAACTTCTTTTGTGCAATTTGCCGGGCGCCCGGGCAATTAAATATTGTCAGGGTCAAAGTATTTAAACAATGACCTGTCAACATGATAATAATAATACAAATAGGCTTCAAATCCCTTTGTAAAATTATAGAAATAATTTTCATTAGGAGCATTATCGTCAAGCCAATTTGACTGAATAAATTCAAGGCGCAAATCAGCCTCACTCTTATTAGGAACGTGACTTGTTAAAAATTTAACATGGTTATTAAAGTCTTTATTCTGTGCCGCAATACTAACAAGCATTTTATTTTTTACTCCTTTTTCATTTTTCTATAATAATTATATCATTTTTTTTTAAAAAAATCAATAGAAAGATTTATTAATTAAAGCCCTGTTATTTTTAACAGGGCTTTAGAAATATTAATCACGCCACAGGCGTCCATCAATTTCGGGGTTGGCACTCATACAGAATTCAAAAATCTGGCGTTCAATCTTGACATCTTCAAGGCCAGTATGCGATTCTTCAAAATCGGCAGAACCAGACAGCCACCGATAAATGATTTCCGCAGTATACCGACGGCAACCACGTGAAGTTAGATAGTCATTTTCATAACAGAACTGCCCATAGTCCTCATTATTTTTCAGAATCTGACGAGCCATTCGCAGAGTGTCCAGCCACTTAATTCCGAAAGGCAGGAAATAGCGAAACTTGCTGGTGGTCTGATACCGCTGGGTCATATTCAGTGCGCGATTGTCAAAGGCGGCATTGTGGGCGCAGGCAAACACAACGCCGAACCGCTTACAGTCTTCAGCAAGTTCTTTCTTGATGTTGAACCACTTTCGCAGAATACGCTTGCCGCTCTTAATGTCTTTCCAGTATTGAGGTACTTTGTCGGCAAAATAGGCAAAGCCCATCAGTTCGGGGTCAAGAAAAATGTCAGCGTTGACAAAAGACTTTTCACAAATGACCCCATCGGCCAATGTGAAAATCTGATAGCCCACATCGTACACAAAGGGGCAGTCAATGTCATTAGTAGTTTCAGTGTCAATCATGATAATAGGGGTGTGTGCGTCAATCATTTTTTAATTCCTTTCTGTTGGTGGGGTGTATCTTCATTTCCATCATCAACAATAATATTATAGCATAGGAGAATGGAAATGTCAAGGGGGAAATTATTTAAATTTACCCCACGCAACTTTCATAACTATACTTTCTTCCTTTAATTCGCTCCAGCAAGGAAAAAGCTTCAGCTACATACTGGAAAAATTTGTTTTCTGCGCCTTTAATAGTTTTACTATTATAACAGCGGAAATAGTCATTTCCAAAATGTACCATATTTCTATTGGCTGCGTATTTGCTCCGCAGATAAGACTCAATAAAAAGTCTTTCTTCTTTTGTGCCATTAAATTTGACAAAACGACGGATAGAAATACCGTCTTTATAATGAAGGCTATTTTTACGATTCACAAAATCAGCGGTTTCTCCAATTTTTATTTCGCTATAATAATACATATCTTTTTTGGCTTCTTCTTCTGCCCAATGGTTTCGTTCAATTCTCCATTTATAAATTTCAGCAAGGCTGTGCCAATCACAAGGAGAATTAAAATTTATCCGCGAAGCAAAATAGATGAAACTGTCACAACGAAATTCTTTCTTACTCATAATTTTTAAATCTCTTTCTTTCTTTTGATTACATTAATAGTATAACACACAAAAAGCTTTGTGTCAATAGAACAAAAAAATTTTTTTTAAGTTTTGCGCCCGGGCAGTTAGGGGAGACTAATTGGTCTCCCCTTATTAGTTAGTGACAAATAGGAGCAGTCTTAATGACAAGACCGTCATAATGACGATTTCCACAGCCCCAGCACTTATAAACAAGGGCATCCTTACTAATAGTCGCCTCATAGCAGAATTGAGCAAGATGTTCTACCAGAGCGGCATAACTATACTCATCTCCATCTCTCTCCCATGAAGAATCGCCATTTGCATAAGCGTTTTTATGTTCAATAACAAGCTGAAAGACTTTATTCTTCAACTCATCGTAGTAAACATAAATAGGGATAGAAATAGAAACAGTCTGTTCGCCATGAATATTAGCCGCTTCTTCCAGTTTTTCACTGATGAGCCCTTCACACAAGGTAATAGAATTTGTACAAGCCTGGAGGTACTTCGCAAGCAATTTTGCTTTTCTCTCAATTTCATAGGTCGCATTGACATTAGAGCGGATTTCCACAATTTCACTCGCACACTTCATTTTTTTATACTCCTTTTTATTTTTTGTGGGGCTTACCTTCGTGTCCCTCACTTCATTTACTATTATACACTCTTTTAAGAAAAAGTCAATAGTTTTTTGAAAATTATTTTTTTAACAATGCTTTTACCCGGGCACTTTACCGCAGTAAAGTATTACTGCGGTAAAGGCGTAAAGAGAAAGAAGAAAGAAAGAAAGGAGAATAGAGAAAAAGTGGTAAGGGCGGAGGGAGTCGAACCCTCATTCCACGATGGGCAAACCAAAGTTGTACTTTCCGCAACGGTACGCGCCCCCATAGGAGGGGGAGATTTAAGGCTCTCCCCAAACCTTTAAGCGGAGATTACGCGAGGGAGTAGAAGTGCTTCCGCTTGTCCTCGGTGACAATCAGCAGACCGTCATTCTTGAGCTGGGTCAGCAGAGCAGACACGCGGTTGACAGACAGACCCTCGCACGCAGGGCAAACCTTGGTGACCTCAGCGCAGGTGTACAGGACATTCTCGTTCATCCATGCCAGGATAGCGTCCTTGATACTGGCGTTCTCGACCTGCTTGGCGGTCGGCTTGCGCTCGGCAGAGTTCTTCTTCATGGCCTGCTCAATGCGAGCCTCGAAGAAAGCCACCATCTCAGCGTCGCCAATCTGCTCATACATAGCCTTGGCACGCTCAAAGCCCTCACGAATAGTCATCTTCTTATCCATAGTATCAATCCCTTTCTGGCGTTGGTCGCCACCCAGTTTTTTTATTAGCAGGGGAATTTGTTTTCCCTCTTGCTTACATCTTTATTATACCATACTTGACTTCGTTTGTCAAGAGGTTTTTTAACTTTTTTTTGGGGGCGTGGGGGGAATCGAACCCCCCATTTAACTTTGCCCCGTAGTGGGGCTACTTAACCTGCTCGCCCTTATTTACATTCTTATTATATCATAGATTGTTTCAGTTGTCAAGGGGTTTTTTCTTGTTTCAGAAATTTTTTTTATCGAGTCGCCAGTTGAATCCCACAGGCGTTTTCTTTTTTTGGGAGCCTCTCCCCCTTGACAATTATAGTATAACACAGTTTACCCTTAATGTCAATGGTTTTATCAAAATTTTTTCCTGTTAATTTTTTCACGAAACAACGGTCGTTAGCGGTCTCTAACTTGCCCGGGCCCAAATGGGGTAGATTATTGCTGCTCTACCCCATACAGGAAGTACCGCTGTTCGTTCCCATCAAGAATAAAGTTGAGGTCTTTATTCGCAAGGAAACGCGAGACAGAAATGAAGTTGTCACACCCATTAGCGACCATCAAAGAGTGCTTGCTTGCCAGCACTTCATCGGGAACGACCACCAGCAGGGGCTTATCCTTTGCCCATGTATAGCCGATTTCCCATGCTGTGCCACAATCGCCATACAGACCCCAGTCGATAGCGACCACTACATCACACTTGCCGATTGCCTCAATATCCTTGTTGAAGATGCGCCGACCCCAATCACTATTATGTACTTCCCAACCAGAACTATCTGTGGAGGGGTTCTGCGGGTCATACAGGTCAACATCAAACAGGGAAGCCAGATGCCCCTTAACCTGTGCCTTGACCGCACGCTCACGTTCATTAAAAAATGGGCTTGCCAAATAGACTTTCATTTTTTACTCCCCATTGACTGCTTCATCATAGAGTTTGAAAATAATCTCTTCAAACTCTTTCCAATTAATACCAGCCTTTGCGCATTGGTCATTGATTTCGTCAATGGTATCAAGATACTTTTCAGTACCATCAAACCACGATTGCCATTCCTCTTCCGTCATATTGAACATAGCGCCGAGAGTAAGGTCGCAATTCAGACAACCGTCATCAGGAAACCGCACAAAGATGCGGGGATAGGAATAGCCAATGGTACTCTGTTGAATATTCAGAATAAACACCAACGGGCCGATACGAAAGACATACGCTTCATTCATTTTTTATTTCTCCTTTTCTCTTGGTGATTATAGTATAGCACAATTCTGTTATAATGTCAATACCTTTTTTGAAAAAAATGCCCGGGCTGAAGGGCCGCGAATTACTCCGCGACCCAATAGTAAACCTTAATCTTAGGGGTAATAGTTTCGGTGACTTCTCCCCATGTCCCGCGGCACCACGAAGGGCGATAGTTGGGATTGGGCATATCGTATTCTCTTCCCTTATCATCATGAACTCTGATGAACTCAGGCTCTACCTCTGCGCCCTGCGGCTCAATGTAACCCATGTGCGTAATCGTGACAGGCGTGCCATCAACGAGGTCAACCTTGATGAAACCGCCCTGCCGCAGATGCTTCAACATCTGCCCCATGCGAGCAGACAGAGACTTGCCCATGTACTCGCTACCATAGCGTTCATTAAACACAAGGCGTCCAAGGTCAGCACAGGCCATCGGCTCACGATTGTCGCGCATGATACGCACCAGCCTGTCGAGATACTCAGTATCAGCAAGGCCATTCTTTACACTCACATAGGTTTTTTCATAGATGTCAGCAGTCATTTTTTTTATTCTCCTTTTTTATTCTGTGGGGCTTGCCATCGCTTCCCTCACTGTGATTATAGTATAGCACATGAAATTGAAAATGTCAATAGGTTTTTAAAAATTTTCCACAATGTTGCCCGGGCGGTTAAGCATGACTAATTAAAAGATACAACAATGCGGATTGACTACGCACAAGCCAACCCGCTTTGTTTATGGTTATTACTCACATTTTCGTATTGAATAGGCTACACCATAGCAACAGCCGTAAAGTCACCAAATTTTTTCCATTAGATACGAGGTCAAAGGTAAGAAACTTGGCAAAAAACCAAACACCCGCAGTTTTCTTGTGTCAGCATTTTCACAAAAACCTGTTTCACATTCCACATAGAGAGTGCGTTCCCTATGTTCCTGCCCTGGAAAAGGGCCGATTAGCTCGACCCCTTAGGAGCCTTAGGCGAGAGAGTAAGTGACCTTACCCTTCACCTTGCCCTCGGTCAGACGACCAGCGGCTGCAAGCTTGCGGCAGATGGGGCCGACCTTCTGCGGGGTAGCACCCGCAAGGGCAGGAACGAGAGCCGACACATCGGCGATGGTATAGACAGTACCCTGCTCCATAGCAGAGACAACCGCCTCACCGATTTCGGCATTGGCAATCTGCGCCTTGGTGGGGCCAGACTTGCGAGTGTTCCGCTTCATGTGGCTTTCACGGCAACGCTCAAGCGTCTCACGAACCTCGCCAAGGGTCACATCATGCGACGTGCCGAGGTCATCATCGTGAAACACGATTTCGGAATCCTCGCCAATCAGACGAGACAGAGCGAAATCAATTGCGGACGCATAGGACATCTTCTTCATAGGTATCAACCCTTTCTCTGTTTGTGGGGTTTATCAGCTCCCCTTGATTACATTTATATTATACCATACTTGACTTTATTTGTCAAGAGGCTTTTTAAAAGTTATTTTAATATTTATCCAACTTATCTAACTCGCGCTTTGCGGCTTCAATTTCCTTATTCTTTTCATAAATGTAAGTATTAAGATTGTTCCGCCGCGCGGTAATAGCATCTTTTCTGGTGTTGTTCATAAAAACAAAATTGCCGTGAAAGTGAAAGTCCCAAGGTTCATCATATTCGATATAGCAAGGGTAAAAATGCTCTTCGTAATTGTAAGGACGTTCCCTCTCATCGGTGACATACTCTTCCACATCGGCAGGACAAGTAACCCAATATCTCAGATGTCTCATTTTTTATATTTCCTTTCTTGTTCTTTGTAAAACTATTATAGCATCCTTTTGGAATAATGTCAAGATAGATTTGAAAAAAACTATTTCAAAAATTTTAAGTATTTAATTGCCCGGGCGCAAAAGCGCAGTTATGTAAACTGCGCTTACATGTCATAAAGGACTTTTTCGGTGTCCTCATCTACAATGGAACTAATCGCTCCCTCAAAGTTCAGCCCTTTTTCAGTCAGTACTTTACAGATACTGCTATACACAGGGTCGCAACTGTCCACATAACAAGGCAGGTCAGTCACCATTTCGGGCACATCTACTTCAAAAGAGTAAGTTACAAAACAATTTACAGAAACTTTCATTACTTGTCACCCCCAAAAGTATTTCCATGAATATCCACATAATCTGGTTCAGGCTCTTCATCAGAACCGAAATATTTATCCCAGCATTGCGGGCAAATGCCAGAAATCAACATTTCACGCTCGTCCGCAGAGAGATAGGGGAAAGCATCCTGCGCCATTTTACTATTTTGCCAATCAAGATAATCTTTTTGATTAACTTTAATTATATTTTTGACTCCACAAAAAGGACAAACGGTAACAACAAATAAATCTTCAACCATGTTTTTATTTACTCCTTTTCTTTTTCTTTTTGTATTTATTATAGCACAGAGTGTATTAAATGTCAAGAAGATTTTCTACAACATCACCCTCGACTTCTCCACCTGACCAACAAAACACATCATCAGAACAGCGAATGAATTTTGACACTCTAAGAGAGCAACCGAACTCACTAAACTCATTTACCAGCCGCTTTGCGGTGCGCTTAAACAGGCAGTAGCGAGGGCCAAGAACCACATTGTTATACTTACCAGTAGACAGGACATTGATACGATACATTTTATTTACTCCTTTTCTTTACTTGTTATCTCCAAAATATTTGTCCCAGCATTGCGGGCAAATACCCCAAAGAAGCATTTCCTGCTCGGCCACAGAGAGATAAGGAAAAGTATCCAGTGAACGCTTGTTCCAATAATCTTCTTCATTATCGGCCATTTTATGGATACTGCCACAATAAGGGCATTGGGTAGTGACACCAATTTTAGGATTACACAGGCTCATTCTTATTTACTCCTTTTCTCAATTTCTGTATTTATTATAGCACACTATTGTGATGTTGTCAAGACCTTTTTGAAAATTGTAGGTGTTTTCCTTCTTCCTGTTCAAGCGCAAAACCCTACGAAAAAGCTGAAGCCAGCTACACCCCTTATCACACTGTTTCATTTTGCACAGTCGTTCTTCCGTAGCGAGAATCTATCTTGTAAAGTCACCAACAAGCATTATTTGATATTCGCAGGGACGATGTTGGCTTCCCTC
>Ga0326514_10001242_pt1 | contig 16726 bp, 39 predicted proteins | sample 3_2548_0518_D_FD_203653 | JGI IMG/M metagenome (GOLD analysis project Ga0326514, IMG submission 203653) | Bovine rumen microbial communities from UC Davis, California, United States - 3_2548_0518 | ecosystem: Host-associated > Mammals > Digestive system > Stomach > Rumen | place: USA...
ATTCAAACGAGCGTCTGAACCGTATCCGCAGACTAGAGATTTAGTCGGGTTGTCCACCACTCGCCCACTCTGCAACGAGCGGGCGGGCATATGGGCAAGTTGACACAGAAAGGAGATGCCCATGATTACCGAGGTTAGGCGCTACTATTCCTTCGACGGCGAGGTCATTCAGACCGAGAAGCGCAGCGATTTCAAGGACGGCGAGGAGCCGCTCTATACGGGCTTCAAGCGCAACTATCGTAAGGCCAAGTGGTCGAAGTACGACCGCTGGACTGAGCGCTACGAGATTCGTCCTCGTTGCTGGAAGAACCAGCGCAAGACGAAGCATCAGTACCACCGCATCCCCACCATCGACCTCTACACGCCCTTTGAGCGTGACGAGTGCGGCATCGTCATGACCGACGCTCAGATTGACGAGCTGTGCTACCTCGCCAACACCTACGGCCCCGCCGTACTGGGTCTCTAAATACGAATCTGTGGGGCATCCGAATGGGTGCCCCACTCCATGAAAGGAGAACGAACCATGCCTGTTATCGAACTCACCTACAAGCAGCATCAGGAGTTCGTCGTCACCATCCCCGTCAACGTAGAAGTCGAGGACGACGAGCATATCGAAAGCATCGTGGAAGCTCTCGACGACAGCGACGAGTGGTACACGGAAGTCGTCATGCCCACCTTCAAGAAGGAGATTGTCAGTACCCTTGACGAGCCTTACGAGGGGTGGGTCGAACGTGTTGCCAGCGTCTCTGGTAGTTACGGCGAGCTGACTGCCGACGTCGTGGAGAACATCGACGAGTTCCTCGGCGACGAGTACACGCAGGAAATCCTTCGCCAAAAGAAGGTCGAAGACCTCGAATGGGCCATGGAGTGCTGCGACTACGCAGCCGTCGCAAAGCTTGCAGCAGAGCTCAACGCAGGAATCTACGAGTAAGGAGAACGAACCATGAGCAACGATTTCTTCGTCTGCCGAATTGGCAATGGGGCACTTCAGGCCAACTTTAGTCACGCCAACTACGAATGGTGTGTTATCAGGGAGCTGGACTATTGGGGTGACATAACCTACGCCATCGAAGCACATCACAAGGACGAGTACCGAAGAGCCTTCACGGCAGTAGGCCAAACCATGACCGAAGCTTGCGAAATAGCCATATCCCTTGAGAAGGCGGTCGACGAACTCTTCGAGCAAGGCGAACGTATCGCCAAGAAGTACGACAGGGCCTTCTTTAGAGGTCTGTTTGAAAACATCGCTTCAACCAACTGGTACCTCGAAGGCTAGAAAGGAACGAACCATGACCTACACGATGCAGAGTAGTCAGAACCGCACCAAAATCATCCACCCCAACCGTCGCCCAAGGGTGACGAGGAGCTGGAAGCACCTTGGGAAGAGCGACACCCAGCGCAAGAGAGTGGTGAGCATCACCCTCCGTCCGGGCTACGCCGTCATGGACGACGACGGTGTCTACATCGTCCCGTTCGACGAGGTCGTTGCCTAACAACGAACCTCGCCTAGTAACGAACCACACCAACTTTGGTAAGCAGGGCCACTCACAGGGAGTGGCCCTTTCTCTTAGAGAGGAAAGCACCATGACCGAGAACATCACCATCATCAAGACCACCTGCGACCGCTGCGGCAAGGCTTTCGACGGCGAGCCCACCGAGGTTCACTTCAACACTGGCGAGATTCAGTTCTGGTGCGAGGAGTGCGAGAGCAAGCACGCCTTCACCTGCGAGCACTGCGGGGACGTTCATCCCTTCGAGGAGGTCGTCACGGTGACCTTCCGCAACGGCAACACCGAGGACTGGTGCGAGGAGTGCGCCGAGGATGACACCTTCTGCTGCGACTACTGCGGCGACTACCATCCCATCGACGAAGCCACCACGGTTTACAACTGTGGCCGTGAGGAGCTGTGGTGTGAGGATTGCCGCAACAACAACGCCTTCCGCTGCGAGCATTGTGGCGAGTGGCACCACGAGAACGAGGCTTGCGGGGTAAACGCCCGTGGCAATCGCTACGGAAGCATTGTCGATGAGGCGTGGTGCGAGGGTTGCCGTGATGAGGACGCTCTTCAGTGCGAGGACTGCGAGGAGTGGTACGAAAACAGCCTCATTGATACCTACACTCTCTGGGATGGCGGCACCATCGACCTCTGCGAATCGTGCCGAGACGAAAACTGGTACACCTGCACGAGCTGCGGGAACCTCGTCAACCAGTACGATGTCCACTGCGACGACTATGACGACTACTGCCCCGACTGCTGGCGTGAGCGCAGCTTCGGCGAGAACGTCCAGTGCTACCACCACACGGGCGGCGCGTACTTCTTCCTCCACGACGGAGAGAAGGTCGAGTATTGGCAGCTCGACGAAGAGGATGCCAAGCGTCTCTTCCTTGGCATCGAGTTGGAGTGCGAGCACAACGACTCCCGTGCTCGTCTCGCCGACGACATTATGGAGTGGTTCACCAACGACGAGTTCGAGTGCAAGACCGACTCGTCGCTCGGCTCCGAGGGGCTTGAGATTGTGTCTCAGCCCATGGAGCCCATGTACCACCTGAGCGGCGAGGTCTGGGAGAAGGTTGTCGAGTTCATCCGTGAGCACGGTGGCCGCTCTCACGATGGTGGCAACTGCGGGCTCCACATCCACCTGTCCCGCAACTACTTCAAGGACCACGATGCGGTCTACCGTCTCGACCGCCTGTTCCATCACTTCAAGGACGAGATGCTGAACTTCAGCCGTCGCGACTATTGGAGTGCGCAGCATTGGTGCCGCATCGACGACGATGAGGACATCCTCTGCCACGAGGACATTGAGGAGCGCAAGCAGGCGTGGGCAAGCAAGAAGCGCTATGCGGGTCGCTACGAAGCAGTCAATGACTGCAACGCCAACACGGTCGAGATTCGCCTGTGGCGCGGCACGCTCAACATCGATACGCTCCGCGCAACGATTGAGCTGACCACGGCACTCGCCATCGTGGCGAACTCCATGAGCGACAAGCTGGCCGACAGCCTGTCGTGGCCGCAGCTCAAGCTGCTCATGCGCTTCGCACTTGAGCAGGGTGGCATCCCTCACAACGAGCTCGATGCCTACCTCAGGGCTCGCAACCTCTAATAACCCACGACCTAACGGGGCCACCCACAAGGGGTGGCCCCACTTCAAACCGAAAGGAAACGATATGTGCATCATTCTTACCTGTGAGCAGAACGTCCGTCCCACCCACGAGCTTCTCGATGTGTGCTTCAATAACAACCCCGATGGTGCTGGCATCATGTGGGTCGAGGATGGTGTTGTCTGCACCGACAAGGGCTTCTACAGTCTCCGCACCCTCGAAGCGGCTATCGAGGACGTGCCCCTCAACTCACGCCTTGTGATTCACATGCGAATCGCAACGAGTGGCGGCATCAACGTGGGAACCTGCCATCCCTTCCCCATCTGCAACGACCTCGAAGAGCTGCACGCACCATTTACTGAGTGCGACGCGGCCGTCGCCCACAACGGCATCATCTCTGGGGTGCCGACTGACGACAAGCGCGGCATCAGTGACACGGTCTACTTCGTGTCTCACTACGTCAACAACCTCTACAACGAAGAGGGACTGACAAAGAGTTCCCTGCGACGCATCAAGGAAGCTGCTCCGGGCAATCGCTTCGCCATCATGACGAACGACGGCGCGGTTCATCGTCTTGGTGTTGGTTGGCAGACAGTGACGAAGGGCATCCAAGCGTCCAACGGCTCGTGGCGATACAACAAGTACCTGTGGAACTACAGCCTGTGGGACGACGAGGACTGGGACGACGAGTATTGGGGCGACTACAGCAACGGCTGGTATGACACCAAGTACAACGAGTACTACGACGAGGATGACCGCTGGGGCTACAGCAGCGGTTGGAAGGAGAGCAAGACTTGGTACGTCGACGAGGACGAAGAGGAGGACGTGTACGGCCCTGAGTACATCGAGATATTCAACAGCATGTGCGGCGAGTGCAAGAGCCGTGCGACCTGCCTTGCCTTTGGCCCCATCTGTAGGGCTGTGAGCGACGCGGTCGAAGACCTCAAGTACGCCCGCATCTAGTAGCTGGTAACGAGCGGCCACCTGCAATGGGTGGCCGCTACTCATTGGAGAGAGGAAACGAACCATGCAGTACACCAACGAGTACGGAGAAACCTACGACCTGACCTTTGCCAAGGGCGAGTACGCCTTGGGTGGCCTTGCAATCATCGCCTACTGCGAGGACGGGCCTTACGCAACGGTGACGGTATGGCTTGATGAGCCTGTCACCAACGAGCGTTGTGCCTACCTCGACACCAACAACTGCGGCCACCTTATCGGCTGGCTTATCAAGGAGGGCTACGTGACGCAAACCTTCCGCTACGCACGAAGCGGGTTCTGCGAGTACCCCGAAGGCATGTTTAACGAAGAGTTCCTGAACACGCTTTAGAAGATTCACCAGAGAGGACAACAGCATGAACGACTTTTACAGCACCCTGTTCAACATCCCCACTGACGTGGCCGTTATTGCCACGAGCAACGAGGAAGCCCGTCATTACGTCAACAACGCCATGAACGATGGCATGACCGTGCATGAGACGACCGTGTGGACTGGCCCCGTACCGCCTGATAGTCTCGTCTGGATTGCTCCGGGCATTTCGATGGCAACTCCTGAGTACATGATGCTGCGCAAGACGAACCAGCTTCCGCACGACGAAGCCGTCATGGTCTGCTGCGCCCTGCTTAGCCACTACGACACCCACTACACGTCTCGCAGCGTCAAGGCTGGAGAGGCTTTCTATCATGGCGAGCCGCATACGACCCCCATGAACATCATGGACTACCTCATGCCCATTATGGCTACACCCGAAGCACAGAAATGCTTTGAGATTTTGCAGGAGTCACTTACTTATCTGCCCGCCTTCGAGTCTTGGTGCGCGACAGTCTGCCGCTAACGAAAGGAGACAACGATGTTCATTTTCATTCGAGCACTTGATGGACGTATTGGCCCTGCTGGAAAGGACACGACAATCCTCGTGACCGACACCTACGAAGCGGCAGTCGACCTGATGGTCGGCTTCATCAAGACAGACGGTGGCGGCGAGTACAGCCGCGAATTTGGCAACGGCTACTCGGACGTCGATGGCGTCCTGTACGGCTACGAAATCTTCGAGGTCTAGGAGGAACGACATGCAGCTCATGACGAAGGAAATCGAGCGCAAGGCCCCCGCACTCTACTCGCAGGAGGACAAGGGCGACGACGCAATCGTCTACGCCCATTGGTTCAGCCCCTACAACGGCTGGGACTGGTACATGACTGAGTACGACCCCAGCGAGCGTCTCTGCTTCGGCCTTGTGAAGGGGTTTGAGACTGAGTGGGGCTACTGGACAATCGGCGAGCTTGAGGGGGTCAACGAGCACTACCACTTCCCCGTCATCGAACGCGACCTGTATTGGGAGCCGTGCACGATTGGCTCCGTCAAGGACTAGGGAGGAAACGACTTATGGCACGAGAGAACATCATCGCACGAATCAAAAAGCTGCTTGCGCTTGCATCCGACAACCCAAGCGCGTCGGAAGCCACGGCTGCTGCACTCATGGCGCAGAAGCTTATCGTCGATAACGACGTGAGCAAGGACGAGCTCTACGAGGACGAACCCGAGGAAATCTCGGAGGTCGAGGGGGCCAACGTCATCGGAAAGCCGTGGGCAATGCAGCTCGCACGAGTGATTGCCGACAACTTCCGCTGTCAGCACTTCTACAACAGCAAAACGCAGCGTACCTACTGGGGACGCAAGCGGACGAACAGCCGCAAGCCCGTGTTCGTGGGCTACGAGACGGATGCGGAAGCCGCAAGGGTGACGTTCGACAAGCTCTACGAGATTGGCGAGCGTCTTGCGGACGCCGAGTGCCGCCGTCAGCGTCACCTGTATGGCACCGCTGCTGGTGTGCGCAACAGCTTCCTCGTTGGTGACGGCACGAACGGATACGTCGGCGGCATCCGCAGCGAGCTTGAGAAGCAGAGCCGCGAGCTAATGCTGGTGCGTCGCAAGGAGGTAGACGACTACTACGACGAGCGCACGGCGGGTTGCAGCTCGCTGCACAGCAACATCCGTGGCAGCTACGACGGTGAAGCCGCAAGCCGTGGGTACGAAGCTGGACGTGATTCCCTGCGCTCGGCTCGCATCGCAGGGCGTGCGGCACTTGGGGCTTAGGAGGACACATGGAACGCGAGTCAATAGCGATTAGCAAGGCAAAGGTTGAGTGGTTCATCCAGAAGATTGACGAGATGAACGCAATCTTCGAGGACGAGAGCCGCGACGACTGGTTCGATGGCGACGACATTGCCATCGAGATTGCACGTGAGCTTGAGTGCGTGCTGAAAGCGCATCTCTACGAAGGAAATGCACGTGAGCTTCAGTTTGCAATGCGAGTTCTGGCAGGAAGGGAGAACCAACAGGCATGAAAAACAATCGCACAGGACGATACGTCGAGGTTGTCGTAGACCGCTGCCCTTTGTGCGGCAGCGACGATGTGATTTGGTCGGACAGGAGGCTTGAGCTCTACTACGACTTTGGTAACGGACTCGCATGGCGTCAGGGCATGTGCGCCGACTGCGGCTCCGTATGGGAGGAGCAGTACGACATAGCGAGGGTACTCGTCATGTGTGACGGCACTTGCGACGATTGGGATGGCGATAAGCCCGTAGGAACCGACAACAGCCTTTCACTCAACATCGAGGAGGACTAACAATGACTTGGCTTGAGCTTATCGACGAACTGAAGAAGCAGCCGCTCTACCTGCTTGAGCGCCAAGTGGCAGTGTGGATTGACCTGCGAGACAAGAACGACAACCAGCTCGACTGGTTGACCAAGACGGCATGGGAACTCACTTCCCCGTACAACGACTTCAGCTTTGACGAGTGGCTACGTGACCATTCAAACCATCTCTCCCTTTGCATCGAACTTGGTGCCAACGACATGGAGAGAGTTGCCAAGCTGGTTAAGGAGTAGAACATGGCAAACAACGAGCCGTTGGGCTTTGTAAGCATCACCGAGAAGTTCCAGTTGAGGGTGCGCTGCGCTGGTGGTTACATCGTGGCAGAACCATTCGGTGACCCCGGCATTTACGACGAGATTTGCGTGTTCTACGAGCGCGACGACGGCAAAACGCTTCAGCTTGCAGTCGTGGGACGCTACGAAGGCGAAACTGATGACTGGGTTTACGCCGTAGACCCTGATTACGAACCTATGCACGTCTACTCCTACAACGGTCAAGTCGATGACTGTTCGCATGAGCAGTACGTGAAGGTCAACGAGGACAGCCCTTGGTACTAAGGAGGTAACGATGTTCGTACTTATTCAAGCGTGGAATGGCAACCTCAGCAGCAACAACATCGTAAATGGATACGAGACATACGACCTCGCCTTTATGGCTATGGTGCGACAGCTTGAGGAGGAGGTTGCAAAGGAGGGTCACGCTCTCAAGGAGGTTGACTGGAACGCCGTCGCCAGCGGCGAACATGGCGACCTCTACGACGAGGATGGTATGTGGTGCGGAGTGTTCGAGCCCAAGCACATCTATTGCAGACTCACCGTATGGGAGTGGCAGATTTTCGAGGTTTAGAACGACCTCACAAGGCAATTGAGCGGCCCGTCTACATGGCGGGTCGCTTGCTTTATGGCGGCAGAAAGGAGAGCGGAATTGTCGAGGGGTAAGAGGCTCACCGACGAGCAGCGCAAGGAAATCAGCGAGGCCCGTGCACTTGGCATGAGCAGGAAGGAAATCGCGGATGCCTACGGCATTGCGACTGACAGCGTGACGGAAATCGTGCGGAACTACCGCAGGAAGCATGAGGGAAAGGACGAGAACTTGGCACATCGAGAGTGCATCGTTGCTGGCAACAAGCGAACTGGCCGACTCACGTCAACGAGCGACCCGCATCGTTACGAGGGAACCTGCGTCATCGCTGGCAAGGCAAACAGCAAGACTTTCACCACCGACAACGCAGCATCCGCAACGAAACTGTGGGAGTCGTGGTGTGAGGGTCTCCGCAGGAACACAAGCAAGCAGCACGTAGTCAACGAGCCCGTCAAGAAGGAGGCACCCGTCGTGCAGGAGAAGCCCAAGACAATGGAGGTCAAGCCCGTGGATAAGAACAAGAGCGTGTACGTCATCTGGACGAAGGGTGACAACCCTCGCCTGTTCGGTGCCTACGAGAGCATGGAGTCGGCTCTCACTGAAGTCGACAGACTCAACGACGTGGCATCGTTCCTCATGAACGACCGAGTGTTTGAAGTCGAGGAACTGAAGCTCAGGTCGTAAGACAACAGAGCAGCGGCCCATCTAAACGGTGGGCCGCTTGCGTTTTAACTAACGATTTGAAAGGAGAAGTGCAATGGAAGCAACCTATGCCTACTTCTACGACAGCGAGAACGACGTCGAGGTCGTCTATCGCTACCCCGACAGAAGCCTGATGGAAATTGACTTCGACCTCATCAACTACAACTGCGCCAAGCATGGCGTGCAGGACTACAGCGCATACGAGATTGACGTATCCACTGCATTTGACCTCGTAACGGGCGGGGTCGAGCTGGTTTCGATGCCGTAAAGACAAGCGATAGGAGACAAAAAGATGCTGGTTAGCAAGGCTGTTGAGCGCAACATCAATGACGATGGTTGGTACGAGCTGAACGAGGATGACCGATACATGGTCTACGTCGAGAACGGCAAGGTCATGCGTGGGGTGCGTCCAGACGCACTTGGCTTGATTCCAACGCTTCCTTACGTGAGGTACGACGCGCACTCATTTATCAGTGCGTGCGGTGAGTATGAGCTGAAAGACCTCATGAGCGGCAAGCTGATGATGATGTAACGATTTGAGGAGACAGGAATGAAGAAGTACAACGTCTACGAATGCAGGATGATGCTCGCACAGTACGACGAGCGCTACGAGGAGATGCGCGAGAACGAGAACGCCGAGCTAATCCCAGCGGAGTTCGACACTATCGATGAAGCCCATGCGTTCCTCAACGATGTTGTCAGCTCTTGGGACAGCGACTACGAGGTTGTCCGCACCGAGCGTGGGCTGGACACCATCGTGTACAACGTGGCATGGATTGAGGTTGAGGAGTACGCCGACGATAATCCGACCTTCCCAACTAACTACAAAGTGGTTGAGTACGTCCGCTCGCTTCCGAACATGGTCTTGGATGCGGCAATGAAGCATCAGAGGGACTACTGGAAGTACCTCGACTATGAGCAGGACTACTACGCACCGCTTGAGGTGCAGGCATAACGATTTATGAGGGGAGCTACAGGCTCCCCTCTTTATTACAGCGACAGGAGAAGATGATGGATAAGTATGAAGAGCTGGCACAGGCAATCGTAGACTACGAGATGGTTGACTACTACAACCTGATTGACGCTTATGACACCCCTGAGAACGCGCTTGAGTGCATCACTGACGTCATTCGTAGTGGTGAGTTCGACCTTGCAGACCTCTGCATCGAATACAGTCAGGCGATTGCGCACGAGAATCTAAGCGACGAGGCGCGAGAGCTTGCCCGTCGTGCCATCCGTCTCGCAGACGGAATTGCACGAGACAGGTTTGTAGACATGGTCAACACGTATCGCGCACTTGGTTACCGCATTGTCGAGTTCGAGCCGCCATATCAGAAGGGCTATGGCAGCAGCAGTTGGATTTGCGCCTTCGACACGCACGGAATCAACGCCGACGAGATTCCAATTGAGTCCTTTGCCAATGAATTTTGGCTGAACGACCTGCGTGACTACGCAAACTGGCACGGCCCTGTGTCTGAGGTTTGGCACGCCGACGTTACTGACGATTGGAGCGAAATGCTCGGTGGCTACGACTATTTTGGCCTGTTCCCCGTGATGCAGCTCTGCAACATGCTCTGGACTGACGAGCATGAAATGAACAAGTAGGACAAACGATTTCAGAGGGAGAAAAGCATGAACGAAGAGCTTTACAACATTCGCATTGGTGGCAACGACTTTCGTGAGCGCGAGATGTGGGCCGGTGACTTTGAGGTCATCGGCCCTTTGCTTGGCGACTCTGCAACGGAAAAGGAGTGTGAGGCCGTACTTGAGAAGGTCATCGAGCGTGGCAGCAGAAGGACTCGCAATGGATACACCAGATTTGGCGAGTGGTTTACCTGCACTGACTACTACGACGAGATTTGCGATGCCGTGAACAGGGCTATCGACGCCTACATTGCAGACATAGCCTTCGAGCTGCTCGCAAACACGAGAAACGAGTACGGCGAGCCTGTCCTTACCCTGAATGAAGACGGAGTGACCGTCACAAAGGTCTTGCAGAAGGACGGATGGATTCACGTCACCCGTGAGCACGAAGATGGCACAGTCGAGGACATTTACGAGTAATAAGGGAGGACTAATGTTCATTCTCATTGAAACCTGCAACGATGGCTGCTTTGAGCCCGTCGCCATCATTGGCTTCTACGACAACGTCTCTGACGCACGAGCCGCAATGCTCGACCGCATCGCAGTTGCAACGCAGGACTACACAGGTTGGCGGGGCATCGAGTTTGACGAGGAGTTCAACGAGGACGAGCTCGACTACGCCTGTCGAGGATATGACGGTGACGGAATCATTCTGAGTTGGCAAATCTACGACACCGACACTGACTGCACGGTGCCTAGATACGGAAACGACCTTTAGGGAGGACTAACGATGACCAACAAGTACGAGGCAAAGGCATCCATCCTCGCATGGGAGCTTATCGACAAGCTGAACGACATGACTGGCAAGACGTTCGATGCGTATGGGTTCGACAGGCTTGGAGTCAAGGGCAAGAAGGGCTTCCGCGTGTCTGACGCATCGTTCAGAACATCAATCAACGTCTCGGGAAAGACATGGGAAGACGTATGCGACTCCGCAATGGCTGCTCTTGCCACATGCGAGGTAATTAGTGCGTCGATTAACGAGACCAAGGAGGGCTAACGATGCTGGATATTTTCACCGACAACTGGATGGAGTTGCCCACGCTCAACGATAACGAGCACATGTATCGCATCTACACCAGCAACAGGGAGGACGTGCTCTTCGTAATCGCAGATGGCTCCATGAGCTACGAAGAGCTTGAGGAAGAGGTTCGCTTTGCCCTCCGTCGCAAGCGTGGTAAGGCGGTCCGACTCCTTGAGATTGAAGATGTGTCTTGCCTCATATATGAGGATGACTACTGGAAGGAGGACTAACTATGGCAACCTACCATTCCAGCATCGTATTGAAGCCTGAACAGGCAGACCTGATTATGCACTACCTCAACGACGAGCCTACGCAAAAGAGCGAGGCTCTTTTTAGTGACAACAGCATGTGCTTCACGGCGCATTTCCCCGGCAATTACGTCATGGAAGTGTGGTGCAGCGGCATCGGTGACTGGGCTGACTGGTGCACTAATAAGGCTTACGGCGAGGCATTTCTGTTCGACGAGTTCGAGGATGAGGTCGAGGTCATCTACGACAAACCTGACTTCCTCTCCGACTGGGTAATGACGCACGACGGCAACGAGTACATCACTCACGTAATTGTGAACAAGGAGGACTAGCAATGGCAGCTTACGAGCGTGTTGTTTACACCATCAGCGCAGAGGACATCGAGGATTATGCCCCTGAGTTCTACGAGTGGCTGAGCAAGCAGGGCGAGGAGACGGTTAAGCGGGCAGTGGATGATTTTGCCGAGGAGCTTATGGACTACCTCGACTACATGATTGGCGATGGCCTGTGCGAATGCATCAAGCACGCAATGAAGTACGTGGGATATGAGGAGGAGTAACAATGGCAAACGTATATGAGCACACTCTTGACACCTATGACTTCTTCGACTCGGTTGTCTACGATGGCGACGATAGCCGAGAGTGGGAGAACTTCATTGAGGATGTGGCCGGGTATGCCGCTGAAGACTGCCCCGATAGCGTCAATATCTCCGTCAGAAGCAGGTTCGAGGACTTCTTGTACCGTCATGGCTACAGCGACAAGATAGCAGACATTCTCTACGACGCCATGAAGGCGTTCACCAACGAGCGCATCAGTGAGACTGGTGCGAACTTTGACTACTGCTAAAAGTTGGAAGGGGAAATACATGGGAATGTTCTACACGTACAGCGTAATGATTTCCGGCAACGATTACGACCCTGAGTATGGCTGGGCTGACGAGCACTATGTCCTCAAGACTGAGGGTTTTGACACCTACAGGGAGGCATGCGAGTTCGTGCGCAGCATAACCGCCGAACAGGCACTCGAATGGGAACGTCAGACGGAGTGCAACGGGCTCGACATCGTCATTTTCGCCGACCCAGCAGCAGATTGGGTCTACGAGCTCGCCTTTAGGGAGCTTGGCTTCGCCGAATGGATTGGCGACAAGCTCAACGCAACTGATATTTAGACTTGGAGGGAATAGACATGCGATTCGTATGGTTCAGGGCTGATTTCCGCACTCCGATTGAGGAGTGCAAGCGTCAGTACCGTAAGCTCGTCATGGAGCACCATCCCGACCGTGGTGGCAACGAGGAGGACATGAAGGCCATCAACGCCGAGTGGGAGTGGTTTCACAAGCACAATTACAACATCCACGAGACGAAAGAGGGCTCGGTCTACACTGACGAGCGTCAGGAGGCCCCAGACGAGGTCACGGAGCGTTTCGCATGGCTCATAAACATCCTGATTGCCATGGAGGGCGTCGGGATTGAGATTTGCGGCTCGTTTATCTGGCTTTCGGGCAACACGAAGCCCTACAAGGAGGTTCTGAAGGCCCTTGGGTTCCGTTGGGCACGCAAGAAGGGCATGTGGTACATCGCGCCGACAAGGTACCGCAAACGTCGCCATGAGTGCTCCATGAACGAGATTCGTGGCTGGTATGGCTCCTACAAGGTGACTCAGGCCGTAAAAACCGACGAAAATGTGCCCCTGCTCACGGCATAGGCAGAAAACGGAGGAAGAAGCATGGAAAACAAGCGCTTTGAGCTGCTGGAATGGCATGACAGGCGTTACCAGCACGTCGAGTACCTAAATACGACAAAACATGAGGCTGAGATGCTTCAGAAGACGATGAATGAGGGCTACACAGGCCCTCGTTTTGTTATTCGGGAGGTTTCATGCCTTACCACACGCTAGAGCACAGAATTTCGTCAATGAGGGGCTGGAAGAGGCCCCTTTACTCTGGAATTAGGGTCTACAGGACGAAAAATGACGTGAAGCGACGAATTTCGTGGCTTTGCAGCGAGTATGGCGATGAAAATATCGTTCACATGCCCTGTAAGAACGACCCAACCACCGAAATTGTCTACATCAGGCTCAATTAGGACGAAAAATGCCCTTTCAACGCAAAAAAGAGCCCTCGACCACCAAAAAGTAGGCAGTCGAGGGCTCTCGGCACCTTTTTTGAGCGATTTTTAGTCGCTATTTATGCCTAAAACACACCAATTTAGCCATCAAAGACGAGAGATGGCCTCCTTGACCTTTTCGATGACCTCGTCAGGGGTATCACCCTCAACAACGAGCTCGTCGAACTCATCTCGATGCTCGATTCGCGTCATCGCGGTCAATCCATTGTCCAAAATGTGCCAAACATCGTATTCGTAGCCGCCTTCGAGCACCGCCATCGCCGTGCGGATTACTGCGGCACCCTTTTCGAGGCCCGGAAGGCCCTTGATGTCGTTCTTTGCGACGAGAAACTTGAACTCCATCACATCACCCCCTTCCCATCTCCTTGAGATGGGCAATTCCGACCCTTTCGATACGAGCTATGGCCGCGTCCATGGTCTTTGAGAGAATGTCTACCTGCTCTCCCCTGTTGAGGCCCTCCAATGGCTCGATGTGCCTAGACTCAAGGTCTGCCGCAATGGACGCCCACGAGTCGGCTTGCAGAAAGTAGCGGGTAACGAGCTCAACGGTGAGGTCGTCAACGATTTTTGCCATGCCCCGAACCACATCCCAAGCCTCGTCCAACGAGTCCCTGAGCTGCGCAATCTCGATAGCCTCGTCCTGAGCATCAATCATCTCGTCAACCTTGCGCATCGGGTCGAGGATGCTGCCCTTGGTATGCACGCCGATACTGTATCCCTGCGGCCCAATTGCCTGACGCTTGATTTCAAGCTCCTGCTCTATGCGACGAATCTGGACCGCAGACTCCCTCGCAGCCTCAAGAACCTCTCGTACAGTCAAGTCCCCTCCATCTTCAGCATTCCACGGGTGGCTGGTAAGGTGCCAACCACCGCAATATGGACACTTGTAGACGGATAAAAGTGCCTCTGACCAGTACCTTTCAATGTATCTGAGGGCTGCGTCCCTACTCTCGAAGCGGGACTTCCTGCCGCACGAGCTGTGACCATGCTCAGGATAGCATTCCGTGACACGCTTGTCGCGACGCTCGCGCTCCCTGCGGAACTTGCGGACCTTCTTCGCAATCTTTGCGCGATTTCTGTCCCATTTAGTCAGATGATACCGCTCTCCGTCGTACCACTTCCTGCTATGTCGTGCTTTCGACATTATCGGGTGCCGGTCGAACCGAAGCCACCCTCCCCGCGCTCCGTGTCATCAAGCTCGTCGACGACGTTAAGCTCGCACGTGGCGAATGGCACGATAACGAGCTGGCACACGCGCTCGCCGACATGGAGAAGGTGCGGCATCTTGTCATTGTTGATGAGGGTGGCACCGATTTCGCCACGATAGCCAGAGTCAATGACTCCGACACAGTTGCTCAACGAGATACCGAGCTTGCTCGCAAGGCCAGAGCGAGGGAAGCACAGGCCGACATACCCCTGCGGTATGGCTACTCGCACGCCCGTGCCAACGGTAACGCGCTGATGAGGCTGAATCCACACGTCCTCGGCAATCCTCAAGTCGAGCCCAGCGTCGCCCTCGTGCGCGTAGGCGGGCACCTTCGTGCCCTCACTGACCATAATCTTGAGTTCCATGACCACTCCAATCAAGAAATGGGGCCACCCTGATGGATGGCCCCTCGTTTTTTGACTTGCAATTGGCGCGAACGCCATTTACAACGATTTTTTGCCTCAAAACCTATGGATAGACGAACGAAATCCGTAGGTTTTCTTACGGGATGTACCTGCCGGGATTGTCACAAGGCTTGAACTCGTTGCAGTAGAAGCCCATCTCGCCATATCGGCACTTTGGAACGAGGAATCCCCTGAACTCAGGGTTTACCTCCAAGACAGCCTTGCAGATGGCATACATGGCCTGACGAGTCTCCTCAGAAGCCTGACCACACAGGCGCATGCGAGCCATCTGAATGAGCTCTTGGGCATTAATGTCCATGATGTGCGTTACCATCTCGCCCTGCGGGGCCTGAGTGCGGTCGTAGTTGTCCTGACGGTCGTTCCGCTGGCTCGTGACGTAGTGCTCGACACCATACTTGTGGCGAACGAAGTGGACGGACACCCAGTAGGGCACTTCCATCTTGATGGTGAACATCAACGTCCTGATGGGACTGTGCCCTGCCTTGAGAATCTTGCGCTTCCACACGTCGCTGACCAACTTGCTGCGCCATGTGCGGCCAATAGTGTTCATGGCAAGCATCTTGCAACGCTGCCAATCCTCGTCAGTGGGATGACGAAGGATTTCTACCTTCACATCGCTCATGTTCTCCCCCTTTTCGCTACTCACCATGAGCCCCTGCATAGACGATGCCGCCCATGTAGTCATCGAGCTCCTGCTGGCTCGGAACCCACACGCTAACGACCTTATCAGACCTCACGAAGCGGCCGTCAATTGTCATGAGCCACTTGTTATGGTCAACCTTCATACGAACGAGGTCAACATCACCGTCAATCACATGAAAGTCGGTGTCAACGGTCGTCAGCATCGTTTTCTTGCTTCCATCTGCCATTCTCTGTCTCGCCTTCGTGTTTGTATAGCCACATGTAGAAGCACAAGCGTTGCCAGTCGTACATCTCGTCGTAGGCCCCTATTGCCTTGAGCAGCGGTTCGTACTTCTCTCTCATTGGTTCCAGTACGTCCTTGAACTCCTCCACTGTCGAGAGGAGGCGTTTGCCGTTCTTCCTCGCGTACACAGGCATGACATCCTACCAATACACGTCACTCAAGTCGACACCTAGCGACTCGACCTCAGACTTGAAACCCTCTTCCTCGTATGTCTGCCTGATGAACGTACTGAGCGGTCTTGCATACAGGTCGTGAACCAGCTGAACCAGCTTGCCAACATCCCGCATCGAGCACCAGTCCGGCTTCGTCTCATCGATGATGTGCTCCGTCACGCTCTTGTCGGTGACCGCGCAGTGGTCATGCCACTCTCCCCAGAGGGCAAACGGACACTCTCTACACGAGGTTGGCAGCTTGTCGATGTCTGGTATGTCAATCGCCACTATCATTGCGTCTCCGACCTCCCTTGCTTCCACTTGTCATGTGCATAGAATAACGAGCCACTGATTACCTGAGTGGCGTAGGCCATGACTTCTTCGCCCGGCTCAGTCTCCCCAAGTGCTGTAAAGTGCGCAACCGCAGCGTGATAGGCTTCATGCACGAGTAAAGCCGCCTCGCTGTGCCAATCCTCGTCGCAGTCAATGAGGATTGCAGCCAAGCCATCCATATAGGTCATCTGCCCAGCCGCGTCGCTCATTTCCGAGCAATCGCCGCCATGCCGCTCAACGAACTTGGCGTATTTCTTGCGGTTGTGGAACAGGTGCAGCTCTGGTATGAACGGGTTCGCATGGTTTTCGACTATCA